>Ga0209542_10010408_pt1 | contig 16781 bp, 16 predicted proteins | sample RifCSPhighO2_01_FD_184028 | JGI IMG/M metagenome (GOLD analysis project Ga0209542, IMG submission 184028) | Soil microbial communities from Rifle, Colorado - Rifle CSP2_plank highO2_0.1 (SPAdes) (version 2) | ecosystem: Environmental > Terrestrial > Deep subsurface > Rock core/Sediment ...
CTATGGAGTGGCGGATACTTTTCGCGTAAAAATCCCAGAAACTAAGAGTGTTGCTGTTTGACTCGTCTGTTGATGGGGTATATACTAGGGGTATGAAGCTACAGGTGCCAAAAGAGCCAAAGGAGATATTGGCAAGAATGAAATCTGTCAGGAAACAGATGGGAGATTCCACTATTGATTGGGATTCTTTTTCTGTTTGGCATGCGAATCAACTTCCCCAGTATCTCTGGAATGAATGGAAAGACGAGTTGAAAACCAGAGGATTTACTTGGCAGAAGTTTTTGAAACTTCTTCGTATGAGGACGGATACTATTTTGGGATGGTTTAAGGGTATTCGTGAATGGGAGGAGACTGCGAAAGACATTATTGATTTGATTGAGAGTCCTCTCGGGGAAGATATAGCAAAAAAATAATATGGCTACTCAAGTAAAAAAAGAATACAAATTTGTTCCCGAAAAGGGTGTCGTGCGTGTAACCAGTGATTTAACAATACGAGGAGGTTCCCCCTCTATAGATGGCGAGTCCCTGTCTGTTGTGACTTCGGGAGTATCTCTTAAATACATCGGTTTTATTACAGACGGCTACAATGTGGGTGGGAAAAATTCTATATGGTATGTAAGTGAATCGGGTGATTTTTTCTGGTCAGGAAATACTACAACTACAAGTCAAAACAAACCGTCCGCTTTGCTCGAAGAAAAAGTTTTGTGCTCACCACTAAAACAGTTGATTTGCACGCAACGATTCGGTGAGAGACCAGAAGTATATAAAAAATACGGAAGCCCTAAGGGTCATAATGGTATTGATTTTCGTACTCGAAAGGAAAAAGATTTGAATGACTGGAAGCAAGATGTGTTTTCTGTGCTTGAGGGTGATGTGTCTGAGGCAACAGAAAACCAATGGAATGGCAAATATGTTCGAGTGGTTCATGGTAATGAGTATGAGAGCGTATATCTCCATCTCTCTCAAATTGATGTAAAGAATGGTCAGAAAGTAAAAGCTGGCGAGAAAATAGGTATTTCTGGTAACTCTGGCGGAGCAAGTGAAGCTCCTCACCTACATTTTGGGTATCGTCCAGTTAAATACGATAAAAACAATGGTCGTATGGGATATATCGATCCAGCGCCGTTCTTCAAGGATGAGATAAGGTATCTTTCATAACAAATATGCCACTAAGCGATAACGAAAAAAGAGATGTCATAAAGTATCTGGAATCTGGTAAACCACTACCAGAGAAGTACAGGTTTTTGCTTTTTGATGATGACAGAGAGGTCGAGCTTGTGTGGAATGGAAAAACGAATGAGGTCTCCAACACTGTCTTACCTTTCCAGACGATTGAGCATATTGATGAACCGAGAAGTGAAGACAAAAAATCTTCACAGGTGACTCTTTTTGATACTTCGGGGAGGCAAATAAAGGGCTGGACGAATAAACTCATTTGGGGAGATAACAAACTCATCCTTTCATCTCTCAAGAATGGTCCCATGAGAAAAGAGATTGAGGCACAAGGAGGACTGAAACTAATTTATATTGACCCACCTTTTGATGTTGGTGCAGATTTTTCAATGAATATAGAAATTGGTGATGAGACTTTTACAAAACAGGCTTCAGTGATTGAAGAAGTTGCTTATAGGGATACTTGGGGAAAGGGTGCGGATAGCTTTATTGCGATGCTTTATGAGCGGTTGAAACTCATGCATGATTTGCTTGCTGAGGACGGGAGTATTTTTGTGCACTGTGATTATCGAGTGAGTGCTTTCATAAAGTTAGTACTCGATGAGATTTTCGGTAAGGAGATGATTAAGAATGAGATTATATGGAAGTATTCTGGTGGCAGAGTCGGAAGTAGATTTTTCGGTAGAAAACATGACACTATTTTCTGGTATTCAAAAAGTGAAAATTGGATATTTAATGCTGACGAAGTGCGCGATGAATACGCAGAAGCAACAAAAGAACGTTTTAGTCACAAAATCAGGAATGTTAGAGGGTCTGCTGATTTTGGAGAACAGGAATTGAATCCTTTAGGAAAATTCCCAGAAGATGTTTTTGAGATTTCCATAGAAGCACCTTCTTCCAACAATCGAACAGGATATCCTACTCAAAAACCAGAGCCACTAATTGAGAAGATAATAAAATCTTCTACAAACAAAGATGATTTAGTTGCAGATTTTTTCTGTGGTTCGGGAACGACATTAGCGGTTGCAGAGAAACTTGGACGGAAATGGATTGGGTCTGATTTAGGGCGTTTTGGAATTCACACAACCAGAAAGCGAATGATTGGAGTCCAGAGAGCACTTAAGAAAGAAGGTAAAAACTACAGAGCATTTGAGATTTTGAATGTTGGTAAGTATGAGCGTGAGTATTATGTAAATCATGTAAGCAAGGATCTGCGTGAGGAGGAAAAGAGACAGGTTCGAGCAAGGAAAGAAAAGGAGTATATCAATCTTATTTTGTCTGCTTACAAAGCGGAGCCGGTGGAGTCATTCAATACTTTTGTCGGAAAGAAAAGAGATAGGTTGGTTGCTATCGGTTCGATTGATTTACCTATCACTTCGGGACTCATTCAAGACATCGTGAAAGAGTGCAAGGAGAAGAAAATTACTAAGGCAGATGTCTTGGGATTTGATTATGAAATGGGGTTGGATTTTGAGGATACAAAGAAACAAGGATTGGATATTCAATTCAAGAAAATCCCTCGTGAGGTGTTTGATAAAAAGGCGGTGGAGAAAGGACAGGTGAAGTTTTATGATGTTGCGTATCTTGAAGCAAAACCAATCGTAAAAGGGAGAGGAAGTAAGAAAACAGTATCAGTTGAGCTTGTTGATTTTAGTGTTTTCTATAATCAGGAAAACATCGGAGAAACAGAAGAAAGTCTGCGTCCAGGTGGAAGCAAGGTAGTGATTGAGAATGGACAGGTCATTAAACTCTCAAAGGATAAGAAAACGGAGCTTATTGAGCGTGAAGTTTTGACGAAAAACTGGACTGACTGGGTGGATTATTGGTCGGTGGATTTTGATTTTGAGAATAGAAAAGAAATCGTAAAAGTAATCAATCCAGAGACGAAAGAGGAAAAAGAAGAATGGACTGGTGGGTACATCTTTGAGAACGAGTGGCAATCATTCAGGACGAAGAAAGACAAGAAGCTTGAGCTTACATCTTCTGAAAAAGAAGTGTTTTCTGGTAAGTGCAAGATTGCGGTAAAGGTCGTGGATATTTTCGGGAATGACACAACCAAAGTCATTGAAGTAAAAGTATGAAAACTATAAGCAAAAAAGAGATACGGGAGGTAATCCAGAGTGGGCATCTTAACTTGCTTGTCGGTTCGGGTTGTTCGTTGGATTATCTTACAACACTGCTGGATATAGAAAACAGAATGAATGAGGAAAGTACTAAGGAAGTAGCACAGAAGGATTATTACAAACTGATAAAGAAATCTAAAGCAATCTTAAATGACACTCTTGCGACGAGTAAAGATGAGAAAGCTAAATTAGCACAAACAAAGCAAAATTATGATTCTTTTCTTGGCTTCTGGGTCGAGACAATCTCAAAAAGATCGCTTCATATTGTAAACAAACAAATAAATATCTTTACCACAAATTTCGATATGTTTATCGAAGATTCATGCGAAAGATTGAATATTCCATACAATGATGGTTTTGCTGGTCAACTCAATCCCTCATTTAGCGTAGCGAACTTCAACAAAATACAAAAATATAAAAGTTTGCAGTTTGATAATACTTCCGATATCCCACTATTTAACATTATCAAGTTGCATGGATCGATTTCTTGGGTTGTTGGGAAAGACAAGATTAGCTATTCCATCGGTTCCCATATTGTCGATGATTTAGATACTAAAACAGGCAAAGACTTTTCTGCCGGATATAGGCAAATTGCTATCATTAATCCAAATGCCGAAAAGCACTTTGAGACAGTTCTGGATACAAATTACGCTTCAATGTTGAGGAAGTTCACTTTAGAACTTGAGAAAGAAAATAGTGTTCTGATTGTCATCGGACTTTCGTTGGCTGATAAACATATCAAAGATTTACTTTACGGAGTGATGAAATCTAATCCAACTCTAGTAGTTGTGTATTTTTCTCATTCAAAATACGACCAATCTACGGATCCTCTGAAAGAAAAGGAAAACAAGAATTTATACATTCTTTCCCCAGAAGATGCTGACTGTAAGCAGACTTTTTCTAAGAGTACGGAATATCTTATGAGCATCTTTGTGAGGCAAAAAAACAATGAACATGAAACTGATGAGTGATTTTAATCTGCAAGAAAAGTTAGTAAACGACTCCATATTCGTCATTGGGAGTGTTTTTAGCGTTCAAGGTAAAGACATTGTCGTTAAGGTGAATAAAGACAAGAATCTTCCACACCTATTTTTTGAAGGAAAGACTGTTAAGAATGTATCCGTTGGATTATCTAACTACATCAAAATTCTAAAGGGCTTCACGGAGATTATTTGTAAGGTCGAGGGCGAGTATCTAGAGGAGGACAAATTCCAGTCTAGGAAAGATTACTTTTCTGAAAAGCAGAAAATCGAGCGATTTCTTAATGTCTCAGTATTCGGTTTTTATGACCATGATGGTAAGTTTCAACACGGAATAAAAGAAATGCCGTTGATAGGGGGCGAGTGCCGATTACTTTCCAGAGAAGAATTCGAGAAGCTACACCAGCTTTCTGAAAAGAATGAGCTATCTATAAAACTTGGGTCTTTGGTGGATGAGGAAATACAAGAAATACATATAGCAGCTGGAAAGTTATTCGCGGGGCATATAGGTATTTTCGGAAATACTGGGTCGGGTAAGTCAAACACTCTTACTAGAGCATATTGTGAGTTATTTAGCTCTCCATCTTTGAAAGATGATTTCTGGAAGGAATCAAAGTTTATCGTTATTGATTTTAATGGAGAATACACGGGTCAGAAAATATTGTCATCAAAAAAGAAAGTCTACGACTTAAACACGAATATTGAACTGGATGAGGTAGATAACAATAATCGTATCCCATTACCAGAGAAAGTATTTATAGATGTTGAGCTTTTAGCGATATTGGCTCATGCGACTGAAAAGACACAGAAACCCTTTCTTAATCGTACAGTTAATCTGTTTGGGAAGATTACAAATGCAGAGGATAGTCTCCTGTACTTCAAGAACAGTTTGAAGCTGATTGCTTTGCGTATTCTCAAATTGAAGAATAAAGATTTAGCATTCCTGTGCATTGATAGGTACAAACAAATTTTGCGTATTGCTGACGATGATGCAACATTCTCTCTTCCAGAGTGGCATAACACTCATTCTTATTTCAAGTGTGGTGGAGATAGTGATTACGAACAAATTACTACTGACCAATACAAAGAGCAGGATTTATACAAAAGAGCCGATTCGTATGCATTTCCTGATAATGCAGTTGAGAAATTCTTGGATTTTGCACACCTACAACTACTTTATGACGTGTTAGATAACAGAGCGCAAGACGAGCATATATATTATGCGATAACGAAACTCGATAGTGCTAAAAAAAGTTTACAAAAAGTACTTGATACAAGTGTGAGTTCTCAACAAAGTCGTGATATATGGGATGGCAAAAATCTCATTGTTATGAATCTTAGAGCATCTAATCGTGATATCAAAAAATCATTACCTCTAGTTATTTTGAAATGGCTTTACGAAGAACAAAAACGAAGTTATAAAAACAACTCTAGTCTTCATATCATCATTGATGAAGCTCATAACATCTTATCAGATTCCTCTGCTAGAGAGTCTGAAACTTGGAAGGATTATCGTTTAGAGACATTTGAAGAGATTATAAAAGAGGGTAGAAAATTCGGTGTTTTCTTAACTGTTGCGAGTCAAAGACCTGCTGATATATCTCCTACAATCATTTCACAACTACACAATTATTTCATTCATCGTTTAATGAATGATAGTGATTTGTATTCCATTAAAAAAGCTGTTAGTTATCTCGACCAACTTTCTTTTGATTCAATCTCGAATTTATCAACTGGGTGTTGTTTTATCGCGGGTCAAATGACCCAGTTTCCTCTATCTGTTAAGGTGGAGTTGTTGGATCCAGATAGACAACCAAAAAGTGGAACGGTTGAGTTAGATAAGTTGTGGAATAAACTGGATAGAAAATCCATCAAATAAATATGGCTTTACACAAAGATTTTCCAAGAGATCCATATAAAATCTTAGACCCGAATGTTCGGTGGTTTCCTGCTGATGAGGATTTGAGAGAACAGGGGTATGAAAAGCTACTCCCTCCTTTTGTTCCAGAGTTGAGGAAAGAAATAAAGAGTTGGAGAGAGAAAAATTATGAGGGTGCGAGTGCTACAAGCAAAGCATTACTCAACTGGTGGTTTAAGACGGAGCATACAACTTTTGATTTGAAAGGGATTGCAGTTCCGTTTAGATATTATTTTGCTCAAAGAGAGGCGGTAGAAACAGTGATATGGCTTTATGATGTTGCTGGAGTTGAAAGCAAATATGACTTAATCAAGTATGACAAATTGGGGCGAGTGAGTCCGAATATGTTTACGGAAGACTGGTTGCGATTTGTCGTAAAGATGGCAACTGGAAGCGGAAAGACAAAGGTAATGAGCTTGATTCTTGCTTGGGCGTATTTCCACAAGATGTATGAAAAGGATTCGGGACTTGCTCGAAACTTTCTTTTGATAACTCCTAACATCATTGTGTTGGAAAGAATCAAAACTGATTTTGAGGGACTAAAGATTTTCTATGAAGATCCAATATTGCCTGATAACGGGTATGAGGGACAAAATTGGCAGGATGATTTTCAGGTAACTCTCCACTTACAGGATGAGGTAAGGACTATCTCCACTACGGGGAATATCTTTCTTACAAACATTCACAGGGTTTTTGAGGGTGATGTGAAAGAAGCGAGTTCTGATGATGAGGATACATCTGATTATTTTCTTGGGAATAAACCAGTTACCAAAACAAATGAGTCTCGGGTAGATCTCGGAGAGATTATTCGTGATGTTGATGAGTTGATTGTGATAAACGACGAAGCTCATCACATCCATGATGATAAGTTGGCATGGTTTCGTTCTATCCAAGATATTCACAATAAACTTCTCCAGAAAGATAAAAAGTTAGCACTTCAGATTGATGTGACGGCAACTCCAAAACACAACAACGGAGCGATATTTGTTCAGACGGTTTCTGACTATCCACTGGTAGAAGCAATCCATCAAAGAGTGGTGAAAAATCCAGTGCTTCCAGATCAAGCAAGTAGAGCAAAGTTAACGGAAAGACAGAGTTCTTTGTTCACGGAAAAGTATGAGGACTTTATTCGTCTTGGAGTTGAGGAGTGGAGGAAAACATACAAGGAGCTTGAGCCAACTGGAAAGAAGTCAATCCTGTTTATCATGACGGATGATACTACCAACTGCGATGATGTTGCTAGTTATCTTGAAAAGACATATTCGGATTTGAAAGGGGCGGTACTTACCATTCACACCAACAAGAGCGGTGATATTTCGGAGACAGTGAAAGGAAAGGACGAGGAGGAATTGAGGAAATTGAGAGAGCAAGCGAATGCGATTGATAGCATGGAGAGTCCTTTCAAAGTGATTGTGTCTGTTTTGATGTTGAAAGAGGGTTGGGATGTGAGAAATGTGACTACAATCGTTGGGCTTCGGGCGTATTCTTCAAAATCAAACATTCTTCCAGAGCAGACGTTGGGTCGTGGACTTCGGAGAATGTTTTTTGGTCGTGATGATGTGGAGGAATATGTGAGTGTTATCGGGACTCCTGCATTTATGGAGTTCGTGGAATCAATCAAAGCAGAGGGTGTTGAGCTTGAGAAGCGGAAGATGGGTACTGGAGTGGGTCCAATCACTCCTATCGTGATTGAGGTTGATAACCAAAATGTGAAAAAGGATATTCCCTCACTGGATATTGAATTACCCATCCTTACTCCAAGAATCCAGAGAGAGTATAAGAATCTCGGTGAGTTGAATGTGTCAAAGTTTCCTCACAAGAAAATCAAACTGAAAGAGTTTAGTGAGAAAGAAAAGAAAGAGATTGTTTTCCGTGAAGTGGTAGATGAGAAAATCCATCACACTACGGTTTTGGATAGTTCGATTGAACCTAACTATCAAAGTGCGATAGGTTTCTTTGTGCAGACGATTATGAAAGAGCTTCGTCTGTTCGGGTGCTATGACATCCTGTTCGGTGAAGTGAAAGAATTTGTAAAAAGTCATCTGTTTGAGAAGTCAGTTGATTTGGAAGATTTGAATGTGTTACGGAATCTCTCGGAGTTGGAAGCTACTAAAACCATCATTGAGACATTCAAGAAAGAAATAAACAATCTCACAGTGAAAGATGTCGGGGATACGGAGGTTAAAAACTACATCAAAGTGAGCGATTCGAGGCCGTTCGTGGTAAATGATAAGAAATATCTCTTACCTAAAAAGAGTGTGTTCAACAAGATTGTCGGTGATAGTGATTTTGAATTGGAATTTGCTGATTTTCTGGAGGGTTGTGATGATGTTGTTTCGTTTGCAAAGAATTACTATGAGGTGCATTTCAAAATTGATTACAAAAATGCTGATGGTTCAATCTCATACTACTATCCAGATTTCTTTGTGAAGATTGATAACAAAAATATCTATATTGTTGAGACAAAAGGTCGGGAGGATTTGGACGATCCTCTCAAGATTGAGCGGTTGAGGCAGTGGTGCGAAGATGCAAACGGAAGACAGAAAAAGATTACTTACAAAATGTTGTATGTGAAGCAAGAGCAGTGGGATAAATATAAACCAAGAGATTTCGGTGAGCTGGTGAAGAACTTCTCGGAATAGTGAAACTACTTTAGGAAATAGTTGACGTTTTTGCCGTAAACCTTTGCAAAGCTTTTTAGTTGGGCAACATCTACTCTTAGTTGTCCCTTCTCCACTTTGGAAATATAAGCTTGGGTGGCTTTAAGTTTCTTTGCGGCTTGAACCTGCGTTAGCCCGGCGTCTATCCGGGCATTCTTCAATCTTTTGATAAAGACTTTGTAGTCATCGTCAGTGATGGTTTTCTTCATACCATCTATTTTCGATAACCAGATGGAATACAACCACTTGTTATATTGGTATATAATCAATATATGTTCATACTTTTTCTTTTCGGAGCATTTTTCTCAGGTTTCGTGACGATGGCGATAGCTGAACAAAAGGGATTCGATAAGTGGTTGGGATTTGCTATTGGTCCCATTGCGTGTACAGGACTCCTGTTTTTTCTAAGTGCTATTGGGTTATTCGGTGATGAGAAATATCAACCAGTCGGGCAATACAGTCAGTATGGGTATGGTTCTACTCTTGAAGAATGTATGCAAAAAGCGAGTGACTGGTTTGAACACTCCAGAGGGGTTGCTTTGGAAGTCATTGCTGACGAGAAAAAACAGGGATTTTATGATTCATATAGTATCGATCGGGAGACAGACGACATTATGTCTTCACTCAGACTTGAACTTGGGGCATATCAGAATGAGTGCTTGGACTATTACAAATAGCTTCTGCGATGACCTCACTCTTTTTTGATATTTCTTACACTCGGTAAAGAAACTGGGCACGGAGTGCTTCTGGGGGTAATCGATTAGGGGGATGGACACATCAAGTGCGCTCTGTGACATCACGGGCACATCTGAGACACTTGCGGTGGGCTAGTAATGGTATCCATCATCTTTGGTTTCGATTGTGCCAACTCGTGTCATATTCACGAGTTCTTTTTTGTGTCCGAACTCGAGCTTTTTATTTTTCCATGTGGATAACTCAAAAATAGCAAAATGGCTTAAACAAAGGATTTTTCTCTTTTTAAAAGTTTATATGGAGGGATATTTGGGGATGTCTTTACATATTCTTCCAAGTGTTGCGGAATATGTTTTTGGGCTAGGGTTGAGTAATGCAGTTCACGCAAAGGTCGATTCAAAACTTTCAAAGATTGTATCTCCAGAAATTCGGTGAGCAACTTTCAGATGAGGAAGCAAAACGAAAAGCGGAGTACCTTCTCGGATTTTATCGAATCGTCTTTGGACTGCCAAGCGTTGAAGAGCTCTTTGACAATCGAATAGAAAATGAAAAAGCAGAGTGAGCTAGTCACCATCTGGAGGAGTGTGTCGAATATTCCCGGATGGTTGCGGTTGCTATGGCTGATGAAGCAATACTCCGAAGACGAACTGAACGAACTGGAACGAATTGACGATGAGTTCCGTGCTTTTGTCAGAGAGGAAGAAATCAAACATCGGAAGTGGTTGCGGGAGAATCTCCCTCGGACTACGGAGGGATGGTTGGAAATCTTTCCAGAAGCGAAGAAACTCATCTCTCGGAGGAAACGGAAGAATCAACGGAGATTCGAGGAAATGCTGGAAGTAGCAAGGGACGTGGACTTGGAAGATGTGGTATCGGAGTACGTCAATTTGCGGCAGAGCGGTGCGTATCGGAGGGTCGGGTCATGTCCATTCCACGATGACAAAACTCCATCATTCTTCGTGTACACAACTGATAATCATTACTACTGTTTTGGGTGTCATGAGCACGGGGATGTCATTACATTCGTGCGAAAAATTAAAAACTTAAAATTCAAAATTGCTGTGCGGGTGCTGTATAGGTACTCACGGCAAGATTAAAAATATGAGCAAGAAAAAAGAAGAAGAAATCAAGGATAAGAAATCCATTGATCAAATCACGGAGGAGGAGAAAGCAAAGAAAGAGAATCCTACTCCACCAGAAGAAAAAGATGAGGAGGAGGAGGACGATAAAGAAAGACGGGGCGTGTCGTACATATTAGACGATGGGTCGTTGGTCGAGATGTTGTACGATAAGAAAAAACATAAATCTCAGTTAGCAATTTACAAGAGTGGGGCGGTGACTTTGGAAGAAAAAGTGAAGATCAGTGATTCAATGTGGTTTATGCCACTCAAAGCAAATCAAAGCATTCTTGAAACTAGTTTTCTCTCACTACCATCAGAGGTCGGTAAATATCAAAGTAATGAAGAACTCTATCTTGAGGTTCGAGCGTTCATCGAGCGATATGTAAAATTAACAGATGCATTTCTCACAGTAGTTGCGGTCTATGTGTTTACTACTTGGGTCTATGACAAATTTCACACCATGCCCTACCTTCGAGTCACAGGGCTTTGGGGCACTGGTAAAACGAGAGTGCTTGATGTCGCGGGTCGTCTCTGCTACAAGACAATATCTGCAGGTGGGTCTTCAAGTACATCATCAGTGTTCAGGACTCTCAACTTTACCAATGGCACTTTGGTGTTCGATGAAGCAGAATTGAGTGAAAAAGAATCTACTGAAATGAGACAGATTCTCCGACAAGGATTCAGTGCAAACTCTCCAGTGACTAGGACGGAGAAAAATAACAAAGGAAAATTCTACACCGATACCTTTGCCGTCTTTGGTCCAAAAATCATGGCCTCTCAATTCAAGTTCAATGATGCGGCGCTTGAGAGTCGGTGTCTAAGTGAACAAATGTTTCCACTGAAGAGTGGTAAACCAATCGAATTGTCGGTGCAATTCGAACAAGAAGCGTTAGAGTTGCGAAATAAGTTACTCTCATTCAGATTCAGAAACCATGCGGTAGTAGTAGCAGATGAGGAAACATTGAGTGGGGTACAGTTGCCTCGGTTGAAGCAAACAGGTCTAGCGGTAGGGAGCGTGGCAAAACTATTCGGGAAGAAGGCTCTCAACGAAGTCATCGGTTTTCTCAGTGACTATGAAAAGATACTACATCTTGAACAGGCGGATTCTGTAGAGCATGATATTCTCTTGTGCATTCTTAATCTAATGACTGAAAAAGCGATACGAGAGTCTGGAAAAATACGGATTGGTTCTAACTTAGCGGACGCTTTCAATTTTCTGAAGTATGAAGATTATTCCACCAGAGAAACAAAGGAATACAACTCTTCAACTCAAGGGGTATTGAAATTCCCTGGGCAAAAAGTGTCTCCAAAGAAGATAGGTGGATATGTAAGGAAGTTAGGTATCAGAGTTGAACGCGATGGAGGGGGCTTCTATATCTACATCCCCACTGAGTATCCCAAGATTCAGGCACTAGCGAGGCGATACGGGCTGGACTCCCTCTACACTCTTCCGGAAGATCCCACAACACTTGAGGAAGTGCTTACGCCAGAAGAGATGCAAGCAGAAGCAAAAATTAAAGAAATGGAGGATGAATGGGAAAAGAATAAAAATCAACCTCTTTGAAGTTAACATTGTTAACAAGGTTCACATTGATGTGTGGGTAAGAGTCTCCCACCCTCACTAAGGGGTGGGCGATTCTTCACTGATGAAAGTTGTTAACACTCTGGGATTATTAACCTATACATATATAGAATAATGTGGTATAATATATTTATGAAAATAAAGTATTTAAGCCATATTTTCTAAGTTGTATGGATTTCGAGTCACTCAAAGATTGTGTAATCGTAAACATGATTGAGAAAGTCAAAAGAATGACTCGGGATGAGCTTGAGAGACGTGTGATCGATTTTGAATCTCGAAAAATCGAAACTCTCAAAACCTTAAATGAGGTAATAGATTATGGAAACAAAAACAAAACTTAGATATGTAGCGTATGCTCGTAAGTCGACTGACCAGGAAGAAAAACAAATCACTTCCATTGAAGATCAGTTGCGGGAAATTGAGCGGATAGGTGCTGATTGTCACATTACAAAGAAACTCACGGAAAAACGGACTGCTAAAACTCTTGGTCGTCCTGTTTTTGCTGAAATGTTGCAGTTGATTCTGGATAAGAAAGTGGACGGGATTGTTTGTTGGAAGCTGAATCGTTTAGCTAGGAATCCAATAGACGGAGGTCAGATAATCTGGATGTTGCAGAATGGGGTCATAAAGGAAATTCGGACTGATGATGGTATCTATACACCAGAGAGTGACATGATAATGCTTCACATTCACTTTGGGATGGCTCACCAGTTCAGTCTGAATCTTAGTAAGGACATCAAGAGAGGATTACAGGGTCGTCTTCGTGAGGGCGTTCGTCCCTCGATTGCACCTATCGGGTATCTAAACAGTCAGTATCACATCAAACGGATGGAGGAAATCTTGGTTGATGAGGATCGATTCCCAAAGGTAAGAAAGGTATTCGATTTAATGCTTTCTGGGCAATACTCTCCTCTCCAGTTGGTTGAGATTGCGGATAAGCAACTCCATCTGGAAACAAGGGGGACAAAGAAATGGCCGAGAAAAGCGATGAGCAAGTCGAATATGTATCGAGTTCTTACCAATCCTTTTTATTATGGGTCGTTCGAGTTCCCAGAGGGTAGCGGAAACTGGAATGTCGGTAAACATAAACCGATGATTACGGAGGAAGAGTATGACAAAATCCAATCTCTCCTTGGTCGTGAGGGTAGACCGAGACCGAAGACTCACATCTTTGCTTACACTGGATTGATGAGGTGTGCGGGTTGCGGTGCTAGAGTCACATGCGAAGAAAAATGGAAACACCAACAGAATGGGAATAGTCACCATTATATCTACTATCGGTGTACTGGCAGTCAGGGTCCAGAGTGTACAGAGAAATCAGTTGAGGTGAAAGTGCTAGAGAAGCAGATAGATGATTTTCTCTCTAAGATTCAGATTCCACCAGAGTTCCATGAGTGGGCTGTTGAGGAGTTGAAGAAACTCCATGAGAAAGAAAAGGGAGACAGAAACTCGTTGATTGTAAAGCATGAGCAGGATTACAAGGATTGCGTCTTCAAGTTGGATCAGTTGATGGAGCTTCGGTTGGAGGGCAAGGTCTCGGATGAGATGTTCTCTCGAAAGGAATCGCAACTCTTGAAGCAGAAAGCGGAATTGAAGCGGTTGTCGGATGGAGATGATAAGCGAGTAGATGACTGGTTGGTTCGTCTTGAAAGCACTCTCACTTTTGCGGAGAGGGCTAGAGAGGAGTTTGCTAAGGGTGATATTGCGAAGCGGAGGCAGATTCTTACTGCTCTGGGGACTGAGCACATCCTCAAAGACCGGGCAATCCATATCCAAACGGAAAAACCACTCCTTGTGCTTCAAGAAGTGGTTTCCGAGAGCAATCGTCTGCTAGATAAGTTAGAACCTCCCAAAAGTGTTGGAAACAATGGGCGGATTAAACAAATCTATGACAAAAGTTCATCAATGTGGAGATGGCGAGAATCGAACTCGCGTGCAGGAAATAGTGTTTGGTGTTTCTACAAAGCGTAGTCAGTTTTAGTTTTTAAACAATGTACGTATGAAACAGACAAAATCGTACATTGTCGATCCTCTTAAGTGTCGAAACATTGCCGAGGATTGCAACATTCCTATTCCGAAGATATTACACTCTAAACTACGTATCGGACGTCAGTAGTCAGAATGCGGCTTATGCTAACGCGTAAACCGGAGCAAAGTCCTTGATTCCGTAAAACGGAGATACAATTCCTTTTGCTTTTGCAACTAAATTTTTTGCGTTTAGTCGTTCCAGTGATTTAACGAGATCGCTGGCTCTCGGCATGCGCACCAAACAAATAGTTTCCTGTCTAGGCCGATCATCCCCCCAGCCGTAGTTTTACTATTATTAACAAAACTACGGCTGGGCGAACGACCTTTTTTTTAATGTCCTTTTAATTCGCGCGCAACGTCACGTTCCATATCACGTTTCTTAATGGTCTCACGTTTGTCGTATTTCTTTTTTCCACGCGCAATTCCTACGGATATTTTTATCTTTCTCCCTTTAGTATACAACGAAATAGGCACTACTGTCAATCCTTTCTTGCTTTCAGCGCCTAAAATAACGTCAATTTCTTTCTTAGTGAGAAGAAGGCGCCTATTGCGCAAGGGGTCGTAGTCCTTTGGGGTGTTACTGGGCTGATAGGGAGGAATATGCATTCCTACGACGAACGCTTCATCACCGCGGGCAAGCACGCGAGAACCCTCAAGCGAGCCGTGCTTCCCTTTGAGTGACTTAACTTCCAACCCGACAAGCTCAATACCCGCCTCGAACTTTTCGAGTATTTCGTAATTAAAATATGCTTTTTTATTTTCTACCAACGTTGGCATGTGACTATCGTATCAGCAACAGAAGAATTTGACAACGATAGATATTTATGGTTGACTGTGTTTAGATTTTTTACAGCTATTTTCACAAATTACTCTTTGGAGGATTTTATGAAATTTTCCCAATTCAATCTTGAAGTGTGCGATGTCATATTTGACGGCTCACTATGGTGTACGGGCGGGTATATTGTGTTTTGGTTTGTTGTAACGTTGATAATTGTTCTCGGACTTTTTATCGCACGAATAAAATTTCACCAATCGGCTTCGATAAAGAAGTGCCCCAAATGCAAAAACAGGATTTTGTGCGAAAGGTCATTTGATGACTCTGTCCCAACTCCTGGACCCCACGGACTAGGGATTTATCGCCGCTTTTATTCGGTTTGCTCTCCGGGGTGCGGGGAAAAAAATGAGACCCAAGTCCCAGAATTGCTTTGTAGGGTAAAAACTAGATAAGAGTGTTTCCGAGCCGCGTTTTGCTTTGCAAAACGCGGCTTTTTCTTTTTTCTTGCATCGTGATATATTGTAGTCTCTACTTGTCCCGTTAGAGTTTTACATTTCTCCATATTTCTATAACAATAACGAGAAACCACCTAACGGAGCATATAATAACCACATTATTAAACTAAAACTCTAACCGGGATGGATATTTTCAAACCGCAAGACCCAAAAAAGAAGGGGACAAAAAAGGGACCGAACTTTAATGACAAACAGCAATTTTTCAGCAATCTTTTGAGTGTCATCCTCATTCTCCTTATTGTCTCCACGCTCTATTCAATGATGACCGAAAGTCGCGCTAAGCCGGAAGAAATTTCCGTGTCGGTTTTGGCTACCGATATTTCAAAAGGACTTATTTCCGGCGTAGAACTTGAGGGCGACAAAATAAACATAACGTATAAAGACGGAACGACAAAAAAATCGCGGAAGGAACCGGAAGGAACCCTCTCTTCTGCACTCACTGACTTAGGTGTTGCTCCGGAAAAGATACAAGAGGCCAACATCAGTGCAAAAAATCCAACAGGATTCGGATACTGGCTCTTAAACCTTGCACCATTTCTTTTGCCAATTCTTTTCCTCGTCCTTTTCTTCTGGCTTATGTCCCGTCAAGTAAAAGGTGCCGGCATGCAAGCATTTTCCTTTGGTCAATCAAAAGCACGCATCATTGACCCTAATGACAAAAACCAGCGTGTGACATTCAAGGATGTCGCCGGAGTAAAGGAAGCAAAGGAGGAACTTAAAGAGATCGTTGATTTTCTTAAAAATCCGAAAAAGTTTTTGGATATCGGCGCGCGCATCCCGAAAGGCGTTGTGCTTGTGGGTGCTCCCGGAACAGGGAAGACATTGCTCGCGCGTGCTGTTGCCGGAGAAGCAGGGGTGCCATTCTTTATTATTTCCGGTTCCGAATTCGTTGAGATGTTCGTGGGTGTCGGTGCATCACGTGTGCGCGATCTTTTCAAAATGGCAAAGAAGGCCGCACCAGCAATCATCTTCGTGGATGAGATCGATGCTGTAGGTCGCGTGCGTGGTACGGGCGTAGGTGGCGGTAATGATGAGCGTGAACAAACACTCAATCAAATTCTTGTTGAAATGGATGGATTCGAGCCCAATGAAAAAGTGATCGTGATGGCGGCAACAAACCGTCCTGATGTGTTAGACCCCGCGCTTCTCAGACCAGGGCGTTTTGACCGTCGTGTCACACTCGACCTTCCTGATATACATGACCGCGAGGAGA
>Ga0209542_10010409_pt1 | contig 16780 bp, 19 predicted proteins | sample RifCSPhighO2_01_FD_184028 | JGI IMG/M metagenome (GOLD analysis project Ga0209542, IMG submission 184028) | Soil microbial communities from Rifle, Colorado - Rifle CSP2_plank highO2_0.1 (SPAdes) (version 2) | ecosystem: Environmental > Terrestrial > Deep subsurface > Rock core/Sediment ...
AAGATAGTCCTTATTGGACATAATTTCACCAAGGATATCCGAAAACGAAAGCGTGGTTTCCTCTTCTTCTTTCCCTGCCATATATTTTTAGAAAAAGTGAGGGAAATTATAACATAAATAATTCGGAGGCCGCGCAGGAAATGGGGCCTTATGCCGAAGATTGAATTTGGAGTTTCTTTTCAACTTTTGAAATTCTAGGTTCGTGATCTTCATAAACTTTATGAGTTAATATTTCCTGCCCTTCTCTTATTACCTTGAGCTCGCCCATTACCTCATCCATTTTTCCATAAAATTCATCTTTTGTTGGAAGGTGACTGATATCATCTTTAGTTGCGATTCTGTTTTCAATAGCATCATCCAACCGTTCGTCAAATGTAACTTCCATTAAGTCTTTAATCGCCATGAGATCTTTGTTTGTAAGTGCCATAGCGCTATTTAACTATAGAACGCCTATTTCGTCAAGCAAAAGATATGTGGCCCGCGCAGGAAATGGGGCCTCAATGTATCCAATTTGGTAAACTTACTTGATGGATAAAAATATAAAGCCGGGTTACAAAAAATATTTGGCTTCAATGCACGGAAAGTTTATTACCCCCGATGATGTGATTAGAGAGGTTGTAAAAGAGGGGGCTGGTAATTTGGTATCGAAAAAACGAATTATTGCAGGCGAAGTGAGTGAGGTATACAACATTATTTTAGAAAACAAAAAGCCCGTAATCCTTCGAATTTCAAGAAGTCCACGGCCAAACTTTCTTCAAGATAAGTGGGCAATGGAGCAAGTCAAAAAGCTGGGTGTTCCTGTTCCTGAAATCCTACTTATTAAATACCTAATTGTTGGGAATCAAGAACTTTCCTTTTGTTTAATGGAGAAAGCGGAAGGAAAATCACTCGAGAGGGGGGGCATAAATTTTGAATCGCTTCCCGAAGCAATAAGGAAATCGTATATCTTACAAGCTGGAGAAATTCTATCCAAAATTCACTCCATTGAAACCCTAGGTTTTGGATGGATTATTGGAGAGGGAAAGGCGGAATACAACACCTCTGAAGAAATTATTGACGAACTGTTAAAAAGAAAAGAGAGGATATATAAGGTCGCTGATGCTCAAAAGTTTGATCGACGGCTTGTCGACGAAGCCCTGGACATTGTAGGCAGATTCAGGGAAAGATATTCTCACATTAACCCCCACCTAAACCATGCAGACTACGGGCACAAGCACTTTATGGTAAAGAAGGGAAAAATTGTGGCTGTTTTGGATTGGGGTGGAGTACGAAGCGATTCACCAATATATGATTTCGCTAATTGGGATTATTGGTACGGGCATTACATTCCGACCAATTGGTTAAAAGAAGGCTACCAGAACAAACAACTATTTGACGAGAATTTTGAAGACACCCTTCACGTTATGAGAATCATGAAAGGGATAGAAATAGCCGATTGGTACGAGTCGCAAAACTATGGAGAGGCAGTTGAAAAAGCACTTGCCAAGTTGACCGATGACTTGAATTACTTCAAGTGATTATTAGCATTTAAGCGCTTACAGCGAAGGAAGTGGGACCATTTAGCCTTTTGAAGCTATCAAACTAATTTCAATTTTCGCACCCATTGGCAGCTCCTTCACACATACAGTTTCTCTGGCTGGATAAGGTTCCGAAAAATAACTTCCATAAATTTCGTTAACATCCCCGTATAAGGACATGTCTGTTACATAAATCGTGGTTTTAACAACGTCGGCAAAAGTCACACCCGCTTTTTCAAGTACCCCTTTCAAATTTTTCATTACCTGATGGGTTTGCTCTTTTATACTTCCCTCCAAAAGTTTTCCCTCCGGAGTCAAATAAACCTGACCTGATGTAAAGACAAAATTGTCTTTTGTAACGGAGGGAGAAAAAGGGAGTTTTGGGTGACCCATACGAGCTGATTATATCAAAACCTGTGTGCAGGAAGTAGGTTCTTGTAATTATTCCAGAAGATATTCCCAGCCTGGTTGCCAAGCTTTTTTCTTTCTCCAATCCTCGGCAAAAGCTTGCTTCCAAGTTTTTCCTTTTATAAGTACATCCAAAGCCAGCTGAGGTGCTTTATGGGCAACAATGGCGACATGTTTTCCATCGTAATTTTCTTTTAAGAAATCCAAAAAATCCTGAATTCTTTTCTCAACATCTTCGTAGCTTTCACCATTGGGAAACCTTTTTGTAATATTTTCTTCTTGCTTCGGCTCGACAATCTTCGATGGTTTGCCGTTTAAATCCCCATAATTACACTCACGTAATCTCTTATCGTAAATAATTTCAACAATCCCGCCAAAAGTGAGATTTGCTGAATCTGCCGATCTTTTCAAATCAGAACAGAAGACAACATCAAATTTCTTGCCCTTTACTTGCTTTCTCAGCTCTTTCGACTCCCGTACTCCTTTTTCAGAAAGTTCTGCATCCGACCAACCAGAAGATATCCCCGTCTCATTATCGGTAGTTGTCCCATGAACAAAATATGTAATTTTTACAGGCATAAATAAATTTATGACATCCTCCGCGGACTAAAAGTCCGCGGTTTCCCTTCAAAGGAGGATGATACTTCGACAAGCTCAGTATCATTCTGAGTATTATCGAAGAATGACATATCAGTTTCAATTCATCCCCGATTTAATCGGGGTGTTCTTGAAATCTGTTATAAACTTGATTTATTCTACTTCGGGGCTAATTTGAAGACAAATTATTTCTACAATATTTTCTTAATTTCTTTTAATTCTTTAATCATTTTGAAGGCTAGTGACTCCAGCTCGGGGTGGGGATCTTTGTTGACGGCAATGCCGTAGTGAAGTTCTCGGAAAAGTGCTATGTCGCTATCACCGTCTCCGATTACGGAACATCTCTCTTTCTCTATATTATTTCTTGAAATAAATTCGTTAAATTGCTCAAGCTTTTTTGCCGCCTGGTCAGCATAATAATTAAGATCCACTAGGTTGCCCTCTTTATCCCAAATTAAATCTGTATTTGCATACCAGTGGGGTATACCCAGCCTTTCTGCAATGGCCTCGACATAAAGGTCAACAGATCCGGAAATTAAACACAGTCGGTAGAACTTTTTAAGATACTCTACAATTTCAACTACATCCTTTTTAAATTTCCAAGATCTAAACATTTTTTCCATATATTTTTTATTCGCGTTTCGCGTACTTCTCCAAAGACCAATTAATTCTTTCTTTGCGTCAAGGTAAGACAACTTACCTTTTCTGAAACGTTCTTCAAATATATCAACATGGGTAGCACGGGAAGCTCCCAACCCTTCGGTGATTTCGTACCAGGAAATGGTTTCAGTCAAAGTCCCGTCTATATCTAAAATAACTGTATCAATTTTTTCTTTTAGCATTCTTTTTCAAAATTTTATCACGATCCTGAGTTTTACCGAAGGACTCCGAAGCTACTTTGAAGACAAATTATTTTATGGATTCTTCGAATTTTTTGTGAGGAGAGTCCGGCTGAGCTTGGACCATTTCTAATTTATTTCCCTCTGGGTCAAAAAGAAATGCTGTAAGATTATTGTCTCGCAGTTTTAAAATTTCAGAATCAAAAGCCACCCCCCTCCCCTCCATTTCTTTCTTGGTATTGGCTAGATCATCAACAGTGAAGCTTATGTGACGAACTCCCAGACTTTTTGTATCATCGAAGACTGGTCTTTTTTCGCCGCCTAAGCAAAGTTCTAAATATTGTCCTTCGGAGATATGAAGAAAGACTATTCTTAAAGACCCGTCGTCATTCGTAATTCGGAAAGCCTCGGTCAATCCCAATCCCCTGCAATAATAATCCAGCATCTTATCAATGTCTTTTACTCTTATAGCGACGTGTCCAAATCTCATAGATTAATTCTAAGTTGGAACCGATCTCAAGACAAATTTTAAAATCTGCTTTCGAGCCAGAGCTTGGTGAAGAAGATTGTAAAAATTATAGAAACTACAGTGACACACTGCCAGATTATTTGGTGTATAAACCAAACAGAATCATTATGGAAAATGGAATGAAACGGAAGCTTTTCGGGCGGATTTCTGTTTATAGTGGAGAATTGCTGGTTAAACCAATAAATAGTTTCACCCAGACTTCTAACCACCCAAAAAACGGAGATAATTAGAAGGAATAAATACCAGTCGTTTAGCAAATAAGAAACCAGCGAAGAAGCAATCCAAAATGGGCCAAAAACGACCGCATCTCCCCAAGCGATAATTCCTAATAGATTAAGGTTTGGAGTAAGGCCGTAAGCGTTTTTGCGATATTTACATTCATAATATCCCTTCACAAATACCCCAAGATTTACCAGAGCGTAGGCCCAAATAACGAGTTGCTGCCAATTCTCCATATCTGAATTGTACCTCGGAGCTAATTTGAAGACAAATTATTAAGTCTGATTTGCGGTTTCTTTATAAGCAGAAAATAAATGGTTTATAGCTTGCTTAGCCATACGTTTATCTTGAATTAACTCCCACATAACAATAGCTCCTTGGAGACCAAGTAATAATTTGTATAATGAATACGGGACGGTCTGCGGATTACCCATTATCTCCTGTCTTGCCTGTGCCCAACTGATAGCGATTTCCCTGGGTGATATATGCTTATCCGCTATTCTTTCGACAAGGACTCTACAAACATCGTAAGGGTATCCACTAGCCAGTGAACTATGCTTCCTGAGACGGTGCATTAACTCGCCAGAAGATGGCATATTTATTACCTCTTCCACCTCTCCGACCCTTTTTGCTTCAATCATGAAAAGAATTATATCACTATTTAGAGTGAATTCTATTTTTTGCCATCGAGACGGGCAACTGGTTTTACCCCCTTAAAAGTGCCGTTTAAAAATTGAGTTACTAGCCGGTTTACTTTTTCTCTATATAACCAGGCGTAAGCGGAACTAAGTGTTACCTTGGATGAATGTAAAGAGCTTCCGGAAATTAGACGTACATCTTCAACGGTAGGATGGATACCTCTTTTTATGGTTTGGACAACCAAAATAATATCATCTCGAGATGGTAAATGACTTCTCTCGTGCATAATTTTTGCGGGCAATGGCTAATTCTACTCCGAAGCTAATTTGAAGACAATAATTTAGCTTAAGTCTAAAATTGGTTAAGTAGGCTTCACTAGACATTTAACAATCTAAGGTAAATAATTGCTCTGAAATATGGAACTAAAAATACACGATTTTCAATTATCAATTCTGCGGGAGCTTCTTTTTAGACCCAACGCGCGCTTTCGGGATTTAAAGAAAGTAGATATTACGAATGACCACTTTACTTTTCATTTAAAACAGCTGGTTAAGGAAGGATTGGTTATAAAACAAAACAAGGTTTACAGTCTTACAGACGAAGGAAAAGAGTTTGCAAATAGAATGGATACTGAGGCACTTAGGATTGAGAGACAGGGGAAAATAGCAGTCGGGCTTCATGCGGTAAGACTTAGAAATGGTAAGACGGAACACCTTGTACATCAAAGGCTTAAAGAACCCTTTTATGGCTGGTACGGATCCCAGAGCGGAAAAGTAAGGTGGGGAGAAAATCCTTTGGACTGCGCTAAAAGAGAATTTAGAGAGGAAACCGGGCTTACAGGAAAATTTACACTTAAGGGAATTGTTCACTACCACCACTTTCATCAAGACGGAAGGTTGCTTGAAGATAAATATTTTTGGATTTATAAGGTGGAAAACACAAAGGGAGATTTTATGGAAGAGGTCCCAGAGGGTAAAAATATATGGATAAGTGAGGCCAAATATCGAAAACTGAAAAACGTTTTTGCAACTTTTGACGAAGTTCGCGAGGTATTAAATAGTAAAAAGCTACTTTATTTAGATAGAGCAAGATTTGTTAAGAGCTACTAAAAAGCTCTCGGTGAGGTTTTAGGTCTTTTCCCCGAAGCTACTTTGAGGACAACCCTAGCTGGTGACCGAGACTCGGTATTTTTTGCTCTGCCAGATTCCCCAGACGAAAATCGCGATAAGAACGGCAATTGCCACTTTTGCCCCAAAAGTTCCGTGGTACTGGACGATAACCGGCGCGGCAATAAGGCTGACCAGGTTCACAACTTTAATCATAGGGTTAAGCGCAGGTCCGGCAGTATCCTTTAGTGGATCCCCTACCGTATCTCCCTCAACCGAAGCCTTGTGGGCGTCAGATCCCTTACCTCCAAAGTGGCCGTCCTCGATAAACTTCTTGGCATTATCGAGTGCGCCTCCGGCAACAGACATATAAACTGCTAAAAGTTGTCCCGTGAGTATTACTCCCGCAAGAAATGCTCCCAAAGCCTCAACTTCGAAAATAAGTCCCACAAGCAGTGGCAGGGAAACCGAAATAGCCACCAAACTTATTAAGTCTTTTTGGGCTGCGGCGGTTGTGATACTCACAACCTTTTCGTATTCGGGAGTTTTGGTCCCTTCCATTACCCCAGGAACCTTAAACTGTTTTCTTACTTCTTCAACCACCTTAATGGCTGCTCTTGCAACAGCCTTAATGGCAATTGCGGCAAAAAGAAGGGGCAAGGCTCCCCCCAGCAAAAATCCAATTACGGTTGGAAGAGAAGAAATTCGAATTGATTCAAGAACCTGAACTCCTATTCTTTCCTGTACGATCCCCACGTCTGTTATGAATGAAAAGAAAAGGGCGGTTGCCGCAATAACCGCGGAAGCAATTGCCAGCTGTTTGGTTATCGCTTTGGTGGTATTTCCAACAGAGTCCAAGTCCGCCATTATTTTTGCTGCGCTTTCGGGAACCCCAGCCATCTCCCCTATTCCGTTGGCATTATCTGCAATTGGTCCGAATGCATCCATCGCTACGTTATTTCCGGTCAGGGACAACATTCCAATTCCGATCATCGCTACCCCGTATAACATGTAAATGGGCGGCATTCCCCAGTAGATAAGAAGGCTTGAGGCAAGGGCCGCGCAAATTACGAATACGCTCCAGACCGAAGATTCCATACCAACCCCGAGACCCGAAAGGATTGTGGTTGCACTTCCGGTTTTGGTTGACTCCGCAATCTCAAGAACGGGCCGCCTCTTGTAAGAAGTGAAGTAAGAGGTAAGAGGATTAAATGCAACCGCCAGGGCGATTCCGACGGCATTAAGAAGAGCTAGTTTCCACTCCCCCGCATAAAACATTGCAAAGGCAAAAGCCGAAAGAACCGTAAAAACACTTGAGAGTTCATAGCTTCTAAACATGGCTTCTTCCGCGTCTTTAGCACGCAGCCATTTCGCTGGAAATTTTTCCCAAATGGGAACGGCTAGCGTTCCGATGATTGAGGAAACAACTCCAATTGCGCGGACCACTAAGGGGTAAACTATCCAGAAAGACTGACCCGTTAAGTGATAAAGAACAAGCCCTAAAATTAAAGAAGAAACAATTGTTACTTCGTAAGACTCGAAGATATCGGCTGCCATTCCGGCGCAGTCCCCGACGTTATCCCCGACAAGGTCTGCTACAACCCCCGCATTTCTCGGATCATCCTCGGGTAAGTTTTTCTCGACTTTACCCACAAGGTCTGCTCCCATGTCAGCGGCCTTGGTATAAATTCCTCCCCCTATTCTCATAAAAAGGGCAACGAGTGTTCCTCCGAAACCAAAACCCAGAAGTGCGTCGGGCGCAGCTTTGCCAAAAACCATAAATATAATTGTTCCCCCGAGAAGCCCGAGTCCGTCCGTAAGCATTCCGGTAAATGTTCCCGCCCTGTAGGCTGTAGTTAAGGCGCCGTTATAATCCCCTTTTACTGCCTTTGCGGTGACCCTCACATTTCCCTCAATGGCAACCCTCATTCCGAGTTGTCCGACAAGAGTGGAGAAAGTTGCACCAACAATAAAGGCGATAGTTCGGCCTAAAGCGACTATCAAAGTTGCATTGTCGCCAAATCTGGCAACTGCTTCGCTAGACGGCGGAACAACGTAGACGCTTAAGAAGAGGATCACAATTAATGCAAGAAGCACAAGAGTAATTGTTTTTAGTTGTTTTCTAAGGTACCCCTCCGCTCCCCGCTTAATAGCTTTCCAGACGGTTTGCATTTTTTCGGTGCCCTTATCCTCTGAAGAAGTTTTCTTCCAAAGCCAGAGGGCATAGATAAGGGCCGAAAAGGCAACGCCTATTACTCCCCAAATCATCATTTGCTCAAAAGCGGCTAATTCATTCATTAGTATTAAAATCGACCCGCGAAGGGGTCACATGCCTTATTCTAAAAAAAGTTTGGAGAATTTGCAATATTTATTTATCTAGTAGAATTTAAGACAGATTTCTTAACGAGGTAGTTCTTGACAAAACTTTACTACGATACTATATAGTATCGTAGTGAGATGACTAAGGTGTCTAGATTACCATTAAGAAACGATGTTTGGGGTAGGATTTTCAAACTCTTTATAGAAACACTTGCAGGAGTTAAAGAAGAAACCAAACTAGAGATGTTTGTACGAGACTTTTTTTCGCCCACCGAAAGAATAATGTTTGCAAAGCGTCTCGCTGCCTCCGTACTTTTGTCTAAGGGTCATAACTATCAAAATATTAGACAAATATTGAGGATAAGCCCCTCGACAATTGCTAGAATAAACTTGAAAGTAAAATATGAAGGCAAGGGGCTAAATGTTGTTATTGCAGATATATTGAGAAAACAAGATGCAAGAATTATTTGGAAAGAGATTGAAGATCTGTTCGATCTTCCCACTAAAGCTAGCTTAAAGTCCCCCGAAAGGTTTAAGAGAGGGCTTGCCCGCCAGCAAGAGATCACCGAACTTAAAGAAAGATTTTAGCAGCACTACAATACTATATAGTATTGTAGTGTGAGATTAGTGCGTATCTTTAAAAGTTGTGTTTGATTGTCGAAGTAGCGGTAAGCAGATTTAGATTTTCTTTAGAGAGGAAAGGATTGAGTCCATTTCATCGAGCATGGTTTTGGTTTTCCCTGCTGGAGTAATGTAAGCAATGTGGCCATAGAGAGTTGGGGCCCCCCAGCCGTATTGGGTTTTGTGACAAATCCCAAAGCCGCTTGAAGATAACTCCTCCCCGGTCCAGCTTCGTCTAAATAAGTCCGAGCTTTGGATGGTGATTTCTTTAAATGCGTCGTAGCGGGCGCTTGGGCCTTCAGTATCCGCATCCCCCGGGTAAAGGCAGACCGCTCCCCCAAACCCTCCCTGGGTGATTGAGATTTGATAAGCGCCTTTTGTAAGAATAATTTTTTCATCGTCGGCCCCCGAGGACTCTCGGGTATCTTGCCAGTCATCAGGAACGCTTAATTCGTACTTGGGGAAGGAAAGAATCCCGCCTCCGGTAACTTTTTTTGTATTTTTTGCAGGAGTTGTAGGGGTTAAGGTAGGTGAATTTAGGGATGTTTGGGGAGAAGTTGTTTCCGGTTTCTTTAACGAAAATCCAAATTTGCCTATGCCAAAAGAAAGAGCTGCAACGAGGATGATTATGATTGCTATTAAGATTGGGACAAGATATTTCATGCTAGATGTCTAGTGTAGCTAGCTTAGCATGCGTTTGGATGAATTTCTTTCTTGGGGGGACTTCCTCGCCCATGAGCATTGTAAACATCCTGTCAGCCGCTTCTGCGTCTCCAACAGATATTTGCTTTAATGTTCGCTTGGCCGGATCCATTGTGGTTTCCCAAAGCTGCATTGGATTCATTTCCCCAAGCCCTTTATATCTTTGGATAACCGGTTTTCCACCGTCTCGCTTCAAAATAGTATCTTTTTCTTCGTCGGTGTATGCATAGTGAATGACTTTTGCTATTTGAATTTTATAAAGCGGAGGAAGGGCGACGTAAAGAAAACCACGATTTATAACCTCTGGCATATGTCGAAAGAAAAATGTCAAAAGCAGGGTCTTAATATGCCCCCCGTCCACATCTGCATCGGTCATGATGATTATGCGGTGATATCGGACTTTTTCATAGTTAAGAGAATCCCCTATCCCACCCCCCAGTGCTACAATCAAATCCCTAATTTCTTCAAATTTTACAATTTTATCTAATTGCGCCCGCTCTGTATTTAATATCTTGCCCCCCAACGGGAGTATTGCCTGAAATTTGCGGTCCCTCCCCTGCTTAGCAGAACCCCCTGCGCTATCTCCTTCGACAATATATAACTCGGAAATTGTCGGGTCCGAGGTCTGACAGTCCGCGAGTTTGCCTGGAAGCATGGCCCCTTCAAGAGCCCCCTTTCTTAAAACTGCCTCTTTGGCGGCACGCGCGGCAAGGCGCGCCTGGGCAGCCAAAAATACTTTTTCAAGAATCCGTTTGGAGTCAGTCGGGTGTTCTTCAAAAAAAGTATCAAGACCCTCTTTAACCGCCGTTGCCGCAAATCCCTGGATTTCAGGATTATTTAGTTTGGCCTTGGTTTGGGATTCGAATTGAAGTGCTTCTGAAGGCATTTTGATATAAACTACAGCCGTTAAACCCTCCTTAAGATCGTCTCCGGTTAAGATATTTTTATCTTCATTTTTGCCGTTTCCCCCGTTTCCGTTTAGCCTTTTGGCATAGTCGGAAATGGCCCGGGTGAGGGCAATTCTAAAGCCCGTAACGTGCGTTCCACCGTCGGTGGTATTTATACCATTGACGAACCCTTTTACATTTTCGGTGTATGAGTCGGTATATTGAAGGGCTACTTCACAGGAAACTCCGCCTTCTTCTTTGGACATATAGATAACGTCCGAAACAGCAACTTTCCCCCTGTTAGAATGAGCAACGAGTGACTTTATTCCTCCCTCGAAGTAAAAAGAGGCCGTCTCGCCGTTTCTTTCGTCGCTAAAATGGAAAGATAGTCCTCCGACAAGATAAGCTCTATCTTTGAGGAGGGCTTTGACTTTATCGTCGTCAAATGCGGTGTCCCCGAATATGGCTTTATCGGGATAAAAAGTTGTGATAGTTCCGGATGTTTCTTCGCCGACACTAACCCCCCACTTTTTGGGAAGCCATTCGCTAATCTGTTTCTCAGAAGCGAGTGAGACTCCTTTGAGGGGTTTTCCTACTTTATATTCTTGGAAATAAGCCTTGCCTTCTCTTAATACCAGTACCCTAAAGAATGACGAAAGAGCATTAACTACAGAAGCTCCTACTCCGTGAAGACCGCCGGAAATTTTATAGGCGCCTCCGCCGAATTTTCCGCCTGCGTGGAGCTTGGTCATGGTTAATTCAAGTGCCGAAACCCCTGACTTGTGCTTGTCAACGGGGATTCCGCGTCCGTCGTCGCGAACGGTCGCGAAGCCGTCTTTTGAGATAATAACCCAAATATTTTTGGCCACTCCGGCAAAACTTTCGTCGACCGAATTATCCACAATTTCGCGAAGGCACTCGTGAAGACCCCGAGAGTCGGTTGAGCCGATATACATTCCCGGTCTTTTTCTGACCGGCTCGAGTCCCTCAAGGACTTGAATTTCTTTGGCTGTATAATCTGAAAAGTCTCTTTTAGCCATAATGAACCTCTTTTTAGCCTCGATAGCTACCCCTAATTATACCCCAAAATGAGGGTAAATGGAAGGAAAAAATCAGTATTCCGGTACTCCGGTATTCCAGTTTTCAGTTTATCGGTTTACCGGTTGACCAGTCTGACTGGACTACTGGAATACTGGTCAACTGATTCTTATAACAAAATTAGTAAGCTGCAAAAGGACATTTCCGTTGGCGTAAAGTGCATTAAGGACTTTAACAGCCTTTTTTAAATTCTGCGCGTTTTTTACCCAATCCCCATTTCCTTTTACGAGATCTTGGTGCCAGGAGGATATTAATTCATCCAAGAAATTTACGGCCTCCTCTCTTTTTTTAATGCTATCCACAAATAGTAATTTTTCTGGAGTCTTAAGTCTTAAGAATTCTGATACCTTTTCACTTTCCACTTTTAACTTTTTACTTTTCACTCGTATAACCTGGCACCTCGATAAAATGGTGGGAAGGACCTTTTTGGAGGAGGTTGCAGAGAGAACATAATAGAGATTATCCTGAGGCTCCTCCAGAGCCTTCAAGAAGGCGTTTTGGGCCTCGATGGTCGCCTCATCTATACTCTTAATATATATAGCGCAAGGTCTATCTTGCGAGAGCCTGCTTATGCGAGAAAGGGCCCGGACATCTTCTATTTTTGCCAGTGGAAAGGGGGTTAGTTGGGCTTTAACCTTTTTTGATAGCTTCTCCACCTCTTTGACTAGGTCCGGGTCACTACCTATTAGCAAAAATGAATGCACGGCAAGAGAAGTATTATGAAAGCTATCCCGCTTGTCAATAGTTCGACTTCGCTCACTATGATACTTCTCTTGCGGGCGACATCGCCATGAGGCATAATAGTTAAAGTATGGCTGCCCAAATGGCGGTTTCTTCGGCGGTAAATGGAGACAGTGCCAAGACCTTGGCTGACATTCTAGTTACCCAGGGGGCTTTTAGCGTAGATCTAGCCAAGCAAGTAAAACTCGCGGAGGTCCAAACGGGCAAATCCCAAGAAGAGATATTAAAGTCTCAGAATCTTGTGTCTGAAACCGACCTGGTTAAGGCCAAAGCTGCACTTTATAACATTCCCTACGTCGATTTGGCAAATTTACCCGCTTCTCCCGAAGCTCTCGCGGTCCTTCCTCAAGAAGTTGCAGAAAAGTTTAAGGTATTCCCTATTTCGGTAGATTCTGCTCAAAAACAACTGATACTTGCGATGACAGATCCGATGGATCTTACCGCCATCGAATTTATTGAACAAAAAGCGTCATTAAGAGTTAAACCAGTAGCTGCAGAACCAACCAAAATTGCTGAATTTATCGTCTCCCGTTATTCAACCTCCCTGGCCGAAGAGGTTACGGAGGCCCTGAAAGAAGTTGGCCCAGAGGGAGGAAATCTAAAGATTTTTGATACTACAAGGGTGGGCCTAATCAGGGAGGAGAAAATTGCCGAAATAGTTTCTCATATCCTGGAATTTGCCATGAAATCTCGCTCCTCCGATGTACATATAGAACCCCAGGAAAAGTCGACTAGAGTGCGCTATCGAATAGATGGAATATTGCAGGAAAAGCTTACTACTCCAAAAGATTTGCACGAAGCATTAGTTTCGAGGATAAAAATTCTATCTGGAATGAAGATCGACGAAAGAAGGATTCCTCAAGATGGGAGGTTTAATTTTAAAGCCGGGGGGGAGGAAGTCGACCTTCGTGTTTCGTCTCTTCCCACCGCCTGGGGAGAAAAGATGGTTTTAAGGCTTCTTAAAAAATCCGGGGGGGTACCGTCTTTACCCGAACTTGGACTCCGCGGTCGCGCTCTTAAAAATTTAGAAGATGCAATTTTGCGCCCCCATGGAATTATTATCCTTTGTGGCCCCACAGGAAGCGGGAAAACAACGACTCTTTATTCAGTTATTACAAAAATCTCAACGCCCAAAGTAAATATTATTACCCTGGAAGACCCTATCGAGTATAAGATTGCGGGGGTAAATCAGGTTCAGATTAATCCTGCGGCCGGACTGTCTTTTGCCTCGGGACTAAGGAGTTTTTTAAGGCAAGACCCGAATATTATTTTGGTCGGAGAAATTCGTGATAAAGAAACCGCAGATTTGGCAATACAGGCCTCATTAACCGGTCACTTGGTTTTTTCTACGCTTCATACTAACGATGCCTCGGGTGCCCTCCCCAGACTTATTGATATGGGAGCAGAGCCCTACCTTCTGGCTTCGTCGATAACCGCAATTGTTGGTCAAAGAGTCGTCAGGCAAATACACAAAGATTGTAAAGTAGGATATTCCCCAGACCCTAAGGTGCTAGCCGATATGAAGGCGGTACTTGGGAGCTTGTGGCCGGTGGGGCGCGATGGACAGCTTTATAAAGGCGGAGGAGACGCGGAATGTGACAATTCAGGGTATTTCGGAAGAATCGGAATTTTTGAGGTATTGCCAGTCAGCGAAAAAATTAGTAGGCTAATATTGGAGAGGGCAGCGAGTTCCGCCATTGAGCGTGAAGCCCGCGAAGAGGGAATGATTACTCTTAAACAAGACGGGTATTTGAAGGTCTTAGAGGGGCTCTCAACAATTGAAGAGGTTCTTAGAGTCGCCCAAGAATAATACAGATGAGTAATATAAAACATTTGCTTGAGCTCACGGTCGAAAGGAATGCTTCCGACCTTCACGCAATTAACGGTATTCCGCCAACCTTAAGAATAGAAGGCCAACTCCACCCCGTACCTAATGAGGCTGTTTCAACGCCCGACACAATCTATTCCTATCTTAAAGAGATTCTTTCTACGGAGATGCTCGAGAGGCTCGTTGTCAATAAAGAAATAGACTTTTCCCTTGCCTTTTCCGAGAAAGCCAGATTCAGGGTAAATGCCTACTCAACAAAGGGGTCTTTTGCAATTTCATTTAGAAAAATTCCGCTTGAAATACCCGAAATAGACTCTTTGGGGCTTCCGAAAATTCTGCATTCGTTCACTTCCCTACGCCAAGGATTTATTTTGGTGACAGGCCCAACCGGACACGGAAAGTCGACGACAATTGCTGCCGTACTTGATGAGATAAACCATACTCGGGAAACTCACATCATCACAATTGAGGACCCCATCGAATTTATCTTCAAATCTCAAAAATCGATAATTTCCCAAAGGGAGATGGGGGTCGACACGCACTCTTGGCAGATTGCCTTAAGAAGTGTTCTTAGAGAAGACCCCGACGTAGTTTTAGTCGGGGAAATGAGGGATTATGAGACCATTGCGGCGGCTCTCACCGTAGCTGAAACGGGCCATTTAGTTTTTGCCACATTACACACAAACTCCGCTGCTCAGACGATAGATAGAATTGTAGACGTGTTTCCGGACGAGCAACAGGAGCAGGTGCGCCTCCAGCTTTCAAACGTCATTGAGGCCGTATTTTCCATGAGACTTGTTCCCGGTACTACTGGAAACAGGGTTGTTGCCTATGAAATGATGTTGGGTTCCCCGGCAATCAAAACTGCCATTCGCGATGGCAAGACCCACCAAATAGACAATATTTTACAGACTTCACAAGAGATTGGCATGAACACCCTGGAAGTATCCCTCGCCTCTTTAATCAAAAGCGGGAAGGTAAATCTTGAGACCGCCCAATCCTACTCCTTAAGACCGGAAGAGTTAAACAGACTTATCCGCTCCGCCAGATAGTCAATATGCAAAGGTATAGATATAAAGCCAAGAATAGAAATGGGGACATAGTAGCCGGGGAGGTAGAAGCCTCCACCTCGCTTTTGGCCGCAAAACTCGTTCGTCAAAAAGGCTTGGTAGTTATTTCTATAACGCCTATATCAAAAGGCATACTGGATCTATTTGCCAAAGTAAGAGACAACATTTCCTATGGAGACCTGGCTGTATTCACCAGACAGCTTGCAACCATGATCAACGCGGGCCTTCCTCTTACCGAGGCACTACTTATATTAAGAGCTCAGTCAAAGCCCGCTTTACAAAAAATTGTTGCTCAGGTTTTGGCAGACGTTGAGGGCGGAACAGCTCTCTCCTCGGCTTTCGCTAAACACTCGAGGGTTTTTTCTCCCTCGTATATTGCCTTGGTACGCTCGGGTGAGGTAGGAGGACTTTTAGATACTGTTTTGGTAAGACTCGCCGACAATATGGAAAAAGAGCAAGAGTTTAGAGGTAAGGTAAAGGGGGCACTCATTTACCCCGCAATTATTGTGGCCGGAATGTTTATTGTGGGGTTTATTATGATGGTCTTTGTCATCCCCAGACTTCTTAGCCTATACACGGAATTTGGCGCAAAAATTGAGCTTCCGTTTCCGACACGGGTGTTAATGTTTGTTTCTGGAGCATTGTCGAAATTCTGGCCAATTCTTCTTATCTTAACCGGCGCGGCAATATATGGATATGGGTTATATAGAAAGTCCCCGAAAGGAAGAAGAAAAACCGATGAGCTTCTTTTTAAAATTCCTATTTGGGGGGAGCTTCAAAGACAAATTATATTAACCGAGCTAACCAGGACCCTTTCTTTGTTAGTTGGAGCGGGAGTTTCTATTCTTGAGAGCTTGCAAATAACCTCTGAAGTTGTACCGAACGTAGTCATATCCGATGCCCTTAAAGACGTCTCCAAGCAGGTAGAAAAAGGATTTCCTGTCGCCTATTCTTTTGCCAAACACCCCGACGCTTTCCCTTTTATTCTCTCCCAGATGATCTCGGTCGGAGAGGAAACGGGGAAAATGGACGAGGTATTATCAAAAGTTTCCCACATTTTTGAAGTTGAGAGCGATCAAAAAGTTAAAACCCTAACCAGCTCAATCGAGCCTATAATTATGATTTTCCTCGGGGTCGGAGTCGGATTTTTGGTAGTAGCCATTATTTTGCCGATTTACAACCTGACGACCCAATTATAAAGGATAGTAAAGATTGCTCGGAGAACGCCTTTCTCAAAAACACTCGTCGAGTTAGTTCTCGTTCGGCAGTTTTGCCCACTCCTCACTTAGCGTCTCGCCAGCCCGAATTCTCTTACTAGATTTAGGCTCTTTCTGGGGCTGGTTCGACATATTTTTCGAAAGGGCCCTCCTCGCTCACTCGCTATTGGTATAGGGTACTTGACAGGGGCGTAAACTTATTTGATACTGAATATAGACTACTTTTTGTTTCCTTTAAGAAGCGAGAGGGGGTGAAATTTGACTAAAATATGACTGCCCGATTTAAAGGTTTTACACTCGTAGAACTTCTTATTGTTATCGCAATCATCGGAGTTTTGGCGGTTGTAGTTCTTATCGCCATTAACCCGGTGGAGCAATTAGCCAAAACCAGGGATGCGGGAAGAATTTCGACTGTCACCCAGCTTGGACACGCTGTACAGGCG
>Ga0209542_10010412_pt1 | contig 16777 bp, 14 predicted proteins | sample RifCSPhighO2_01_FD_184028 | JGI IMG/M metagenome (GOLD analysis project Ga0209542, IMG submission 184028) | Soil microbial communities from Rifle, Colorado - Rifle CSP2_plank highO2_0.1 (SPAdes) (version 2) | ecosystem: Environmental > Terrestrial > Deep subsurface > Rock core/Sediment ...
TTTTACTCAATGTCAAAAGAAACATAAAACTAATCTCGCTCTACGATTATTTTCTTATGCTCTTTATTTATTATTAAAAGAAAAGATTGACAAAGATTCAATAGTAATTATTGATGATGAATATCCGGGACATGGGAAAGATATCAAACAATATTTAATGCATCATACTGGTTTACAAAAAGAGCAGATACGTTTTGCTTTGATAGGTAAGAAAGATTCAGCTCATAAGATTGCCTATTTGACTTTTTGTGGAAAACTTAAACCTAACTATGTAGTAACGGAAAAGGAATTCAATTTAAATGTTATAATTCCGACCAAGAAGCTGAAAGAGTTACTGATATAAGGGGAAGCTTGCGCATATTACCTGCCTAAAGCGAGCCTAGCATAAAGCTTTCTCACAATCAACAGGTCACCCTTAATCAGTTGAATAAACTATAGAAAGCTAGATTATTTATATATTTTACTGTGAAATTGACTCCTGCTCCGATTATTTTTTAAATAAGTACATACTTCTTCGTTCTCTATGAAAATACTTACCATCCATGCTGATTTTATTGAATTTGAAGCCAAGAAGAAGGCCTTTTCAGCGGCTGAGGAAGGAGTGGAGAAAGGTAAACGAGTAAGAGTAGAAGAGTGTTTAGTGGTTTTTTCTGCAGTAGAAAAGAAGGATGAAGAGAATGTTGCTGCAGTGATGCAGAAGTATCTGCAGGAAGTGAAGAACATTGCCCAGCAGGTCAATGCTAAGACTTTAGTATTATATCCGTATGCGCATCTTAGTTCAACTCTATCTGATCCTAAGGTAGCTGAGGATTTTCTGAAACAGGCCGAGCAGAAATTGCGCGCCGAGAAATTTACGGTGTTCAGAGCTCCCTTCGGCTGGTATAAGAGTTTTAATATTTCCTGCAAAGGACATCCGCTCTCGGAGCTGAGCAGGCAGTTTGGTCCAGAAGAAACTGTCTCCCTGAAGAAGGAAGGCAAGGATGAAGCGTTTGTATTTGCGGAGAAGAAATTAAGCAATGATGAAAAGGTATTATTGACTTCTGCCTTATTAGTAGGGAAGGCGGTCAAGAACCTCCATCCCAAAGCAGAAGTGATGGGAATGGGATTCTATCATAACCAAGCTTATGTGGATATTGCTAACGGAGAAGTGAGCATGGATGAAATCCCTTCGGTAGAAGCGCAAGCTTGTTCAGAACTTGCCAGGCATTTTCCGGTGGAGAAAATTGCGGTGCAGCAGATCACTAATGCTTTGCAGAAAAGCATAATTGAGGATATCGGCAAAAGTGCAGCTGCCTACAATGTAGATGGGATGAAAGTTGTTCCGTTGTTTAAAGATCCTTTTATCAGTTTTGATAAAGTCAAAGCATTGAAAGTATTGAGCCAATCTAAAGTCTACTGGAAGAATAATGCGAACAATACCCAATTGACCAGAGTGTATGTGGTTGGATTTGATACCGCTGAGAAGTTAGATTCGTTTATGAAGAAGAAAGAAGAAGCTGAATCGCGATCGCATCTTAAGATCGGCAAAGAGATGGGTTTGTTTGTCACCTCTGAACTAGTCGGCCCAGGATTACCATTACTTGCGCCTAAGGGCATGATCATTCGGGAAGAGATTGTCAATTATTTATGGTCCTTGCATAAGGATAAGGGCTATCAGAAAGTCTGGACTCCGCATATTGCGAAGGAGCAGTTGTATAAGACTTCAGGACACTGGGATAAATTCGGCGATGAATTGTTTAAAGTCAAAGGGAAGACCGACAATTTTATTTTGAAGCCGATGAACTGCCCGCATCATATGCAGATCTTTGATTCGTTTTCATTTTCATATAGAGATTTACCGGTACGGTATTTTGAACCTGCTACTATCTATCGGGACGAGAAGTCCGGGCAATTGCTGGGATTGAGTCGGGTACGAGCGATTACTCAGGACGACGGACATTTATTTTGTCGGGTTTCGCAGATCAAGCAGGAAGTTGCTACTATTGTTTCAGTGATTCGTGAGTTTTATAGTACACTGGGTATGGATAAAGAATATTGGGTGTCGCTGTCTGTTCGCGGCGAGGATAAATCAAAGTATCTAGGAACGGATGAAGCTTGGAAGATTGCTGAAACGTCTTTGGAACAGGCGGCGAAGGAGAATAAGCTGAACTATAAGCGAGTGGAAGGCGAAGCTGCGTTCTATGGGCCTAAATTAGATTTTCTCTTTAAGGATTCATTAGGACGGGAATGGCAGCTGGCTACCATTCAATGTGACTTCAATCTACCGGAACGATTTAACCTAGGCTATATGAACGAAGACAGTAAACGGGAGCGTCCGGTAGTGATACATCGAGCTATCTCTGGTTCTCTTGAAAGGTTTATGAGCGTACTGATTGAACATTTCGCTGGAAAGTTCCCATTATGGTTATCACCGGTGCAGGTTAAGATTGTGACGGTTAATGATCGGAATATTGACTTTGCCAAATCTGTTCAGAAGTTGCTGTTGGAGAACGGCGTAAGAGTGGAGTTGGATGATCGAACTGAAAGCATTGGACGGAAAGTTCGCGATGCACAGATGGAACGAGCGAATTATATTGTAACTGTAGGAGATAAAGAAGTCGAGAAGAAAGTGCTAGCTGTGCGGGATAGAGAAGGTGCAGTGAAGTTTGATGTTTCTGTGCAAGCCTTTGTTCGGGATGTTGTTGAGGAAGTTAAGGGGAGACGGTTGTAGGATGCATAACTCCAATCGAAATAGAGTTAAAGAATTTTATTATTCTAAATTGAGGAAATATATGAAATTTGTTCCTTTAATAGGACTAATCTTATTATTTGCTCTTACCTACGGAACAAGAACAGGCGATGTTTCTGCAGAATCATTTAATACTCTTTCAGCAAAAGAAAAATTTTTGACAATTTTAAGTGAAATAGGAAATTCATTTATCTTTTCTGACGTTATAGAAGTTCTTATTACGATAGTCGCTTTAATTACGCTTTGGACAGGATACAAATATTGGCTTTCACAATTAAGATATGTTCGTAGAAATTCTAAATTATTAGAAAAACTAGTTGTTGTTGTTATGGTATTAATTTTTTTAACTAGACATGTAAAAACAAGTTCTATTATTGGAAGCTATGTTGATTGGGCTTTATTTTTATTATTCTTATATTTAGTAATCGTTGGCAGTTGGTTCTTAGCAAAAACCATAGACGGTATAGATTTAAGTTCAGATCTCTATTGCTGGGGATTAAGATTAATTGGTGGAGTAGTTATAATCTTTGGCGTTATGTTATTATTATCTAGTGCTTTAGTTTTAACTTTGTCAAGTATCGATTTAGTGTTTAATAATATTTATTGGATTCTCAGTGTTTGCGTAATACTTTTAGGTATGTTTATGGAATATCGTTCCTTTAGAAGACATCCTGCGATACACGTTTGGTAGTAATTAGCACATCAATTCATGCTTTTCTTTTTGTAAATTTTCCCAGGTATTTTGATCCATTTTTTTTCTCCCCAGCAATAGGTCATAATTATTTTTGATTCTTATATTAATCTCTCCTGCTTTTTTGTTTGAATATTTAAATACAAAGTATACTGGCAGCATAATTACTAAATAGATAATAAGTGATAAAATTATTTTGCCTGCCTGTTGCTTAACGACATAATAATCAGTAACTGCTAAGAATAACGTTGTCATACCAAATAGAATTGTTAAATAATTTCCAAGCCAACTATGTCCTGCTTTTTCTGATTCGAGTTCTCTTATTCTGTCTCGTATTAATTCTTTATTCATAATCATTTTAAATTTAGTTCTAATTTAAAGATTATGATTCCAGAAGCGATATCTTCTAACCAATAGTTGATTTAATTAAATTAATCAAAACCGAAGATTATTTAAAGAAGAATACAAAGTCAAATTCGTGAAAACGGCTCCAGAAGTTCAAAAGTTAGTTTTAGATTACCTGAATCTGGAAGTTACTAAATCTAGCAAAGAAATAAATCCTGTCGATCTCTCTGTTGAGGGAATTTCAGATAATCTTAATTTAAGTTACGAGCAGGTTGAGGAAGCAGTAGAAGCTTTGTCTAATACTAAACGCATTGATTCTATTAAACCTAAGTTTAAGATATGGATACCTAATTCTGACGAGGGATACATTGTTGAAAAGCACTTTTGTGAGAGTGGTCTAGCTATAAGTGGATCCCTAAATATACTTTATTCTTTCTTACTTATAGGCGTAGCTTACTTTTTCATGTTTGAAAAGCCTTTATTAGTAAACCTATTAGGTTTACAGACTTTTCTACAATATTCATTTTGGAGTGCTGTACTTACGGCTTTATCAATCTCGTTGGGGAAAATTATTTCAGAAAAATTATATCAAGTATCTATACACTTAGAGAAAGTTAAGGGTGCAAACTATTATATTTATATCCTTATTTTCTTCATAGCTCTAGCTATCCTGAGTATTAAAAATAAATGGAATCTTACTCTAATAATTACCTCTATTTTGACATCTTTAGAAATATTTTTAGTGTTGTTTAAAATAATAAATTACAAAGAAAAGTAAATTCTCCCTTTCCCTACTCAAACCAAATAAATCCCTTCTAAAGCCTGATCTACAATTCTTCTAGCATTATTGACTTTATTCAAAACCTTATAATCTGTCGAAGCTTTCCGAATCTGCCCCAGTCTATCGTTGACTTGAGAGTACAGCCTAATCAAGTCTCCTTCTAATAAATTACTCAACTTAAGCACTTCAAAGAAAGTCTTACCATTGTAGATAGGATAGATAAAGGTAGTTAAAAATTGCATATCCTCAAACTTCTTCTCTTTAGATAAATACGCATTCTCCCTAAGTAACCCGATCAGATCCCTGAACTTCTCATCTTTGAAAACTTGCTTGAATTCATGCCCAATACGGGATTCATAAGCTAATGCACACACTAATAACAGTAACTGGTATTCATCGATCTTCTCTATAAAGTCAGTAGCAAAGATCTCTCCGATAGTGATCTCATCAGCAAAGATCTTGGACGCAAAATGTCCTTTCACGGTCAAAGTTTCATTTTCAACATAGCCATACTTGACCAGCATCTTCACCACACTATTGTATCTGTATAACAAAACCTTGGTCGGCACTTTGGAATAATTCTCCCCAAATTGCTGATACGAATAAAAGCTCATCCGTAAGATCCGTTCAATATCAGCTGGCTGATGCAAATTAATTAAATTCAGTACGGTGTTGATAGACAACTTAAATTGCGATTTGATCGGCTCCACGTCTTTAGAAGTGATCTTCTGGATTTCATTGTAGTTGAAGGTCGGCCGATAGATCATGCTCACGACCGTACCTTTAGTATCAATGCCCCTTCTACCAGCTCGTCCAGCAATCTGGAAATACTCCTTCGAATTCAAATATCTAAAATTATACCCATCATACTTGCGCAAACTATTGAAAATCACCGTCTTAGCTGGCATGTTGATGCCCACCGCAAAAGTTTCAGTGGTATAGAGAACTTTAATTTTCCCCAGGCCAAATAAGTCTTCCACAATACTTTTGATCACTGGCAATAACCCAGCATGATGAAAGGCTATTCCCTGAGAAAGTGTTTCCTTCATTAAGTTAGTAGAACTCAATCTATTTATCTCCCCGGGCACTTCTTTTAATTTCTCATTCATGTACTGTACCAAGGAAGGATCCCGTTCAAATAAATTTAATTTCGCTAATTCTTTGGCCTTGACCTGACAATCTCTACGAGAAAAGGAAAAGAACAATGCTGGCAAATTCTCTTTGCCGATCTCCTTGATCACTTCCAGATGATTAGGTTCAGGGGCTTTTTCTCTTTTACCTTTCTTGCCACGAATGACATGATGATATTGAGGAATGGATTTGGCTTCTCTAATTTTCTCTAAGGTGGTAATGCCAAGTTCCTCATCGTAAAATAAATGCTCTAAAGGAACATTTCGTTTGGTTGAAATAACTGTCTTGACCGGATGTTTCTTGATGGCTTGAATCCAATTGGAAAACTCCTGGGCATTAGGAATGGTAGCCGACAGACAAAGGAATCTAACAGAAGCAGGTGAATAGATAATCGACTCTTCCCAGACATAGCCGCGTTCTATATCGTTGATATAATGGATCTCATCAAAGATAACATAGGCAATATCATCCACATCAGAATCCTGGCTGACTACCATGTTTCTGTAGATCTCGGTAGTCATGATCACTACTTTAGCTTTGGAATTGATAACTACATCTCCAGTCATCAATCCTATCTTGCTTTCTCCATATTCTTTACAGAAATCTTTGTACTTCTGGTTAGATAATGCTTTGATCGGGGCAGTATAGACAATGCGCTTATTGTCATCTTTATGCTTCTCAATGATAAAATCGGCTATCAGCGTTTTCCCTGAACCGGTCGGGGCAGAGACCATCACTGAATTATTCTCTTCGATAGCCTTGATGGCATCTTCCTGAAAAGGATCTAAGGTAAAAGTCTTGAATTTCATGATAATAACTCTATTTAGTTCTAAAATGCCTAGGATGTTTTTAAATATTGCTTTTAATCTGAAAATACCGCCTTGGCCGTTCGCTCGGAAAATTTCTGGCTCCATTACCATAAGAAATTTTATCTTAACATTGTGACGAGCAAGTGCTTAGCCTCGCTCACCTCTTGGCCATGGCGGCGGTATTTTCTAATACATAAATAGGGTGAGTATCAGCAAGAACAAAATATAAAATGCTACTAGAATCAAGCCCTGCATCCTAGTTATTTTCTTATAAAATCTCATCAGCAATAATAAAACTAAACTGATAAATATTAACACCGGGACCACAAAGTAGAGTACTTCAACTCCAAATCTTACCGGCCGTATCAAGGCAGCTGCCCCTAATATCAGTAAAATGTTAGCGATGTTTGAGCCTACAATGTTCCCTATAGCAATCTGTCCCCGGCCTAGGCGAACAGCGGCGATAGAGACACTCAGTTCTGGCAAAGATGTTCCTATCGCAATAAAAATAATACCTACTATCTCTTTGTTGATCTGGAGCAGTTCAGCAAATAAGACTGCTTTAGTTATAGTAAAATGAGCGCCGACAGCAACGCCGATTCCGGTTAGGATCAATATGCCAAAATCTCTCAGCAGAGGTTTAAGCTTTTTTGTTTTTGTTGATCCGTTGTAATCGTTCCAAAACTGGAAAAGAATGTTCCTAGCTCCATTAAAAGATTTAAATTTCAGGATATACCAAAGGTATTCCTTAAAATTATATTCCTGCTTTAAATCCTGGCTTTTTTCAAAGAGATAGATCACATAGCTTCCGTAGAGAGCTAGAAATACAAAAGCTTCAATTCGAGAAACAACTTTATCAAATGCGAAAGCAGCTAACAGTATAGCTGCAAAGACCATCAAATATCCATCCATCTTGACGTTGGTTTTTCTGGTGCTGATGGCTACTATGATGGCAGAAATTCCTAGAATCAAACCGATATTGGCAATATTTGAGCCGACCACATTTCCGATAATAATCTCATCCTGTCCTAAAAAAGAAGCGGCGACGGAAGATGCTAGTTCTGGCAGAGAAGTTCCTACTGCTACAAAGGTCAGGCCTATAATCAATTCAGAAACGCCTAATCTTCTGGCAAAAGAAGAAGCAGCTTTGACAAAATAATCAGAGCTCTTAATGAGCAAGGCCAGGGAAGCAATCAATACCACTACATTTATGAGTATCATATATCGATACGAAGAAAGAAATAATATTACTTAAAGTTTCTGTTTTGAATATCGTTGTATGGTTGCTTCTAAGCTGCGTATTCTTCTCAGCTGTACTCCATTCATTTTTCTGTTCCGTTCCAGGTCCTGCTGGCAGTGTTCTAGCGCACGGGAAGCATATTTAAGTGCCAGCTCTGCATCTCCTTGAGATTGTAAATATCTAACACACTCGGGGGGAGAAACAACTAAATAGGGTCTCCCCGGCTCTTGATTTATTTTTATAGGGTCATCAGCCAGGCGCTGAGCTTTAAAGTCATGTGTTGTAGTAGCACAGATAGCTTGGATTTTTGTTGGCTCAGAAAATCGTAGAATCGGGTGGTCTGGAGCAACATACGAGCGAGGGAGAACTGCTCCTAGCTCTTTTACTTTTCCTTCTAAAAATTCAATCTCTTCATGATCAAGTACGGGTGTATAAATTACGATATAACAAAAATTGTCAGGTTGGAATGCAGAAGAGGTAAATCCGAACATAATCTATGCAGGAAAGGGGAGATTTATATATTTTATGAGTTAATGTCACTAACTTCAGGCTTAAAGACTTGGGGGATGGTTAATCTGGGTTGATTATGACTTTTATTTCCTAAAGACTTTATTCTTGTCTGCTGAACATAACCCATCTTCTTTTGCCGTTCAATAACATGTTCTAGGCCTTGTATGATGCCGGCTTGTTTTTCTATCACTCGGTAAAGATATTCTTCATGTTCTTGTGGGGCAATCACCAGATAATCCCGCTGCGGTTCTTCGCAAAGTCTTATTGGATCAACTGCTAATTTTTGTGTTGCGCGGGGATCGGCGGTCACTAAAGCGCTGATGGATCTGATCTCGGGCTTTTCTCCCCAAAATTTCCAGAGTGGGTGATAAATCGAAGTAGGTACTGGCGGCTGATCTACATCTAAAACCATGCCTTCGAGAAAGCTTAATCTTTCCTGTTGATCTGCCAACATAATATTGTATGCGACAATATAACAAAAATCTCCTGGTCTGAAGGTCATAGCAGCTTTAGTATATCCTACCATATTTTTCTCCGCGCGGCTTGCGCTTTTTTAACATTTTTCAGCTCCGGTTCCTTTCTCTCCTGGTTTGGCTCTGCTCATTTTTTCTTTTTGTGTTTAAAGAACTCTACCTGTTGCAATCGTTTCTTGGCCTCAGCTAAAGTTTTGTAAGTACCCATGTTTCTTTCAGTCTTTTCAGAAACCACGCGGTATCCTTCTTTGACTTTCTTTATCATGGGAGGATTTGAAAATGAAAAAGAGGTATTTAATCGTTAACTAGTAAAGTACAAGATTAGAAAATTAAAAAATTGTTATCCCTTCCTTCTGAACTTCTTCTCTAATTCATCAATGGTAACTTTCATCAGGGTAGGTCGGCCATGCGGACAGGTGTAAGGTAATTCAGTTTTTGACAATTGCCCCAGAATCTTTTCCATCTGAGGTATAGTAATCACATCACCGGCCATCACTGCTGCTCTACAGGCCATCCTGGTCAGGATCTCTTCTTTCTTTTCCAGGATGCTTTTTTTATTTTCTAGCATGGAAAAAAGATCATGCAGCAAATCAGAAATTTTAATCTTTCCAAATACCAGAGGAATAGTCTTGACTGCAAATGCATTGCCGCCGAAATATTCCAGCTCAAATCCCAGTTTTTTTAATTCTTCTTTTTTCTCTTCCAGCAATATTTTCTCAGCTACAGAGACATCCAGCACTTCGCCCTGCAATAATTGCTGCACTTCCACTTTGCCATGCAGGAATTGATTCAATAATGATTCATACATCACCCGTTCATGGGCAGCGTGTTGATCGATATAGAATAATCCTCCTTCGGTTTCTGCTAAGAAATATGTTTTATGCACCTGTCCAAATAATTTCATGGATGGTAATTTCTCATGCGCTAACTCATGACTTTGGGTTTGCTCTGTCACAACTGGCGCATTTACTTCTGCTGATTCAGCATATCTTGTTGCAGCCTCTTCTACCGCAAACACCGTTTGCGCGCTGGGCTCAAAAGGATACTTTGCTGCGGTTTTTATTTCCTTTCGAGGAATGGGTGCTGGTGTGCCAAAAGTGATTTGCTCTTCTGTATTTACGTCCACAGTAGGCATCAGCTTATTGCTCTGCAAAGCTTCTTTAACAGCTAAGGAAACTGCTGCAGCAACCTCTTCTTTTTGTTCGATCTTAATCTCTTGCTTCTGTGGATGAACATTCACGTCAATGGTTTCTGGATCTAATTCCAGATGCAGCACAAAGACCGGATGTTTGTTGACAAATAAAGTAGAATGATATCCTTCGTAGACAGCATTAGTAATATCGCTATTCCTGATCCATCTGCCATTCACAAACATGACTTGCTGGTTCTTGTCATTGCGCACATGATATGGTTTGGAAATAAAACCAGCAATCCTGATCTTTTCATCCTCATATTTTACTTCCAATAATTCTTTGGCAGTCTGCACTCCGTAAATGGAGGCGATGGTGCTTCTCGCATCGTTCAAGGCCGGAGAGTGCAAGAGAATATTGTTATCATGGGTCAGTTTGAAGGTTACCGATGGATTAGCGAGTGCATAATGCGTAATTACATCCGCGCAGTGTTTCAATTCTACTGCATCAGTTTTGAGAAATTTCTTTCGAGCAGGAGTATTGAAAAAAATATCTTGCACATCTAAAATCGTTCCCTGCTCTGCTCCCACAATATCTCTGCTGAGAATTCGGCCGGCTTCAATCTGCAAGGCAAATCCTTCTAGCACATTTTTTTGTTTGGTAATAATATTCAATTTAGAAACGGCAGCAATACTGGCCAACGCTTCTCCTCGAAACCCTAAGGTTTTGATAGAAAATAAATCATCTACAGAACGAATCTTGCTGGTAGCATGGCGAAGAATAGATTTTTCTGCATCCTCTGGAGACATCCCTTCGCCGTTGTCAATGATTTTTATTCGCTTTTTTCCTGATTCTTCTAACTCTACGGTTATTTTTGTAGCGCCGGCATCGAGAGAATTTTCTAATAGTTCTTTGATCACTGAAGCAGGTCGTTCTATAACTTCACCAGCTGCTATTTTGTTGATCAGGTCTTCTGAAAGAAGGACTATCTTGGACATAGGAAAAAGGTAGAATTTTGCTATTTAATGATTTAGATACTGGAGTAAATATAACGAAAGTTTTTAAAAAGCTATTAACAAAAATGGGCTTATGGGAATTCCAGGCAGCGGCGGTGGTAAGGATTATGGTTTTAATTACTCTCATCAAGCTAATAAGAGTTCTTTTAAACGATTTTTAGAATGGATGGAAAACCGCTCAAATCAATCTCAATTTAATCGTTTAGATGATTCTGTTAGAAATGAATTAGAAAGGCGCGTGATAGGTTTCAAGAATTTAGCTCTATATGGCGATGAATCTTTATGTGATTTGTTTAATCCCGCAACACTTTATCATGCTGTCACCTGGTTAGGATTTGAAGACGATAATTTTCTACTTGCCTGGGGAATTAAGCTAACTGGTGAACGCCAAGCTTTTTTGGGAAAGAAGAATTTTGGTGTTGTTTTAGGATACCGCAACGAACATTGGAACTCTTGGTTAAGTTCAGGTGCAAGAGTAGAATTTAAAGGACAAGAAGTTCTTTCGAATAAACCAGTATTAACTGATGGGCGCCTACAAAGATTAGAGGAATATTTTTCTCTACGACTCGCAATACAGCCGCAGCCAGGATATGATTACACTTACCGATCAGGGACAGAAATCAAATAATCATCTCCCAAATCTTCTTTCTCTTTTATTGAATTCTTCCAACACTTTAATTAAATCTTCTTTTTCAAACTCCGGCCAGTATTTATCCAGAAAGAACCATTCACTGTACCAAGACTGCCATACTAAAAAGTTAGAAGTTCGCTTTTCTCCACCAGTTCTGATAATCAAATCTGGCTGGCTTTGTAATTGCAAGTATTCAGAAAAAGTTTGTTCATCAACTTCTTTCAGTTTGCCTTCTCTGATGATTTTATTTACACCGTCAACAATCTCTTCTCTTCCGCCATAAGCCATGGCAAAATTAGCTATAAAACCGGTGTTTTTTTCTGTCTCTTCTTTTGTTTTTTTAATCACTTCCTGGACTTTAGCGGTGAGCAAATGGGTTCTGCCGATAAAGTTTATTTTAATCTGATTATTATTGATTTTGTTTTTAATCCTCTCACTTCTGAAAAAACGGCAGAATAGGTCCATTAAATATTCAACTTCTTTTTGATCGCGGTTAAAATTTTGCATGGAAAAAATGTAGAGTGTAAGTTCTTTCAGGCCGAGCTCTTTACACCAGTCGAAGACTTTTTCTACTTTATCTGCGCCATAATCGTGGCCTTTCCAGGGTTCTTTAAGCAGTTTCTTGGCAAAGCGCCTATTGCCATCCAGAATTATGCCTATATGTTTAGCTTTTTCCTCCATATAATCTTATTTTAAGCCTTAGTTAAAAAGATTATGGATGAGAAATTTTCATAATAGGTTTTATAAAAAAGAACTTTTCTTTCAATCATATGCCAGAAATCTTCCCAGAAAGCCGAAATCTGAAAGCAGTAATTGAAGCATATGACTGGACTTTATACTCCTTGCCGGTACCTCAAATTGGCGCGGAACCTTTAACCTGGACAGAGATTAATGATCTTGTTCCCCGCAAGGAGTACGAAATTGGCCAAAAATATATTCTTCTTCCCCAGCCTGACAAAAAAAAGCCTTTATCTGAAGCCTACGCAGAGTCAAGAAGAAATTACATTATTCCAGCTTTTCGCGTTCCTCAGGGAGGGAAAGAATTTGATTTTGCTGCCTCAGAAAAATTTGCTTTTGGCGGCTATGATTTTTACTTTTTGAGTCATGTCCAATTCGATCAGGAAAGAGTCATCACTTTTGGTGATCCTTTTCTCTATCCGCCCCATTCTTCAGTTATACATCTTCCCAGAGAGAAGGCTCTTGACGCCTTTAGCTGCTATTTTGGAACGGTCAAGATTGAGGATAACGGTTTCCCAACTTTCCTGCGGCGGAAAGTAGTGCTTAATTGAAGAACTTCAGGTTCTTTTGTTCTTCCAATTTCTTGGCTTTAATTTTGCGTACCATTTCATCATCTTTTTCTAAAATTGCTTGAATCTCTTTCGCTCTCTCTACCACTTCTAAAGGTAATCCGGCCAATTTGGCAACATGGATTCCGTAACTCTGATCTGTAGCTCCCTCGATCAGTTTATGCAGGAAGATGACTTCACCGTTCTTTTCTTTAACTGCAATATTATAATTTTTGATGCGCGAAAATTTTTCTGCTAACTTGTTCATGACATGATAGTGTGTAGCAAATAAGGTTTTGGCTTTAGTATGGTTGTAAATATGTTCGGCTACACTCCAGGCGATTGAAACACCGTCAAAGGTGCTAGTGCCGCGGCCGATCTCATCAAGGATAATTAAACTACGTTCAGTAGCATTATGTAAGATGGAAGCAGTCTCGTGCATTTCTACCATAAAAGTAGATTGTCCTGAGCTGAGATCATCGTATGCTCCTACTCTGGTGAAAATACGGTCAAAAATGTCGAGAGCAGCTTCTTCTGCTGGAACAAAACTTCCGATTTGGGCCATTAACACTATGAGTGCAGTCTGCCGCATTACTGTACTTTTTCCGGCCATGTTGGGGCCAGTTAAAATCATCATCTCTCCTTCATTTAAAATAACATCATTGGCGATGAATGATTTTTCAAGTTGCTCAACAACTGGGTGTCTGCCGTTTTTAATCTGTAAAACAGATTCTCCAACAAATGCTGGCCGAGCATAATTGTTTTCTGCTGCGACTTTGGCTAAAGAGCAAAGTACATCAAGAACAGCAAGTTTCTGCGCTGCATCCTGTATAGCGCTAGTCTGTTCTGCTGTTTTCTTTAGTATTTCCTGGAAGAGATTATACTCCAGCTCATAGATCTTTTCTTCCGCGCCAAGAATCTTTTCTTCTTCAATCTTTAATTCTTCAGTGATATAACGTTCAGAATTAGCAGTGGTCTGTTTTCGGATATAAGTTGCCGGCACTAGATGAATATTTTTTTTGGTCACTTCAATAAAATAACCGAAAACATTGGTGTAGCCGATCTTCAGGGTGCTGATTCCGGTTTTGGATTTTTCTCTTTCCTCAAGCTGCTGCAAATATTTCTTGCTGTTGCTCTTAATATCTCGTAGAGAATCAAGATCCTGGCTGTATCCAGACTTGATGATGCCACCTTCTCTAATAGTTATGGGAGCATCTTCCTTAATGCTTTTATTGATCAGGATCGCAACTTCCTGGGAATCTGACATTGATGCAATCTGTTGCAGTAAAGGACTAGATAAAGGTCTTATTTTTTCTTTCAATGATGGAATCTGATACAATGACTTTTGCAGAGCAAGTAAATCTCTGGGATTGGCGTTGCCATAATTGACTCGGCTGATGAGGCGTTCTAAGTCGTAAGTCTCTTGCAGCAGTGAGATTATCTCTTCCCTGGCAATGATATTCTTATGCAGCGCTTCAACAGCATCTAATCTCTGCAGGATAGCCTCTTTGACCAAAAGTGGTTCCTTGATCCATTTCTTCAGTAATCGCGCGCCGGGCGCAGTAACTGTTTTATCTAATACCGACAATAATGTTCCTCGACTGGAATTATCACGGATGTTCTTGAGCAGTTCCAGATTCCTAATAGTGCTTGAATCCAATAACATGATAGTTTCGTTGCTGCGGATGGAAATTGTTTTCAGATGGGATAAGGAATTCTTCTGGGTGTCGTGTAAGTATTTCAATAGAGCTCCGGATACACTTGCCAACTGTTTTTCTTCTTCTAAACCAAACTGATGTAAAGAATCAGTACTGAAATGACTGCAGATAGTCTCTTTGGCTTTTTCCGGCTTAAAGAAATGATCATCAAGGGAATTAAGAAAGCAACCATAGCCTTTTATTTTCTCTATCAACTCAGTATTGACTTTCAGGCTTTCTGGAATCAATCCTTCACTGGGATTGAAACGCACCAGTAAACTTAGCAGATGGGATAAGGAATGTACTTGCAGGGTGAAGAACTCTCCGGTGGAAAGATCGCAGAAAGCCGCAGCATATTGCTCACCATGCGCGGTTACAGCCATGATGTAATTATTTTCCTTTTCATTGAGCAGAGAAGATTCGATCACCGTTCCGGGAGTTACAATTCTTACTAAACCTCGTTTCACTAATCCTTTAGCTTGCTTTGGGTCTTCCAGCTGTTCGATGATCGCTACCTTGTAGCCTTTCTTGATCAATCTGCCCAGATATGTTTCTAGAGCATGATATGGAATTCCGGCCAAAGGCGCTTTCTTTTCCTCCTTGCCTCTGGAGGTAAGGGTAATTTCTAATTCTCTGGAAGCAGTAATAGCATCTTCATAGAACATTTCATAAAAATCACCCATCCTGAGCATGATCAGGCAGTCGGGATGCGCTCTTTTTGCTTCTAAGTACTGCTTCATGCCAGGAGTAAGATGTTCTACTGGCACTTTGAGAATATTTGTTTCTACCACTATTTGCTAGGAGAAGAAGAGTTTTTTAAGTTTTATTGTGGTAGAAGTGTATTTATTGCAGCAAGAGCCTAGCTTGATCCATGCTCAAAGCTTGAATATCTCTTTTTTTGAATTGAGGAAGGGTCACTTTTTCCAACTGATCCTGATTACCAGAAACGCACAGTTCAGGGATATAAAATAATCTTTGCGGTGGCTTATTCTCCTTGGTATATTTATCGTGTACATGGCAGGCAATATTGGTAAGGCAGCACTCTAAAAAACCGCCAATGAAGAGAATCGGATCAGCAGCATGATGCAAATCTCGCAGCTCTGAATCAGAAGTATAGGTTCTCTCGATTATTTTCCAAGCTTGCTCTGGTATGTTTGCTGGTTTAATATCCGGTCGAGGAGTTCCAAAAGGAGTGGTTACAACAGTCTTAATCCTATCATCGAACATAAAATTATAAAGAGGATCAAGACTCAAGGCAGAATCTTCAAGCATCATTTTAAACGTAGATCCACTATTGAATCTATGCCAAATAACTTTTTCTCCTAGATTAAGGACAGCGGTCACTAAGGCAGCTACGCCAAGGTCACGCTGGGCATACTCTGGAACAGGACCGAGGTGGAGTGTATCATCTAATTGTTTATAGGTATAAGGGTGAATAATATTGAGTAGCATTTTGATTGAATTTTAATCTTACAATATAAATTATCCTCTTGTTTAATAAAATACTTAAATTGTTTTTTGACTTAAATTTGAAGGAAAAATAAACCTATATGCATAATAATTATATACACTGAAAATTCATCGAATTCATGAGTAAAAAAGCTGTTTCGCTCTCACTTTTGCTGGCTGGGCTTTCTTTTTCTGCTATCGCCACCATTCAGCCTCCTCAATCTCAGAATTCTGCTACTATTCCTTTAGAAGAGCAAGTTCCAGTTGAATATCAAGCTGCTGTTTCAAGAGTTGTTGAGATGAGACAGTTCGCTATTGACAGGCTAGGCCTTTATCATGATAGCAAACATTATACTTGGTTTACGGAAAATACAGATCATACTCTTTCTATTTTGCTTATAACTGAAAAGACAGTTCTGCCGACATCAAGAAAAAAATCAGAATTTCTTACTATGAATGGCATATATCATGAAGATATCAAGGGTTTTTTCTATCTCAATTCTGAACAGGATTCACTTACAGATGAACAGGATTATTATGCTAAGCAAGGCTATGATACTTATTGGAGATCAGTCACTGATTATCACACTCCTGGAAATGGAAAAGGCAGCCCAATCACTCCTTCCTTTCTGAGTCAAAATCTTGTTAATCAGGATCAAACAGTTAAACATGAAATGTGTCATGAATTTGTAGGGATTAACATTGGAAGTTTATCGTCAAGCGTAGACGAATCTTTTTGTAATTTTGTAGGGTATGCTGGTGCGGTGGAATTCTTTGCTCAAGGCGAAAAACCAGAATCTGCTGGAGCAGTGGAATCATATCATACCCAGCTGGAGTTTGCAAAAAAGTTTAATGCCCTG
>Ga0209542_10010413_pt1 | contig 16777 bp, 13 predicted proteins | sample RifCSPhighO2_01_FD_184028 | JGI IMG/M metagenome (GOLD analysis project Ga0209542, IMG submission 184028) | Soil microbial communities from Rifle, Colorado - Rifle CSP2_plank highO2_0.1 (SPAdes) (version 2) | ecosystem: Environmental > Terrestrial > Deep subsurface > Rock core/Sediment ...
AGTTTTCGCTGCGCATGCCCTTGCTCACAAATTGACCTAACTGACTGCATTTGCTCAATTAGCTCCGAACTCCGAACTACCGACTCTGAACTCTTTGGCCACTCTGCGAGATGAACACTCTCCTCTCCGGTTAAATTTCTATATATTTCTTCAGATATAAAGGGTGTAAAAGGCGCCAGTAATTTACAAAGGGTCACCAATACTTCATAACAGGTTGAGAAAAATTCAGAGGTTTGTCGATCCCGCGACCGACGAATATACCAGGTTGAAAGATCGGCAACGAATTTCTGAATTTGGCCTGTTGACCCAAAGATATCATAATTGTCCAATTTATTTGTAACATCGGCAACTAATTTATCTAGACAGACGAGTATCCATTTATCTAAAATGTGTGTACTTTCAACTTTTTTCCATCCGGTTAAATTTGCATAAGTTACAAAAAAGTTATAAATGTTCCAAAGTATTAAAAGAAATTGACGATTTACATCTTTTACTAAATTCAGGGAAAACCTGAAGCTTTCACCAGGTGTTATGACAGAATAAACATACCATCTAAGTGCATCTGCACCGGCGTCACCAACAACCATCCATGGGTCGACAACATTACCTTTGGATTTACTCATTTTGTTTCCTTTTTCGTCAAGAATTAACCCCAGGCAAATAACATTTTTATATGGTGAAGGCTTTCCTAATAATGTCGCAACAGCTTGAAGAGTATAAAACCATCCCCTAGTCTGATCCATAGCCTCACAAATATAGTCAGCAGGAAATTGTTCTTTAAACTTTTCTTTGTTCTCAAACGGGTAATGCCACTGAGCATAGGGCATAGCCCCAGAGTCAAACCAACAGTCTAAAACAAAGGGGAGACGATTAAACTCGCCGCCACATTCACATTTCCATTTTACTTTATCAACAAACGGTCTGTGCAAATCCAATTTAGCCTGATCAGTTCCTGAAAGATTTGATAATTCATTAACGCTGCCAACCACTTGAACTTTCGCGCATTTTTGGCACCTCCAAATAGGAAGCGGTGTTCCCCAATACCGACTTCGAGAAACTGCCCAATCTTTATTATTCTTTAACCACTCCCCCATCCTGCCGTCCTTAATATGAGCAGGAGTCCAATTAACAGACTCGTTATTTTTTAATAAGTTTTCTTTGACTGCTGTAGTCTTTAAATACCAAGAGGTCAGAGCGTAGTATAAAAGTGGAGTTCCGCAACGCCAGCAATATGGATATGTATGCAAAATATCTTCTTTTTTAAATAAAAACCTGCGATTTTCCAAATCTTTAATAATCAGCGGGTCAGCTTTTTTAACAAACATTCCTTTCCAGGGAGTTACATCCGCAACAAATTCACCTTTCTCGTTAACTACGTGTTTTTTGGGTAAATTGTATTTATTTCCCAAATTGAAATCGTCTTCGCCATACATCACAGCAGTATGGACTATTCCTGTTCCCTCGTTACTTGAAACAAAATCAGCTGGTACTACAAAATGAGCTTTTTTATCGTACTTAACGAAATTGTAGATAGGTTCATAATCTAACATGAGCAAATCCTCTCCCAAAAGTTGACCTACTTTCTCAAATCCTCCCTTTTTCCAAAAATCGACTGTTTTTATAGATCCAATAACTACATTGTTTGCTGTGGCATCCAGATATACCCCATATAACTCGCTAGAATCAACTGCCAGCCCTACATTTCCAGGCAAGGTCCATGGTGTTGTTGTCCAAGCTACAAGGTTAAAATCAAGTGAGGAAAATTCAGGAAGCTGGTGCTTTCCCGTTAATCCTTTTTTCTCAATTAGTTTATTTCTAATTAAAGCTCTGGAATTGTCTGTAAGTTTAAATAAAACATAGACTGATGTGTCTTGGACATTGTCTTTGTAACCTAATGCCAATTCATGGGTAGATAGGGGGGTACCACATCGAGCGCAGTAGGGAACAACTTTGTAGTCCTCATAAAGTAAGTTGTGATTACTTAATTCTTTTAGAATGGCCCATCCACTTTCGATGAAATTATTATCCATTGTTTCATAACTGCTTTTAATATCAATCCAAAACCCGATTCGTTCCGTTAATTTTTCCCATTCTTCAACATATTCAAAGACACTTTCCTGGCAAAGTTTATTGAATTTTTCTATACTGAAGTCTTCTATTTGTTGTTTTCCGGATATTTTTAACTTCTTTTCAACTTCAATTTCAACGGGTAGTCCATGACAATCCCATCCGCCTTTACGCTCACAATAATAACCCTGCATTGTTTTATACCTGGGAATTAAGTCTTTAAAAGCCCTCGCTTCAACATGATGCGAACCCGGACGGCCATTTGCAGTTGGTGGGCCTTCATAAAAAACAAATGGCTTTTTACCTTTCCGTTTCTCGACAGTTTTATTAAAAACGTCATTATCCTTCCAATATTTAAGAATCCCTTCCTCCATTTTCGGAAATTCAATTTTTTGATCAACCAGTTTAAATTTTTTCATATGTTAATTAAAACAAAAATCCGCCCTTTTGATAAGGACGGTGAGCGAAGTCAACCGTGGTACCACCTTAATTACTTCTTATTATTGGCGTTCTAATTGTGTCTAGTCCCTAGCCACTTTCTTCGCCCGCTCCGCAGTGATCACTGCCTCAACGCAATATTTTAATTATATCACAATTTTATTGACTCTTTATGGATCCCAAAATCTTTAGCTCCTCTTCCGTTTTGCAACGTGAATACTCTTGATAAAATGTCGTTTGTCATAATTTATTACTTTGCCTGGCGTAGAAAGGAGGGGATGTCAAATTCGTCGTCAAACTCGCCGTTTTTGTTCAAGGTGTTCTCTACTTTTCCGTTTTTATCATCAGGGTCGTCAGTTGTGTCATCAGAAATAATCCCTACGGGTCCGCTGTACGGCCTTGGGGTAATTGTCTGTTGCGAGTTGGTTGTTTGGGGCTGGTGAAGTTCTCGCATCCGTCTTCTGGTCTCGTCAAAACCGGTCGCAATTACCGTTATTTTAATCTGTCCGACCATGGACTCGTCAATTGTCGCCCCAAAAATAATATTGGCATCGGCATCGGCCGCGGCAGAAATAATTTTCGCCGCTTCATCAACTTCTGACATCGATAAATCATTACCGGCAATAATATTAAATAAAACCCCTTTAGCCCCATCTATAGATACTTCCAGAAGCGGAGAGGAAATTGCCTGACGGGCAGCCATTGTCGCCCGGTTTTCCCCCGAACCAACACCGATACCCATAAGAGCTGATCCGGCACTGCTCATAATGGTTTTGACATCAGCGAAATCAACATTGATAAGTCCCGGCATAGTAATGATATCCGATAACCCTTGTACTCAGGAGGTCAAAACTGAATCTGCCATTCTAAATGCCTCTAACAGGGAAACCTTTTTGTCAACAATTTCTAAAATTCTTTGGTTGGGAATGGTAATTAAGGTATCAACTTTTTCTTTTAGATTTAAGATACCTTCTTCAGCAGACACCCGCCGGGCGGTCCCCTCAAAAGCGAACGGTTTGGTAACTACAGCCACCGTTAGGGCGCCGGATTGCTTGGCAATTTCCGCAACAATTGGGGAGGCTCCGGTCCCCGTTCCCCCTCCCATACCGCAAGTTACAAAAATCATGTCAGCATCCCCAATTTTTTCCTTTATCTTCTCGGCAGATTCTTCGGCAGCTTTTTTACCTATTTCCGGATCCCCACCGGACCCAAGACCGCGGGTTAGGTTTTCACCGATTTGGATTTTAATTGGGGCTTGGCATTTAAGAAGGGCCTGGGCGTCCGTATTAATCCCGATAAAATCAACTCCGGTTATGGTCCCGGCACTGATCATGGAGGTCACTGCGTTATTTCCCCCGCCGCCAACACCAACGACTTTAATTTTCGCGAATCTGGCTACATCAGGCTTTATTAACATGAATTAAGGCAGGAAATTTTTTAAAAACTTTCCGATTTTGCCCACAATATTTTTGATGGGCAGTTTAGAGGCCATACTACCAAATGATGTCAACTTTGGCAAGTTATTCATTTTTTGGACTCCGTTTTCCCTTCCGTACAATATCAAACCGTAAGCCGTGGAATACATCGGCTTTGAAATTTCATCTACCAGGCCGGTTAGTCCCACTGGGCTGCCAATCCGACATGGCATGACCAGACGGGTCCTGGCTGTTTCCAAAATACCGATTGTTTCCGCCCCTCCGCCGGTAATTACAATTCCGCTGGGAGTAAGGCCGGATAAACCGCTTTTCTGAAGTTCCACCCCTACATATGTGAAGAGTTCCGAAAGCCGGGGCTTTATTATCCCCTCAATTAATGTCTTTCGGCTGACCTTTTTGACCTCTTCCGGCAAATCAAGTCCGGTGACATCAAGTTCATCTTCCTCCTTTGATTTTTCAACCGCGTATTTCGGCTTTACCGCCAAGGCTAATTTTATTTTTTCAGCACTTTCAAGCGAGACTCTAAGGCCGATAGCTAAATCGTTGGTCACATTCTTTGCGCCAACAGGAAGAACCGAAGAGAAAGAGAGCGCTCCGTCAACGTAGATTGCAATATCGGTTGTCCCCCCACCGATATCTACAAGAATTACTCCCAATTCTTTTTCCGTTTCTGATAAAACGGCGTGAGAACTGGCAAGCCCCGAGAATACCAGACCGTCAATGTCAATTCCGATTTCGGAAATACATTTCGCCAAATTTCTGATTGTGGTTGTGGCTCCGGTCACAATCTGGGTCTCAACTTCCAATCGGACACCAGTCATTCCCACAGGGTCTTTTATCCCTTCCTGCCCGTCGACAACAAAACCTCGAGGTAAGACATGGATTATCTCCCGCGACGAGGGAATAGAAATTGCCCGGGCGGCATCGGTAACCCGTTTGATGTCTATAGGAGTAATTTCCCCTTCAGGTTCGGCAACGGCCACCACCCCTTTGCTGTTTTGACTTTGGATATGCGACCCGCCTACGGAAATAAAAGCACTACCAATTGACAGTCCTGCCATTCTCTCCGTGGCATCAACGCCCGCGGAAATGGCTGTGACTGCAGCATCAATATCCACGACCTGCCCTTTGCGAAGTCCGGCAGACGGGACTGTGGACACGCCAATAACCGAGGTGCCTCCCTCCAAGTCAACGGTGGCGACCACCGTTGTCACTTTATTTGAACCAACATCAATGGCGGAAATTATTTTGTCACGGGCCATATTTCACTACAGGTTTATCAAACCGTAAATCGATTTCTATTATCTTTCTTTCCATTGTAGCGCCGCTTAAGATCGTTTGTAAAGTCTTAATAAGTTCGGAATAATCGGAAATTTTTGGGAAAATTACCGTCACTCCGGAAATTGAAGCCACAACTTCGTTCGTAAACTCCTGGGGCATATTTTGGATGATAAAACTGCCGGACTCCAGGTTTTTAACTAGAACTGAACTAAATATTTCATCGGATATGGGACTTAACAGCTTATGGCGCCATTTTTCTTTGACAATTTTATAACTCAAAAGGACAAATCCCGAGATTAAAATTAAGAACACGGCAAAAAGAAAAATTTTACGCATAAATTTTTATACTAAGACGGCTTTAATCTCGCCAACTATAACTTCGGCGGCGTTTTGGACTACCAGTTTTTTGGCAATCGGCGCAAAGGCCCGGTAACTTTTCAAGTTCGTCATCATTTTCTCAATTAGATTTAAAAGAGACTCCCCAGTCAAGTCTTTTTGCTCTAAAACCTCGGTTAATCCTGTTTCTTTTAACATTTGGGCATTTTGCATCTGCTCATTTTCCGATGACCAGGGGATAGGAATTAAAATCGCCGGTTTCCCAAGGTATGCCAGTTCCGTTGTGATATTGGCCCCGGATCTAGAAATAACTAAATCTGCCTCGTTTAAGGCCTTTGCCATCTCAACAGCCGTCAAAAATTTATAGACTCCCTCCCTTTTCAAACGGTCATAATCATGATATTTTGAATCACCGGTTTGGTGAATAACCCGGTATTTTTTTAGGAGTTTGCCAATAATTTCCTCAATGGCTAAATTTATGACATGGGCTCCTTGGTTACCGCCGGTTATAAAAATAGTTCTGGTTGATTTGACCGGTTTCAAATTAAGAATTTCCCGTCGAATAGGATTTCCGGTTAACACTTTTTCAACAAAGCGCGCAATAATTTTATTTGCCAGCCCCGGGACCGGAGTTTGCTCGTGAGTTAAAATAGGGATGCCAAAAAACCAGGCAATAATGACAACCGGTAGGGCAAGGTATCCGCCGAATGACATTACAAGGTTTGGGCGATACCTTAATAAAAAATATAAACTTTGAAAAAAGCCCACAAAGATTTTAAAAAATGATTTTACAGATTGCCAGGGGTTGACAAAAAATTTTCTTTGCAGCCGGCCGGTTGTTAGGACAAGATATTTAATCCCAGAGACAGAATTTAGTTCCCGATATTCCAAAGCGAGAGCGTCATCATCTTCCATGGCAAATTTTCTTCCCAGATAATAGATTTGAAAACCTTTACTTTGAAGCAGGACATCAATAACGGCTTTGGCGGGAGTGTAGTGCCCACCGGTTATAAAAATTTTTTTCATAAATTTTCGGACTTTGCAATATTTAACAAAATCCCAATCCCTGTTAATTCTACAACAAGGGCTGAACCGCCATAGGAAATAAAGGGTAGGGGAACTCCGGTTAAAGGTACCATCCCGACCATCGCAGCAATATTAACCACGGTTTGTAGCCCAATCCAGGAAGAGATACCGCAGGCGAGCATTTTGCCGAAATTATCTTTGCAGGTAGCTGCAATTTTAAACCCGGCAAAAACAATGTAGTAAAGTGCGGCCAGAACTCCAAGTGCCCCGATAAGGCCCAGTTCTTCACTAATTATGGCAAATATCGAATCCGTAGTTGCCTCCGGCAGGTAGGAATATTTTTGCCGTGAGTTTCCAAGCCCCACACCAAATAGTCGACCGCTGCCAATTGCAATCATGGCCTGTCTGACATGATAGGATGACCCCAGCGGATCCGTTCCTGAATCAAGGAAGGTAGTTAGTCTCCTCAAGCGGTAGGGGGCTATTTTTATTAACACTAAAATACCGATAACCCCTACCGGCGCCAGGGATAAAAAGTGCCATATCGGGGCTCCGGAGAGAAAATACAGAATAAGACCGGTGCCGGCCAGAATAATTGCCGTCCCCATATCGGGTTCCAAAATAATAAGACCGACTATTATCCCTAAAAGTAAGACGAAGGCTGTAAGCCGACCTTTTTCTTTGGTAGAAAACCAGGCCGAAAGGTAAATAATTGTTGAGAGCTTTGCAATCTCCGACGGTTGTAAAACTATAAACCGAAGGTCTAGCCACCGGCTTGCGCCGTATAACTTAACTCCGATTCCGGGAATGAAAACGGCGGCAAGGAGAATAATTGTTATAAAAAGAATCAATGGCGACAATTTATATAATTTTTTGTACGGAAATAATGAAGTAAAAAACATCGCTGTGAGGCCCAATATTGCCCATTTTATTTGCTCCTTAAGAAAATAGTATTTATCAGCAAAATCATTGGCGGCAGATGCCGAAGAAGCGTTGTAGACCATAAGGACTCCAAAACCTAAAATGAGTAAAACAAGACCAATTATTTTATAACGCCAAGCCACAATCCAAATATAGCAAAAAGGACGGCGGCAAGCCAGAAGCGGGTCACAACTTTTGGCTCTTCCCAACCTTTATTCATAAACCACAAATGTAAAGGGGAGACTTCAAATAATTTTTTTCCGGTATAGTGTTTGGAAATTAACTGCAAAACCGAGCTCAAAATTTCAGCAATAAAAACGCCGCCAATAACCGCCATGGCCAATATTTTTCCGGTTAAAAGACCGACAACGGCCATTGTCGCTCCAAATGCTAACGCCCCGGTGTCGCCCAACTCCACTCTGGCCGGAAAAACATTGAAATACAGAAAGGCAAGAAGTGATCCTATCCACACGGCGATAAATAGTGTTAGCGAAGGATGTAGAAGCTGTGAAGCCAAAACCAAAAAAGCCGTGAGGCAAATTAATAATATTCCGGTAGAGAGTCCGTCTAACCCATCGGTAATATTGTATGCATTGGCAAAAGCCACCACGACAAACGCCGCCATCGGAACATACAAAATCCCCAGGGGCGCCATTCCCAACCAATGAATATTTAGAAAGTCATATCCCAAAACGATCCAAAAATATAGCCCGATAAAAGCCCCAAGGACGACTTGAAGGATGAGCTTGTGTCGCCACCTTAAGCCAAAAAATCCAGTCGACGTCTTATTAAAATTTTTCTTAATATCATCATATAAACCGATTATTCCAAAAGACAACATAGCAAAAAGAAGGATGAAAAGTTCTGAGGGATTAGCTTTAATTCCCAAAAGTCCGTATGACCAAAGTGACAATACGGTCGTGACCAAGACGACCAAAGCCCCGGCTCCGATTGGCCGCTTGTGTTTATAAGCTAACAGTCGGGCGGTAATGGATGCCGCCTTATTAGCCGTATCCAGACGTTTGCTCTCATCGGTCCTGTTCATCCGAAGCTTAAAAAGAAAATCAATAAAAGGTATAAGAAGTACCGAGGTGATAAAAAAGGACAGCAGTAATAATCCAAGTATCTGAGCCATACTAATTGATGATAACTCCCGCCCCAAGTTTTTGCAAACGCCCGACTAAATTTTCATACCCCCGTTTTATCTGGTCCTTCTCGTCAATTATGATTGTTTTTCCTTTGGCCGAAAGCCCGGCTAACATAATTGTTGCGCCGCGGCGGATATCGTTAACTTCAATTTCCCCGCCGTTAAGATTTTGCGGGCCAAAAATTTTAACGGCATGAAAGTTCCCCGGTTTGTCATCACTCAGGTTGAAATTGTAAACTTCTTCCGCATTAGCTACTTCCGGATTAAAAAATTCAAAAACTCCGCCCATCTTTGCCAAATCCGAAATATGGGCAAAGCGATTTTCATACACTGTTTCATGGACGATTGACTCCCCGGTTACCTGGGTCATAAGCGCGGACCAGATGGGTTGCCAATCTGTCATAAATCCGGGGTAATACGTTGCCAAAACATCAGTCGCCATGAGGGGTTTTTCGTACCAAAATCTAATCCCGGTCTCGTTTTTTTCCCATCGACCCCCGATTTCGTTAACCTTTTCCAAAAAGGCGGTCAAGACTAATGGGTCGGCCCCGATGACGTCAACGTCACCTTTTGTTGCCAAAGCCATACAGGCAAAAGTGGCCGCTTCGATACGATCTTTCATAACAGAATGATTTACCCCATGAAGTTTTTCTACTCCGACAATTCTTATGGTTCTGGCCTCCGGCCGCATTATTTTGGCTCCCATGGAGTTCAAAAGAGCAATCATGTCATCAATTTCCGGTTCCGCGGCGGCATTTTCTAAAACGGTTACTCCCCGGGCAAAGACGGCAGACATAAGAAGTGTCTCCGTCCCCGTGTGAGTATTTTTATTAAACCGGTATCTATTTCCTCTCAGCCCTTCCAAAGCGCTCACCACAAAGCAACCGTTTGTGAAATTCACTTTTGCGCCCAGTGAGACCAATCCTTCAAAATGCCGGTCAATCGGTCTGGCCCCCACATTGTCACCTCCCGGAATCGGCAAGACGGCTCTGCCAAATTTTTTCAAAAGCGGTCCGACATACATTGTCACCGACCGGGACTTAGATCCAATAGTTACAGGGACACTGTCACAACTCATGTTGGCCGGATCGACAATGACACAATGAGGATCATCCAGCGTTTTGACGTTTGCCCCAAGAGAAGAAATTACTTCAACAGCAAAATCAATTTCGGAAATTAACCCAAGATCGCAAATCTTAGAGGGAGTTTCTGCCAAAAGAGCGGCGATCATGGCTTTAAATCCGGCGTTTTTGGCGCCGGCTAAAGTAACAACACCTTGAAGCTTTTTACCTCCGGTTACAGTGTACTTGGTCACGTGATATGATTATTATATGATATGGGCGCAAAAAAATGTCAATCTGTTACCTTTCAACACTTTTCAGGTTCCGTGCTTGGCTTTGGAATTTTTAGAAATTAACACTCCCGAAGACACAAAAATGATCGACAGCACCCAAAACCCCCTAACCTTGGGCTCCGGGGCCAATATCCTCTTTGCCAGCCCAAACTACAACGGTACCGTTGTGAAAAATAACTTAAAGGGAAAAATCATCATTAAAGAAGACGCTGATAATGTATGGCTGGAAGTGGCCTCCGGAGAAAATTGGCACGATTTTGTCATGGGATCAGCAAATGCCGGCTGGTCAGGGGTGGAAAATCTAGCCCTTATTCCCGGATCTGTCGGGGCGGCGGCAGTTGGGAATATTGGTGCATACGGACAGTCTGCCGGCGAGTCAATCGAGGCCGTAAAAACTGCCGACGGCACAGTTTATGCAAGCGATCAATGTCAATTCTATTATCGTGACAGCATTTTTAAACATGAATTGAAAAATAAATTTATTACGTCCGTTGTCTTTAAATTGTCAAAATCTCCCAAGGGTGATACTAACTATCATGGACGTTTCGCCTACGAGTCATTACAGACAATCTTAGATAAATTCGGGAATCCGCCGTATTCACCAAAGCAAATAGCCTCGGCTGTTGTGGAACAAAGGACTGTCAAGATGCCGGACTGGACTAAAACCGGAACAGCCGGAAGTTTTTTTAAAAATCCTTTCGTTAAAACCTCAAAATTTAGGGAACTTAAAAATATAATACCGGATTTACAGTCATACCCTGTTAATCGGATGCTCTATCCCAATCCTGACGACCCGGTCTTTGCCATGACCGATGCCGTCAAAATACCGGCCGGGCGCCTTTTGGATGAGCTTGGTTGGCGGGGAAGAAGAATTGGTAACGTGGCCACATATGAGAAGCACGCATTAATTGTTATAAATTGCGGCGGAGCGACCGGGCAGGAAATTCTCGAATTTACCCAACACATGCGTCTTTCAGTCAAAGACGCGTACGACATTGATCTTGAACCGGAGGTAAAGATTATTTAATTTAACCCGTGTGTGGATGGCCTTGGCCAGAAATATAGGCAGCGCAATTATGATAGACGCACGTAGTGATTGTTGCTCGGCTTAAATTGATTTTAGGCAACCGGGCGTTCAAATGTGTGACCAGTTTCCCTACATTCAAAATTCACCCACCAAATATCGGCCGATACAACATTTCTAATATCAAAAACATCATCTATTTCAACTTTTTCAACTAGTTCGCTCATACCTTTTTAAGTAAAAGATCACTCACCTTGTAAATATCACCTGCGCCAAGGACTAAAATCAAGTCGTCTTTTTTGGCATTCCGATTGACAAAATTTGCCACGTTGGTAAGTTCCCCCCCGACGTAGGTGGCTTTTGGACCTCCAATGGCTAAGGCCAGTTCTTTTCCGGTTGGTTTATTGATGTTTTGCTCTCTCCGGGTAAAAACATCCGTCACAATCACCTTATCAGCTAGTTTTAAAGCCTTAACAAACTCATTGAACAACTTTTGTAATCGGAGATACATATGGGGTTGAAATATTACCCATATATTCTTCTTTGGCTTGATTTCCCGCGCTGCCTTAATATTTAACATCACCGCCGTAGGATGATGAGCATAGTCATCGTATATTTTCGCCCCGAAAGAGGCCGTCCCCCGAAATTCAAATCGTCTTTCAAGTCCGCTAAAGGCTTCCAGACCTTTTTTAATTAAAGGTTGTTTTATCCCCAGAGCGCTTGCCGCCGCCCATACTGCGCCGGCATCTTCCAACAAGTGTTTTCCCGGCAGTTGCAGTTTTACCTGCGCTTTTGTCAAACTCTTAAATTTAATTATTTTCAGGCCTTTGACTCCCTTTAATTCCTTTAGTACTGCCTGACAACCGGGATTTTCCGAATTAATAACTAAGATTTTGGAATTTTTTGCAAACTTTACAAATGCGGAGACGACCGCATTAAAATCTTTGAAAAATTCCGGGTGATCCATTTCGACAGATGTGATAACGGCGATATAGGGTTTATACAATAAAAATTTCTCCCGAAATTCGTCCGCTTCACAAAGAAAGTACTTTGAGTTTCCGACTCGATAATTTTTTCTGTCCCAATCAAGTAAATTGGCGCCGACTTCAACGGTTGGGTCCATCCCCGCTGTCTCCAAAACTTTGGCCATTAAAGCGGTTGTAGTCCCTTTACCGTGGGTACCTGACACGGCAATGAGTTTTTTTCCTTTTATAAGAAATTTTGCCATAAATTCCTCCCAGGTCATGGCGTTTTTTGCTTTAGTGTACTCAGGATGGTTTAGTGACTGGTAAAATACGGCAGGTGTGTGTGCTAAGATATCGATATTTTTTAGATGTGATGGGTCATGGCCTATTGTTACGGGGATTCCATCTTTTTGTAGCTGCGCGGTAATTCTTGAGCTCTCTAAATCGCACCCTGAGACTTCATATCCGTACGCTTTAGCAATTTGAGCGACCGCACTTTGCCCGCTGCCGCCAATGCCCATGAAGTGAACTTTCATACCTGTTATTATACCCCATTCAGGCAGTTTTTCCTAATTTGACAGCCCAATCCTTAAACTGTTTACCTCTGTCCGCATAATCTGTAAATAAGTTAAAACTTGTTGAGGCACAGGACAAAATGACCGATTTACCGGGCGTTGTTAAATTGTAAGCCCCTCTTACAGCTTCTTCCATCCTGTCCGTCTTGACTACCATAAATTTACCGGGGGCACTTTTGTCCAACTCGCACATCAATTGCCAAATTTTCTCTCCTGTCGTGGGGAATAAAATGAGATTTTTAATTTTCGACACCAATATTTTTTTGGCGATTGGCAAATAGTCAACTCCCCGATCCATACCACCCAAAATAATTGTATTAAGATCGTCTCCCAGCGCCTCAATTGCACTTATAGTGGCTTCAGGTATTGTTGCCAGTGAATCATTATAGAATTTGATATCTCTAAACTTACCGACAAATTCCATCCGGTGTTCAAGAGACTTAAAATTGGCTACGGTTTTATTAAATATTTCGTCATTTATTCCATATATATCAATAACTTTTTTGGCCGCCGAGATATTGTATTGGTTGTGTTCCCCCAATAATTTACTTTGGGCTGTAACCTCTTTGCCGAAAGGAATTTTCGAAGCTTTAGATTTTATGGGGTTTTCCTGGTTATATACTAAAAAATCACCCTTTTTCTGGAACTTTGTAATATTTAATTTTGCCTTGACATAATCCTTGAAATCAAGGTAATAATCAAGGTGCTCCGGATAAATATTGGTTAAAACGGCAATGTGGGGACTTTTTGTCAAGGTTTGTAACTGATGGCTGGATAACTCAAACACTACAATTGTCTCCTCATCTATCCCCTCAAGATAATCCAGGGCGGGTTTACCGATATTTCCAACCATGACCGTTTTCTTCCCCGCTGCCTTTAAAACTTCATAAATAAGCGCTGTCGTCGTACTTTTACCCTTTGTTCCCGTGATTCCGACAATTTCGCCGGGACAACTATCAAAAAATATTTGCGTTTCGCTGGTTAATTTCGGATAAATTTTCTTAGGCAGATTTTTTAAGGGAATACCGGCACTTTTTACAATTAAATCAAAATCGGTCCAATTTTTAACCTCTTTCCAGTCGCCGACTTTTTCGGCGCCGTCAACAACTTTTTGATCCCAAATTGTAATTTTAGAATCCGGATAATTTTTGAGTAGAAATTCTCTGACAGAGCGCCCTTCACGGGCATATCCCAGAATTAAAATGTTTGCAAAATAAGTGAATTTTAATGTCGACTTAAGATCCCCGGGTAAGAAATTGTCGTTCGTCCAACCTTTTAACACTCCCTCACTTCCCGGATATTTTGCATGTAAACCGGAAAGGTAAAAGGCGACTTGGGTTTCTTTATATGTCCCAATGCACTCAAAAGGTTTATTTTTACTAAGGATTAATTTCTCATCAACAATAACCTCTCTCCCAAATATTTTATCAACCTTATCTTTTGGCAAAAAAGCCCGTAACCCCAAATAAACAGACATGCACTTAGGGCATTTTCCACACCAACTGTCAGTTTTCTGCCCGACATTACAACTTCTAAAAATGGGGAAGTATCGCTCCATTTTGGAAAAAAGCTTGATTATTTGAAGTTCGTATAACGGCCGCAAAAAACTATAATAATTTATTCCTGAAAGATATTTCCCGTTATATTTTAAAAATTTCTTCTCAAATTCGAAACTTTTGGAGTATTGATGATTTATAACTTCACCTAAATAATTAAGGTTCCCCTCATTACTGCTTCGTTCATTAGATACGGCAATTTCATCGTAATCTTTTAAGTATGCGACAAAAGTAAATAAAAATGCCATATAAGCCGATATTGGTGTATGGCCGTTTAAATACCCTTGTTCGTTCAATTCTAAAAGCAGGGGGTCAATTGTCCTGGAAATCTTAATTGTACTTTTTAATCCGGCTGCCAGAATAAGCCTTTCAGCCGCCGGGACGGAGCGGATATTTTCCAAAATGACCCCACTCACTCTGTCTCTTTTATTTTTTAAAAGTTCAAGCGTTACCGCGGAATCTTTCCCTCCGCCAACAGGGATTAGCAGGCCGGATTTCGATTTAGCACTTGTTTTTGGAAATATTTTTCCGGAGGATAAAATTGTAATAAATTCATTTTCTTTAAAATTTATTTTATTTTCAAAGAAATACTGGCCCATGCCGCGTATCAAAAGATCATGCCACCAAGTGGTCTGTTCTTTATCTAAGGTCCCACAGGAAATCCTAATTGTTGGGGAGCACGTCGCTTTCCAATAAGTAAATATTTCTGCCAAGCCTAAATGAAAAACAAAATTCTCAATATCCTCTTTTGTTTTGGTGTTTAAGATCTTTACTTTCGGATTGAATTTTAACTCGCCGCAGATCATTTCCCATTCCATATCAAGATCAGCACCATTTTCTTTCCAGGAAAAGCTCTTATATTCAAAAACCGGGTATTTTTTTCTTAAATCTAAATAATTCATATCAGCTTGAGTTTAAAATTTGTTGTATTCTTATTTTTTCATACTCTTCATACACCAATTTTATCCCAAGTGGTGTTTTATACCAATTATCCTTATTTATTCCCTCTAACTGTCCGCAACTGTACCTGAGCAACCGGGTTCCATTTGTATATTTCATAAAAATTGTCCAGGCTCTTCGCAAATTATGCTCTTGAATTATTAAAATAACCGTTTTAAGTCTAAAATTTGTTTGGTCACAATAATTTAAAAATCCCTTGACGTTTTCAACCATCGATAAAGAATTTTCATTCGGATCTGATATAACCGCTGATTCGGCAATATCAAAATTTGAAACAATATATTCTTTAAACTTTCTCCCCTCGTGCTCTCGTGTTACTTCCTCAATTGGCCTGCTTCCGGAGCAATAAATTATAGGAGCATATTTTTCTATAAATAATTCCGCGGCTTTTTGCGGTCGGCTCAAACTTTTGCCGCCGAACACAAAAATAACATCGGAATTCTCTGGTTTATCCTGCTCGGCTAAATAGCGATAGGCTTGATCTAACAAGAATTTTTGACCACGACCGGCGAGTAACTTACTTGTGATTAATTCCAAAACCTGACTGCTAAGACTATACGTCTCTTCAAGAGTTAATTCATCTGTAAATAATCGGCTATCAATAGCTAGGTCCTTTAGTAAATTAATGATAGGCGCGAAATCTCCATAATGGATATTTTCTTTCTCTGGGGGTATAGGCCGTTTTATTCCTTTGTTAATAATTTTCTTGATATCGGCCAAAGTGTTTCTATAGTCTTGAGCCATATTATTTTTTCATTAATTCCTTAATTGTTTCCTGATCACTCCAGGGAACTTCTTTGCCGCCGAGGTTTAGAGACTTTTGGTGGCCGACACCGGATATAATAACCACATCACCGGGTTTTGCCAAGCTTAAGGCCTTTTTTATAGCTTCATGGCGATCCAAAAGGACAATTGGGACTTTGTTTTTGATGCCGGTTTTTATTTGTTCAATTATTGTGGACAAATTCTCAAAGTACGTATCTTCATGGGTAAGAATGATCACATCATCAAACTTTTCGGCAATGGCCCCCATCAGAGGACGCTTACCGTTATCTCTGTCTCCGGTGCAACCAAAAACATGGATGAGTCTACCCTTGGCCGGTTTGACTGTGGGAAGAACATTTTCAAAGGCTTGGGGGGTGTGGGCAAAGTCAACAATAACCTGAAATGGCCTGTCGATGACGGTTTCCAGCCTCCCTGAGAGTGGCAGAAAGTTAGAAACTGCTTTTTTAATAGTCTCCTCTTTTACTCCCAACAGCTTTGCTGCCTGACAAGCTGCCAGAATGTTGAGTTTGTTAAAATCCCCCAACAAAGATGTTTTCAAACCTGACGACTCCCAGTCCTTAAGAGAATATGTAGAAACATCACTTTTTAACTTCGGATATTTTTTTATGAATAACTCGGCTGAGGAATCATCTGCGTTTAAGACAATCTTTTTGCAGCAAGATAAAAATTTAAATTTGCTATTTAGATAGTGATTATAGGTTTCATGGTAGTCCAAATGCTCATTATTGGCAATGTTGGTCAAAACTCCGACAGCAAATTTTATACCCGCCTGCCGGCCTTGATCGGCACCAATAGATGTAATCTCAAGGACCGCGTGGGTACAACCGTCATCAACAAGTTTTTTTAGAAATCTCTGCAGATGCCATCGACCCGGAGTTGATGTGTGGGGACTGTCAAGAGTTGAG
>Ga0209542_10010415_pt1 | contig 16776 bp, 16 predicted proteins | sample RifCSPhighO2_01_FD_184028 | JGI IMG/M metagenome (GOLD analysis project Ga0209542, IMG submission 184028) | Soil microbial communities from Rifle, Colorado - Rifle CSP2_plank highO2_0.1 (SPAdes) (version 2) | ecosystem: Environmental > Terrestrial > Deep subsurface > Rock core/Sediment ...
AACTTCAGCACCCTTTAAAATTTTAAATTTTAAATTTTTAAACTTACGATTGGCTTCGTCAATCGCCATCACCTGTTTCAAAAGCTTCTTCTCGTCGCTTCCATCGGTCATAGCCAGAGATTTGGTATGATCGGTGATACAAATGTACTCAAGGCCCTGCTTCATGGCCGCCTCGGCCATTTGTTCAATTGAATGTTCGCCATCAGTCCAATCGGTCTGAACTTGGAGATCCCCCTTTAAATCTCGGCAGCCGATAAGGTTAGGGAGTTTATGCCCAAGCGCAGCCTCTATCTCGCCCGAATCATTGCGCATTTCCGGCGGGACCCAGTCCATACCAAGTTTCTTATAAACTTCTTCTTCCGTTCGGGAAACAAGAAGTTTCTTATCTCTCCAAAGACCATAATCATTTAAAAGCAGGCCTTTTTTCTCGGCCAGAGTTCGCAGAGCGATATTGTGATTTTTATCGCCTGTCCAGGCAATAAGAGCCGAGCCAAGTGATTTAGGAGAAACTACGGCGATATCGGCATCGAAATCCATACTTAAACGAACCAGGGCCTTGTGCGGTCCTTGAGAATAAACATGTTTAATTTCTGGAAATTTTAAAAATTTATTGATAACCGCCGTTGGCTTTTCGGAAAAAACGATAAAGTCCAGATCGCCGATAGTTTCCTTCCTTCGACGCAAAGAACCGGCAAATTCTGCCGATTTAACTTTGGGGATTTTCCTGATTTTTTCAAGAAGAATTTTCGCAGTCGGCATTGAGAAGCCGAGAATAAGCCGTCCGCCCGAACTTTTCAAAAAACCAATGCCTTTGATGATTTTTTCTTCGGTTTTCTGACCAAGCCCTTCAACATTTCTGATTTTTCTGGCTTTGGCGGCTTTCTCCAATTGGTCAAGGTTTTTTATTCCGAGTTTTTTGTATAGCTTGAGAATCATTTTCGGCCCCACCCCTTCGACTGAACGAAGACTCTCAATATCCACCGGAAATTCTTTTTTTAGCTTATCGTATTCCTTGATCCGGCCGGTCTTGATGTATTCTTCGATATGATCGGCAATGCTCTCTCCAACGCCGGGAATGGCTTTAAGAGCCTTCAATCCGCCTTCTTTATAAACATCGCCTAGGTCTTCCTCAAGAGAATCTACGGCATAGGCCACTTTCTCGTAGGCCTGAGGCTTGAAAGACACTTCCTTAATTTCGAGGAGAACTGAAATCTCGCGAAAAATCTTAGATAATTCTTGGTTTATCATTTTTTTCGTTTGACAAGACGGACTAGAAGATTTGTTATACTTTGTCGGGCTGAGGTTTGACTTGGCCATGCCCAACTTTTGCTTTGAGATCTTTATATATTTTGATCTGGAAAGATGACCCTACTACCGCTAGCACCCCGCCAAGAATAAACACGGCTTCAAAGCCCAATCTGGTAGCCAATATCCCACCCAAAGCGGCCGTACCAGCGCTGGCAATACCAATAGAGACAGAATCCATTGACCATTCAACGTTCTCTTTCATTTTATCTATATGGCGCGTAAATATCGCGTACCATGGAGGAACCAAGAACGCCAAACCGATCCCATATATAGACGAGTTAATGTAAACATGAACCGGTGAGGTCGCGAATAGGTATAGAAATGGAACAAGGGATATCAGAAAACTCCCAGCGACCATAGAATAGAAGTCGTCATATTCTCCATGATTTTTATCAAGGTATCTAGCGATGGGGATCTGAAGCGTAACTTTAAATATCTGGGTCAAGGCAGCAGCGAATCCTATCACTTGCAAGGATCCTTCCGGAATTTGTTTAGTCACGAAAACCGCAAAGATAGGCGCAAAAATGCTAAAGCCAGCATTAATAAAAAAATCGGATACAACTAATGTTCGTATTACGTGATTGATGCGCATAAAAAAGTGACTAGTGGTTAGTGTCTAGTGACTAGTGTAGCAGATTTTATAGTAAATTAAAATCAACCGTTCGGTTGATTTTAATTTTTTAGCCACTAATCACTAGTAACTGATCACTTTCTTTAGAGGTGGGGGAATCCCCAGCCGGATGCATCATCATCTCCTGGGAGTAATATGTCTTGAGAAAATGTATGAAGAAGCTCGCGCGTAGCAGAATCAGGATCCTTAGCCGATTTCTGCCAAAGTTTAGCCGCCAATCCTGCCATATGGGGTGTGGCCATAGAAGTGCCTGATGATATGACATAACTGCCATCTTTCCAGGTAGACTCCACGTTTACTCCGGGAGCGGCAAATTCGATGTCACCACTCTCTACAACATAAGGTTCGGTTGTTAAGTTAACGCCACGGGAACTCCACTCGGCTATTTTTATACCCGAATCAAATGCTCCAACCGCAATCACGTCCGAATTAGCGCCAGGATAGTCAATACTACCGGCATAAGGTCCGTCGTTTCCGGCAGCGGCAACAACAAGAACGTTCTTGCTTACGGCATAGCTAATGGCATCTTTAATAAGGGAACTTTCCGTATCACTGCCTAAACTCAAATTAACAACATTAGCACCATTGTCAGCGGCCGTTCTCAAAGCAAATGCAATATCATCAGACCAGCAAGAACCGTTATTGCCACAAACTTTATAAGCAAAGAGGCTAGTTTCAGGAGCTACTCCATAAATTCCTTTGCCGTCAGCTCCGCCATCAGCTGCGATAGTACCGGCGACATGGGTGCCATGACCGTTTTTATCGTCGCATTTCCCGTCAACTATCGGCTGTTTAGCAGCTGTAAAATCTTTACATTGAGCAACTCGTCTTGCCAAGTCGGGATGATCTTTGAAAACACCCGTATCCAAAATGGCGACAGTTGCATCAGCTCCGCCCGATGTCTTAATCACTAAAGGATTATTGCCGTAAACGGCTTTTATACCCCAAGGCATTTGGCTTGAAGGGGTCGGACGAACTGGAACTGGAGTTGGTCTTGCCTTTATTTCATCCTTAGCAACCTCGATATCATTTTGGCTTGCCGCTAAAAGTTCAGGCAATATATAGAGCTTTTTGACTGGAATAACTTCCACGCCGAAGATCTTAGCGACTCTTAACTGCCAATCGGTTAGATCAACAGTAAAACCTTCGCTAAATTCATGGCGAACACCGAATGATTTCTTCCAAAAATTCGAGTTGGATTTAACTAAATACCTTGTGTCCTCAGAGGCGCCATAAGCAAAGCTTGAAAGCCCCAATAAAAGAGAAAAGGCCAGCAAATATGCTATTTTCTTAGTATTCATCGTATTACTTTAAATATAGCATACTTGGCCCAAGGGGGCAATGATTATCCACACCCAGTATATCAGCGAGGATCTGCCTCCTATAACGACCTTTTCTGATCATGCTAAAGTTGTGGATCGGGATATTATTGAGCTTAATCGGGCTAAAAATAAGGTCGGCTGGGAGTTCTATCCTCGCTGTATTACTAGCCGTTCCGGCTATTTTTTCAGATACCTGCGAGCGGTACCCGAAAAAGAGCGATCGTTCGGCTTGAACTAATGCATATTCGTCGAATTGAGAAAAAGAGATGAGGGGAAAGGATGGGTCCATTTCCGGATAACGATCGGGAGATAATGGCCTGGAGCGAGTTGTCATCTCTTTGAGACCGTCTTTTTTCAAGGGTAACATAATAACAAAACCGATAGATGATTTGGCTAACAGACTAAATTAGGGTGGAGTCTTCGATAGGGAACCTTAATTTGTCAGCCAAATCACTATCGGTTTTGTTATTTGTCCGAAGAAATAAAGTAGGTCGAATAAGAGATGGCAACGAGCGGACTATTTCCTGTTGTCATCGCCATTTGAGAGAAACCGATCTAAGCCATTCTTGATTTTTTCGCCTATATACCTGATTTTTTCGTGCATAAAAATCGCCTGTATAAAGGCCGATCTGAACAAGATTTTGAGTCCGTAAATCAGAACAATCGCTCCGGCCAAAAAGACAATGAAAAGGGCGAAGTCTTTAAGATAATTAAAAAAGAACTTGTAACTCTGACCGAAGAAATAACCGATAGACATGGCAAATAAAGCCCAGCAAGCCGAACCTAAAAAACTGTACCAGCCGTATTTTTTAAGATTATACTTCAAAGAACCGGCCATAATCTGAGTAGCAATGGTCAGAGAGAAAGTAAACTTAGTTAAAAAAATTGCCTTGCCGCTATGCCGATGAAAATAATATTCAACTTTTTCAATAATCTTGCGGCTTTTCTCCTTGTTCCGACCCCACTTATCCAATGACTTAGCTCCGGTAAAATATCCCACGGAATACCAGATAAAGCTGTTGATCGTATGGCCTAGGGTAAAAGCGGCCAGAGCCGGTAAGAATTGGACGGCGTGAGTCGAAACCAAAAAACCGCCTATTACAAGCGCGCTTAAACCTTCAATGGTGGCGCCGAGAAATAGGAAAAGATACTTGTGGGTAATGAGTAGCGGAAAATGTATCTGAACATAGTTAAAAATAGCTTCCATAATAAAAATTTCTAAATCCTAATCTCTAAACCCTAAACAATCTCTAATATCAAAATCTTTTAAGTGTCTTAAAATCTTCTTGAAGAATTTTGAGCATGTTCGCATTATACACTGCGACGGCCGGATGATACAATGGCACTATTTTTACTGATCCGTAAGAAGATTTCGCCTCAAAAATTTTACCATGCATCCGGCTTATTGATTCGAGCTTATTATTCAGTCCCAGTCTATTCATGATATAGACCATAGAAAATCGGCCGAGAGTGGCTATGACTTTCGGCTGGATAATATCTATCTGCCTATCAAGGTATGGGACATAGGCTTCTATCTCTTGAGGCAGAGGATCGCGGTTCATCGGCGGACGGTCTTTAACGATATTAGTAATGTAAACATCTTTCCGATCAATACCGGCTCCTTGAAGAAGTTCGTCCAGAACTCTGCCCGACGCCCCGCAAAAAGGCCTTCCCTGCTCGGCCTCATTCTTGCCTGGCGCCTCGCCAATAAACATTATTTTCGCGTGGTGGCTTCCCTCGCCGATAACAGGAAAGACTTTATTTTTAACCCGCTCCTCAAACAATGGCAGATACTTGCCGTTAATAATCTCATCTTTAATCTGACGAAGGAGTTCGGTTCGGTTATCTTCTGTCATAATACCCAATGATAAAGTATCTAATCAAAAACTTCCAGAGAATCAAAAAGAGGGCGACCGTAGTCGCCCCCTCATCGATCAGCCTCATCGGAGCTAGCTGTCGATGTCGATCCCGATCGCCGCCTCGGTCTCGTTGGCCGTAGCGGCCTTCTTCGCCTTGCGAGTCACCGCGGCCTTCTTGGCCCGCGCCGATAGCTTGGCCTTCTTCTCGGCTCGCTCACGAGCCGCCTGCTTGGCCGCTCGACGCTCGATGCGTCGAGCCTTGCGATTGATCTCCCGACGCTTGCGGGCCTGCTCGCGCTGGGCCACAAGACCCGAGGCTTCGAGGCGCCGGAAAAGCGGTTCGATACCGCCCTCCTTGGCATACTGCCGGGCGGCATCAATGCCGTTGACCCGGAGCACCCGGCGGAGCTTACGCTCCGGCAAACGGGCGAAACGGACCTCAAACGTACCCTTCCTGCGCCCCGCAGACGGTGGCGCCGGATTCTTCTTTTTCTGCTCGGCCATGATACTCTATCCCTCCTGAAGGTCCAATTGTTCTTTAATTGTATCACTTCTAGAGCAAAAAGTCAATACCCCAAAACTTAACCAGAAAATAAGGCTCCCCTGCTGAAGAGTCAGGAAAAAATGGTCAAAAAAACCGATGAATAGGAAGCTGGTAGTAAGTAGCAAGTAGTAAGTAGTACGAGAAGAAAAAGATTTTTTTATCAAGAAGATTAAGAATAATAAAAAGGTCAACATGCCGAAAAGGCCGGTTTCCGAATACAGCAAGAGATAAATGTTATGAACCGGCTGGTAGGCATAGGCCGGCAGATAAAGATTGCGATTGACCAGCCAATTTACGAAATTGCCCATACCAACACCGAACCAATTTATTCCTCCGCTTAGAGCCTCCTGATTATAAAAACTCCTTAATTGAACGCTCTGGTCTTCTCCATCAAAAACCAATCGAGTCATTATTTCCGGCCAATATAAAAATGTAAAAATAGAGGCAACGACTAAAGTAATCAAAAAAATATTTCTGACTAACCTAGGATATGCACTATGATATATCATAGTGCCGGTCAAAAAAGAGACTCCCCAAGCCAGAATAATAACGCGCGAGAAAGTCGCAAAAAATGCAAAAAGAGTAATGGAGTAGGCAGTAAACAGTAAGTGGCAAGCGGTTGGAAAAATTCGTTTCGAACACAGTAGACAATATGTAATAAACAATATCGCTAATAAATAACCGGCAAGAACGTTGGAGTGAGGAGCGGTTCCGTAGGCTCTAATCACTTTTTCTCCAGTCGCCGCATAGAAAGACGCAATGCCGGCTAAATCGCTGTTAATCACACTTTCGCCAAGATATTTCAGGCCGAGACTCGATTGCTTCATAAATTGCAGTATCGCGATGAGGGCCTGAAAAACCCCGCTTATAAGAATTACTAGAGCGGAATTATACAGCCCGAACTTCTTGAAAGCATAATTCGACAGGTACCAATAGAAAAGCGTAAATTCAACGAGCTTAAGCCAACGGAACCAGCTGATTACATAATCATCTGAATTTTTAATTGAAATAGCGGATATGAATAAGAATAAAATCAAATAAAAATCCGGGTTTTTAAAAATTGAAAAATGGAAATTTATTGGAAATTGAAAATTAGAAATTGAAAATTTACGACCCTGTCTGAGATAACCAGCGATCCAAAATATAAAGAGTGAAACTAATAATACGTCCGTCACATAAACGCTGACTGACTGCCATTCATTGAATCTCCACCCCTCATACCATAAAACTTTCCTGACCTGAAAAGGAATGGAAAAAAGAAATAGATAAAAAATGTAACGCTCGATTTTATTTAGCATTTTAATAGTCGTGTTATTTTTTAAAACGCCTTCGCAACATCAGTAAACTCTGCGCTATTTATTCATTTTCCAGACATAAAATTGGATCCCGCTCGTCAGTCCTGGCGGACAAGGTTAATAAGAATTAACAAAGCGCCAGACTCACTCCCAATTTTTGTCAGCTAAATTGAGGTTGATTTGATTATTTTTACGAAGATAAAAAGTAGGTCGGGAAATTTGTAAAGATTTAATTAGCGGGTCAACAACGTGTACCCTATCCCCCCCGCAAAAACCAGAGCTAAGAGATACAAAACCCAAGCCGGAATATTCATGCTGTATTCTGGGATTCTGTCGCCGTGGGTTTTCGATTTCATAAAAACAAAGATCAGAACAACCGCTTCAAGGCCAATGGCTACCGCTCCGGCAAGACTTATGACATCAATAAAATTCCTTAATCCTCCGAGAAATAACGCAAGGGGCGGCAATACTACCAGCAGCCAGGAAAATTTCCTGCCCAGACCGTAATCTAGCTGAAATATTTCTAAAAGCGAAGTTCCAAGCATAAGAAAAGATGTGCTGACGGCTAAAAAACCGAATAATGAACCGAGAAATACAATTGGCCCTCCCAGATAATCGACGAGACCGCTTATTGCATCAGGAGAGGTAGAATCGCCGGAAATTCCAAGAATGGTAAAACCGAAGATAAAATAAAGAACGCCGGTAAAAACAACGGCCGTTAAAATTGATTTCTTAAAATTATGTTCCCGTCCCTCCAGAAGTCTTCGCTGGATGGGAATAGCCGACAGACCGCCGAAGGCAAACAATAAAACTCCATACGGGAAAAACCAGAACTCGGGAGTCAGAGTTATATAATTAGCAAAATTAATTTTGCTAATTCCGAATCCGAATATCAATCCGATCACAATAATGAAGAGTCCGGATAAGCCGATTTCTATCGGGGCGATCGTCTTTATGCCGAATAAAACTAAAAGTGAGGCAATAACAAAAAACCATATGCTGAAACTGGCCGGGGAACCGTAAACAACTGACGATAAAACATTCGGTAAGAACTCGCCGGCGATAATTATGTAGGCCAGAAGAGCGGCATAGGTGTTCAGGATGATTGAGAAAAATATAATTCTCTTCCAGATATTACCAAGATAAAGCTGGGTATAGCCGACAATCTGATGGGATTGATGGGTGCGCAGAACAATTTCCCCGTAAATATAATTTAAAAATAAGGTAACTCCTCCGATTCCTAGCAAAAATAAAAAGCCGACCCAAAAGCCAGCTTTAGCAAAAGAAAACGGTATGCCAAAAACGCCGACGCCGACGATTGTTCCTACCAGAACAGCCGTAGCACTAAGAAATTGCCTATTTTTTAACAAAGAAAACATCTACCGGAGTAAAAATTACTGCGCTAACCTGAAAGTACTTCACTTTTCGGCATCCTTATCTACGGGATGAGCTCCATTCTTTAATGCGCCGAATATCCCTCTTCCCTGATATCTCATCTCCCGAGTTAAATATTTTTCAACCAGCCAAAGTCCTGCCAAGACAATATAGGCGATCAGAGTAGTCGCAACGGCTTCATTATAGAAACCGAATCCGGCGGAAATACCGATAGCCGCAACAACCCACAAGCTGGCGGCGGTAGTAGTACCCTCTATTCTGTCGTCCTTTCTAAGAATCGTCCCGGCACCGATAAAACCGATACCGACTACAATATTGGCAAAAAGATGGTAATCGAGACCGGCTTCTCCGCCGACTGAAGGAAAGATCTCGTACAATCTAACGGATGTCGTAGTAAGTAAAGCGGCGCCTAAGGCAACCATGGAGTGAGTCCTCAATCCGGCAACCTTGCCCGACCGTTCTCTTTCAAAGCCAACGATACCACCCAAAAGAGCGGCGACTAAAAGCCGGTTGATAATATTAAAATCTAATTGGGATAATAGACCAGATATCCATTCCATAAAGTTAAGTCTAAAATAAACCGCCAAAGAAAACAACAAAGATTATGCACACTCGCGAGCTTTCCCTATTTTTTCGGCCTACTTTCTTTCTTCGGACAAATAGTTAAATTAACCTCAATTTAGCTAATAAACCAGAGTTTCCCCATCGAAGACTCTGGCCCTAGTTTATTGATTAACTAAATTATCAGTTAATTTAACTATTGTGTTGCCCTTGAAAAAAGACGGTCTCAAAAATAGGGAAGGCTCGCTCATCGATTCCCTGATCAAAGAACAAATAAAAAGCAGCGGGATTACCGCTGTAGAGATTTAGACAAAACATCAACCTCCCTAGCGAACCTGTTGCTATATATTTGAGCGAGAACGCTTAAATTATGCAGGCTATGAGCGATGATGGCTGGCCAGAGAGAGACACTAATGGCCGAGACTAAGCCTATAAGTACGCCCCAGATAGAAGCCTGCCAACATAGAAGATTGGGATACTTGCACGGGGTCCCATCGCTGGAATGGGACGAACGTGTCGAGAAGGGTAATGCTCTCTGCGAGTTAGAATACGAGTCGAGGTATGGGCTTTGAGCAATTGTTTGTCCGAAGAAATAAAGTAGGTCGAATAATGGGATACGGACGAGCGCCCTACCTAAGAGCAATCTTAAAAACATCCTCCACGGTTTTAGCAAAATAGAACTTCATATCTTTTTTGATTTCTTTCGGGATGTCTTCCATATCTTTTTTGTTTTCTTCCGGAATGATCGCAATTTTAAGCCCGGCCCGGTGAGCTGCCAGTATTTTTTCCTTCACTCCCCCAATCTCAAGAACCTTTCCACGCAAAGTAACTTCACCGGTCATACAGACTTCTTTCTTAACCGCCTTCTTCAAGAACATAGAAACTAAAGCCGTAGTCATAGCTACACCAGCCGAAGGCCCGTCCTTGGGTATCGCACCCGAGGGAACGTGAATATGTATATCATCTTTATTAAAATCCTCCTTGACGCCATACTTAGAAACATAAGCTCGGGCAAAACTTAAAGCAGTTTGAGCAGACTCTTTCATTACATTTCCCAATTGGCCGGTTAAAATAAGCCGTCCCCTGCCGGGCATTTTGGAAACCTCTATCGAGAAGACTTCTCCTCCGACAGGCGTCCAGCCAAGTCCGGTAACAACGCCGATTTCGTCTTTGGTTTCGGCCACCTGATGAGAGTATTTAGCCGGACCCAGATATTTATGGATCGTTTCTTTAGTAATCGCAATCTGCTTATGGCTTGGCGATTCTACTAGCTTGCGGGTAACCTTCCTAATAATCGAGGCCAACTGACGTTCAAGATCCCTGACTCCCGCTTCTCTAGTATGCTGGCGGATAATGTCCATCAATCCGGAATCGGAGAAAACCAAAGCCCGTTTCTTCAGACCATGATCCTTAAATAGCTTGGGGATCAAAAAATTATTGGCAATATGGAATTTCTCCTGCTCGGTATATCCCGGAAAGTGAATTATTTCTAAACGATCCCGCAAAGCCGGAGGAATAGTCTCAAGCACATTGGCCGTGGTAATAAACATAACCTCGGAAAGATCAAACGGCGCTTCCAAATAATGATCGGAGAAGGCATGATTCTGTTGAGGATCGAGAGCTTCAAGCAAAGCCGCCGATGGATCGCCGCGAAAATCCATGCCAACTTTATCAATTTCGTCGAGCATGAAAACCGGGTTTCTAACTCCGGAAGTATTTATTCCCTGAATAATCCGGCCGGGCAAGGCGCCGACATAAGTTCGGCGATGGCCCCTGATTTCGGCTTCGTCGCGAAGACCGCCCAAAGACACCCGAATGAACTTTCGACCAAGAGCTCTGGCGATGGACTGGCCGATTGAAGTTTTACCCGTCCCGGGAGGACCGACTAAACATAGGATCGGGCCCTTCAGTTTTCCGACCTGCTTCTGAACGGCCAAATATTCGATAATCCGCTCCTTAACTTTATCCAGGCCGTAGTGATCTTGATTTAAAACTTTATTGGCCTCTTTCAAGTCAATTTTTTCTTTTGTTTTTTTAGACCACGGCAGATCAACAAGCCAATCAAGATAAGTCCTCAAATACGAAGCCTCGGGATTAAAAGGCGGCATTTTGGCAAGGCGGTTTAGCTCTTTAACGGCTTTTTCTTTGACTTCTTTGGGCATGCCGGCAGTCTCTATTTTGCTCCTGATGTTATTGAGGTCGTCTTTCTCATCATCTACGCCAAGTTCCTTTTCAATGCTCTTGAGTTGTTCTCGCAGAAATAGCTCTTTCTGCATCTTACCGATCTGTTTTTTAGTTTGTTTGGCAACTATTCTTTCGGCCTCGAGTATCTCTATTTCTCTGGTAAGAAAAAGGTTGAGCTTCTTAAGCGCTTCGACGAAGTTTTCAGTTTCAAGAATCACCTGCTGGTCCTGAATCTCGAGCCCCAAATTGGCAGTCACTAAACTTATAACCTGATCGGTGTCTTTAAGCTGGCCCATCATATATATAACTTCAGGAGAAACCGACGGGAAGGATTTCAGTTCAGATACAGTCCGGAATTGATCAATAACCAGCCTCGTTAAAGCTTTCTCTTCTAAATTTGAGGGACTGGTAGTTTTAGAAATTATAGGATAAGCTTTGACCATGAAAAACGGGTCCAGGCTTGTAAAATCGCTGACTCTCGCTCTGGCTAGGCCTTCCACGTCTATCTTCGATGATCCGTCAGGCAGTTTAAATACGGCGACGATCCTGCCGATGGTTCCTACTTTGAACAAGTCGCTAACCTGAACGTTGTCTTCAATGTTCTTTTGGGTAACAAAAAACACCAGGCGTTCGTGAGCCATTGCATATTCCAATGCACCTGCAGATTTGGGCCGTTGCACGACAAGAGGAATTACTATTCGAGGGAAAAGAACAGTATTCTTGAGGGCGATCAGGGGCAATTCCTCCGGGACAATAATGTTGTTTAGTTTAAAAGAAGACAAAAAAGAAATTTCTAATTAATCTAATTTCTAATTTACCTAATAAAATTCCAAATCCGATATTCAACTCTTAGTGGGTGTTAGGTCAATTAGAATAATTAGAGCAATCGGGTCAATTCTGTGCTTATTCTCCAATATGAGGTTCAACTATAACATTTTTCTTTTCCTTATCAATAATAGCGGTCAATTTAGAAATAAGCTCTTTGGGATCGTTTGAAAAAACTATTTTACCGACACCGTGGTTGTGAGGATCCTTAATATCTTTAAGAAGCTCTGCTATCTCATCGGCCGTACCGCCAGTTCCAGTCAGGACTCCAACCGGTTTATCATCTTCTAAGGCAATAGTAAATTCATTAAGAGTCCCGAATCCTCCGCAAACAACAACTACCGCATCCGCCGCTTTCGTTAAAATCAGATTTCTTCCGGAATAGTCAAATCCGGAATATATAATTAGATCGAAATAATCGGTCGGCAGATGATAAGTCTTAACATGGGCGGCATAGGACGAAGCCGGAGAAATACCGATTGACATTCCGCCTTCATCTTTTGCTCCCTTTGCCGCCATATGAGGCATTCCGGTGGTTGCACCGGTAATTAAAATCCCATTCTGCTTAACAATCTCCCGACCGATTTCATAGGCTTTTTTATCGGCACCGACAGAGCAAAAGCTCATATTAGCCGCCCCCGAGACAACGAATTTGTATTTCATTATGGTTATATTCTATATGTTTCTAACCGACTATTCAAGCTCAAACTCCTCCCCCATCTCCGGAACTATTGAATCTACCTCAAGCTCTTCTTTTAATTTTTGAGAAAATACGGAGCTGGAGTGATATTCGCCATGAGTCACAAAAACTTTTTTAAGATTGCCTCCGTCTTTAGCCTTACTGATCCAATCCAAAAGCATTTTTTGATCAGCATGAGCCGAATATCCCTCGACTAGCTTAACCTTGCATCTAACCGGCAAAGTCTGGCCCAACAGTTTAATTTCTTTTTTACCGTCTAATATCTGACGGCCGGGAGACCCTTCCACCTGATAGCCGACAAAGAGGATCGTCGAATTTGGATCCGGCAGATAGCGCTGTTCATGGAATAAAATTCTTCCGCCCAATGACATTCCAGAACCGGCAATAATAACTTTCGGACCTCGCACATCGTTAATTCCCCTTGATTCATTTGAAGAGAAGGTCAGCTTCAAGCCGGGAAAGTTAAAGATGCTTTCACCGGCGTTAATCTCATGAAGGACTTTCTTATTAAAATAGGGCTCGTATTTTTTGTAAACCTTAGTCAGCTTTATTGCCAGAGGTGAGTCGAGAAATATAGGAATTTTTGGGAGATGCTCATGAAGCATCAGCTCATTAAGCTCATAAAGCAGTTCCTGAGTTCTTTCGATGGCAAAGGTTGGAATAATCACCGTCCCGCCCGCCTTAACTGTTTCTTCGATCGATTGTTTGAGCATCGCTTTCCTCTCTGGTCCGCCGTCATGATTTCTGTCGCCGTAAGTTGATTCTGTAACGATATAATCCGCCTCCTTCGGAAATTTATAGTTCTTCAGGAGAGGCGAGGGAGAATTTCCCAAATCTCCGGAAAAATAAATCCGACGAAGATTGCGTTGGGAATCATTCCATTGAATTTCAACTATTGCCGAACCCAATATATGACCAGCGTCATGAAAAATCGCATTAACACCCTGCCCCAGATCAATTGTTTCGCCATACTCAATACCTTTGGCTAAAAGAAGGGCCTGATGAAGATCGCCTGATCGGAAGAGCGGCTCGTGGCCGTCTTTTCTTGCTTCGTCCTTAATTAAATCGAGATTATCTTCGAGAGCTATTTCGGAAAGATCAATCGTCGGCCTCGTGGCAAAGATTTTCCCCCGAAATCCGTCTTTATAGAGCTTGGGCAAACGGCCGGAATGATCGGCATGGCTATGAGTAAGTAAAACGGCGTTAATACTTTTAGGATCATAAGAAAAAGGGTTGTAATTCAAGGTTTCGGCATATTTTGATCCTTGGAAAAGACCGCAATCAACCAGAACCTTAAAACCATCGAGGTCCAAAAGGAAATTCGATCCGGTTACTTGCTGAACACCGCCGTGGAAACTTAACTTCAAAGAAATTTTCAATTATCAATTTTTAATTTTCATTGAATTTTCAATGACTCAATAATTTAAAAATTGAAACATTGGAATATTGATTGAAAATTGGAAATTGTAAATTGGTAATTACAAGAATTGTGATACAAGATATCCGATTATAGTCATTGTTGCTATTGGAGGCAGAGCCGCCATCGGTTTTCGGCTAGTTTGATTTATAAAGATGAGGTGGGTTAAAAATACGCCACCTAGCGCAAATAACGATACGAAGAGCGCCTGGCCGATCGAAACTACGGCCAATGAACTGGCTAATATCAGCGGCAAACCAACATCGCCCGAACCAAGAATCATAAACTTATCGCCCAGCTGATCCTTGGCGTGGGATTTATGATATAAAAAATCCCTAGTATTAAACGGCACAACAAAACCGAAAATTGCCCCACTCTCTATCATCCCCTTGGCCAATGAGATCATATGCTTAGTCCAGTAAACGGCAAGAATATCGTAAAAAGAAAGTATCACCAGAAGAGCAACGGCATATTGAGGAGAGATAGTTATCCCGAGAAGACTTGAGACTCCGGCTATTCCAAGCATGATACTGATATCATGAACTAAGACATTATGGACTAACATAAAAATCCCTGCTACCGCGAGAGCCCAAAGAAGATCCCAGGGCGAAGAAATAATTGAACCGACAACGATTTGGGTTCCGGAAAAGACTACCAGAATTAAAAATAATTTAAGAACAACTGCATTTAAGGCGCGGAATTTTCTTACCACCAGCATTAAGATCACTAAAAAAACAAAGAAAATAACCAGGCTGTTCCAAGAAAAAGCAGGCGGTTCAATAATACTTTTTTCTATCAGGGGAGTATAGTTATAGGCTGAAAAAACCCCTATCAATAAAGTAGCCCCGAAAAGAAGAACTTCTTTTGCAAATACGTTTAATTTTAGAATCATTTTATGAAATCGCCGCCTACCATTAATCAAGCCATGGCTTTTTAGGATATTTTCTTAACAGGTAATTATACCCGGAACCCTCAGGAATTGTTACATGATTATCTTCAATCCACTGTTTGAGCAAGAGCCTTTCGGTCTGAGTAAGCTTGCTCACTCTGGTATCGGATGACGCCGCTAAAACATCAACATCGTTACCGAAGTTTTTTATTGAAATAAAAAGCAGGCCTATGAAAAATAAGGAGAGCAGAGATATAAAAACCGCTCCCAGAGATGATTCTATCTGAAATGTAAGAGGATTGCGCAACGTCAGAATGTAGAATGTAGAAAGTGGAAGGTGGTTTGAAAACTACTTACTACTTACTACTTTTATCTTACTATTATCGTTCCTTGCTCGTCAGGCTTCCTCTCGTTATGATAACCGAAAATTCCTTTTTCGGCGAATGTATAAGAGAAGTAACTGCTCTGGGGTATATCGCCCACGCTATCAAAGCCAGGCAGCTGATTATTATCAGTCAAAACCTGAATACCGAAAAATCCTTCGTTTTTAAACCTTACCGTATCCCCGGCATGTATTCTCAAGTTAGTAGGGCTAAAAACACCGCTTCTGTAAGAAATCGTGTAAATCCTAGGCTCTCGGGACTGATCAGGCGAAGGAGTGGGAATTCTTGAAGAAAGACTATCGGAAGTGCCAAGAATCCTGACAGATCCTCCAGCTAGAAGAAGCAGAGCCACGACAAGAATCCAAAACACCGCCGGATTGTGATGGCGGTTAGAGCGATCCGAGATTTTAAAATGGAGCCATGACATATATGTTATTTTACATTTTATCATAGAAGAGTGGCCTTTGAAAGGAACAGAAAAAGGGGTCTGACCCCTTTTTCTGTCTAGGATAATAAAAAAGGACCCCCCCTTAGGTCCTTGTCCGCTTAGTAAAAACTATGGCTAGCCATGAAAGTCTTAATTTTATAACTTATAAAATCGCATCGGAATAATAGTCAAACCTACTCACAATGGATACGATCTTAGATTTCAACGAATGGACGGTTCTGCTCCGTCCAAAACATTTTTCAAATGCCCAAAGACGATTTCTCGTACAAGGCGTAGCTTCAAGAAAATCATTGAGATTGCCGTTGTCAAAAAGAGTGTCCTTGTTAAGAAGCTCCCGCCCAAAAACCATGAAGAGCATCATTAGCCTAAGAAAGCCTCTTGAAGTCTTCAGATCTTCGCTCCCAAACGCCTTAAACCATTTGGCTTGCAATCTGTCGACGGAAACGGGCGTATTTAATTTATCCCTCTTATTCTTATTGAACTTGGCCACTTGCTCAGACGTCCCGACTTCCCGCTTACATTCTTCAATCCACCACGGAATTATATAATCCTCGCCTGATTCATAAATGGAGCTGTGAATCCGATCCAGCATATCCCATACTTCGTCTATCCGCAGATTGAAAAAAATATCGTGGTAAGCGCCATGTCTTCTTATACTGTAAGGAAAGAGGTTATATTCCGTTCCCTGGCCATTTCTAGTCTTAGGAACAAGGTGATGGAGATTGGCCCCATGAAATCTTGGCCCATAGATCCTCTGCAGACCCGCCTTGCTCAGACTGTCAGGCAAACAGTTCCTTTATCAATGAACGGATGAATGAGCAGTATGATACGCGAATGGGAGTCAGACGTCAAATGGGTTTGGTCGCAAGAAATTATTATCTTCCGGGACACGTTCGTCTTGCTCCAGCGGCAAGACTCACTCGACCGTCGCCGGATTTTGTCAAGGAAAGACCTATGATAAACCTAGCAATCTGGCGACTCCATGGTCCCAGAAGATAATAATCACTTGCTCTTT
>Ga0209542_10010416_pt1 | contig 16775 bp, 24 predicted proteins | sample RifCSPhighO2_01_FD_184028 | JGI IMG/M metagenome (GOLD analysis project Ga0209542, IMG submission 184028) | Soil microbial communities from Rifle, Colorado - Rifle CSP2_plank highO2_0.1 (SPAdes) (version 2) | ecosystem: Environmental > Terrestrial > Deep subsurface > Rock core/Sediment ...
TAAGTGCATAGAAAATATGCAGACACTATGAGGAAATTATATAAAATTTTCAAACAAATTACTAGAAGAGAAGTGGCTTATATTTCTGGAAAAGAATATGATAAATTAAAAGATGAAACAGAAGAATTTGTAAATGAAATGAGAAAATATATAGAGAAAAAAATAAAAAGCTAAATTAATTTATAACTTAGCCAATAAAGTTGATAGTCTTACATTTGCCTTAGCATCATCTGTGCTTCTACCAAAAGCTTCGTTGAAAGCTTGTTTTTCTTCACTAGTTAATATCTCTTCAATTTCAGCTTGTGGCACATGCTTACTACCATAGTAATCTCTCGGCGCATTTAACTGATTTACTGCTTTCTTAAGTTCATCAAAAACTCTAGGATCATTTGGACTAGCTTGATAAAGAGTTAAAGCTTGAACCATTGGATTTACTGCTGGTCCAACAAAACCTTCAAAAGCTTCTCCATCAGTAACGCCTACAAAAGCATTAGCAGCTTGAGTATACATACTCCTGAAATTACTACCTTGATCAGGTTGGTTAGGACCTAAAGCATACTTAACTGCATTAGCGATACCAGTATTAAACGCCTTAAATTTATTATATTTTGGTGTTGCCATTTTACATTACCTCCTTCAAATTATTATTTATATTTTTTACTATTTCATAATCTAATCTATTTTTACATCTAGGACAAGCCTTAGGCTCTCTAACCCTGCCTTCCCAGAGATATAAACATTTTTTACACTTCATTTTCAATCACTCCTTATACTCCTTCCTCAGTTCTAACTCTCTCTCTGCAGGATTCACATATACCATCACCGTTTATATAATCTGTAGTAGATCCTTTAGTAAGTTCAAAAGAGCAATTTCCAATAAGTACCGCTTCGTTTCCTTTATATTGGGGATGCCAAGCACACCTTACAACAGGAGCATATTTTGATACCAGTTCTAAGATTCTTTTGGCTTCATCAGATTTAAGGTGAGGAAGTACCTTGCCCAACGCATTGATTCCCCTTACAGGATCATTATGATTCAATAAAAATTCTAACGAATCCATTATTTGTACGACTTCAGCATCTCCATTAACCATTTTATTTCCTCCCAAATAATCTGCCCCAAAACGATCTTTTAATCTTTTTAGGAGCAGGAATCTCTTTTTCATTAATCATATCAATTAAGATACTATCCATTATTCTAAATGAATATTTAACTTCTTTGTTTAATTCATCTAATTGGTCTAAAAATTCTTTGTTCATTTTAAACAATAACTCCTTTTTCCATTAGACACGTAAGTTAGGGCAATATTTAATACCCTGAAAAGCTGCCTTTTTTTCTCTAGCCGTAGATATTTGTGCTGAAATAGGTAATGCCAGTTGTTCTCTATCTAACCAAGTTAACTTACCATTAACAAAAGAATATCCACACTTTCTTGTGGATCCATTCTCTGGTGTTTGTCCAACTACTCTTCCATCTAAACTAACAGGACTTGCTTCCAGATCATTTGGGTTTATTACAAATTGACCATCGCCCACTTTTCCCATATAAAATCTATCTTTCATTTTTACCTCCAATATAATCACTACTTATAAATAGTGATAGTAATAATAGTAATAGAACTAATATATAAACCTTTCGTTTTATAACTACTTAATAATAGCAACTATAAAAATTCAAATAACCATGAAATACTTTATTTCCCAGAGAATAAACCCATTATGCCATTAAATCTTGCTTTATATCTATCATCATTTTTTCCTTCCATATCCCTAAAAATAATATCATAAGCTGCCTTAGTTTCGTTATCAAGGCCTCTTGAAAACAGTCCTCTGAAAAGACCACATCTAGAACCTCTATTTTCCATATATTTTTCAAATACTTTCCTTTCATTTTCAATAAAGTTATCAACACTAGAATATCTTGCAGCTCTCTGGGATAAAGCAAGAGCCCTTTTTCTTCCAATTTTATCAGCCAAAGTATTAAATCCAACCCTAGCTACCACTTCAGAAGTTAAAGCTGTTTTATACAAGCCTAACTGTTTTCCTTTTTTATTTTTCTCATCAAAAAACCTTTTTTGGTAATAATCAATGGCATCAGATGAACGCTTTTTTAATTTGGATCCATACTCATCAGCAACCAATATTTTAGCAGCCGCCCTAAGCTGTTCCGTAGTTATAGAAGAAAAAGCCTTATCAAAAAGAGGATTATTTCCTTTATCATATTCGCAATTATAAACACTAAGAGTTCCTGTGTCTGCAATAATTTGAAGGATCCTGCTGAATTCAACATAACCATTATCCTTTTCTTTTATTATGACCTTGCCATTTTCATCTTTCTCTTCTATTTCTGTTATAATACCGACAGACCTAGCAATCCCTCTAAGGTATTCTTCTAAAGAGCATTCATCTCCAATTTGAGCATAAAGTTGACTATAAAGTCCGCTAGCCATATACTTTCTCTTTTGTTCTTCTGTTATTAACTCTGGTTCTTCTGGTTGTTCTCCAAAAACAGCATCACCATCAATTAACTCGTCTAGTCTACGCACAATTGGTTTACGGGATATTTCAAATAGTCCTTCAGAAACAGCCAATCTACCTCTTTTTGGTTTTACTTTTTTACCATTCCCATTTCTATACAAAAGATCACTAACTATTCCAACACCACTTTTTATAAAATTTAAAAACGCCATTTTCTGGTAATTTAATTAATTTCATCCAATATAAACCACTGGTTTAGTTCATAAAATAAATATTAACAGTTTATAAACCTTTCGTTTTATAACTACTTAATAATAGTAAAATATATAAACAGATTTTTAGTGTAACTACTGAAGATAATAAAAATATCTTAAAACAAAAAAAGCGTAACTACTCTTAGTTAAAACAAATTTAAAAAATGGAAATCTTAGAACATAAAGAAATGCCCTTCCCAGAAGATTTGGAAGAAAGATTAAACGCTGTTTTTAATATAGTGAATACTGAATTGAAATCTGCTACGCTTCTTGTTTTAGATGATAGTCCTGCTGAAGCCAGCGAGATAAAAGCGAGAGTGAGAAATCTTATTGGGGGTGGATATCTTCCTCGAGGTACTACATTTGATGGTTATTGTCATGACACTCTTTTTCCTATCGGTGCTGTTGCTAAAGAAACAATAAGACGAGAAGAAGTTGAAGATGTTTTTTTGGCTTATAGTTTAACAGAAGCTGGAAGAAGATATGGAAGACCGATAACTGCTTTGGCTTTACAATATGCTGTGGATTGTGGCTTAAGTTTACATCAAGTTTTAGGTTCGACTTGCTCTAGTGGCAAAACACGAGCTCCTTTAAATAGAATTAAAATCTTAAAGGCCTTATCTCAAGGAGAGAGAAGATTAACAGATTTAGTAGAAGGGGTTGAATTAGCGCCTAGCGTAATATATAACGCCTTAGAAGATCTAAAAAAAATTGGTTTTGTTTATTATGAATCTGTAGGTGAACATCAAAAAGGAAAGGGAGTAATAACATATAGATTACTTGATGGTAATAGGGAAGTTAAAACAGTTAAACAAACCACTTTAACGAAAAAAGCTTTAGAATTGTTAAGAGATAGAAAAAGTATAACAGTTCCAGAAGCTATGGAGTTATTTGATTTTAGTCAAAGCCATCTTTGGAGTATTTATTCCGGATTAGTAAAACAAGGTTTTGCTATTAGGGATAGGGGATTTGTAGGAAGACAAATACAGTCTAAAGCTCGAATTCTAGATAGAGCTAGCTCTCTTTTAGAACTAGAAGCTAGAATAGAAGATATTTTAACGGATAAAGTCTCTACTGAAGAAGTTCAGGATATTTATCTTGACTTTGTTACGAGTCCTAATTATGAGGAAAGAGGTAGAGCAGCTGTAGAGCAATATGTAAAAGTTTCTGGGCATATTAATAGCAAGTCTTTTGAAGAACGTGCTGAAACTATAAAGCAAGTACTCACCAAGAATCCTGGGTTGAGAACTAGTGAAATTGGTAGAATCTTAGATTATAACAATATAAACGGCTGTTTATCTCCAATGGTCAAAGCAGGAACCTTGAGAGTAGAAAAACAAGGAAAAGAAGCTAGATATTATATTAACGAATGAATTCTAATTTCTAAATCTTTCTCGTATTGCATAAGAGCAACTTCTTCTTATTGATACTAAGTCACATATGTAACTAAGTAACGAAAAGTTTATATACTAAGTAACATAATAATTTTTCATGAAGCTTGAAAATCATTTAGAGTCTTATAAAGAACATAAAGAAACAATCTTTGATTGGGCCTTAAAAATTAAAGGACTAAAAAACTCACAAAGAGTCATTGGCCTACATGCATCAAGAGCAATAATAGATTTGTTAGCTACATATTTATTAAAAAGAAACCTAATAGACCCGGGAATTCAAATTAATCATCGCTGGTTTAAATCAGAGAAAGTTTTAGAAAGATTCCCAGAATTTGATAATAAAGAAGAAATAATAAAACAAATAGTAAAATTAGAATTGCTTTGTGAAGACCTTACATATGGTTCACCAAAACCAGAAACTAAAATAAAAGAAGCTATTTTATTATTCAATAAATTAGAATCAGAATTAAAAAATGGAAAGAACTAAATTAATCTCACTTGCATCAAACTTTGCATCTTTTTTATTAGATAGAATCCAGGTAAAATCTATCATCTTGTTTGGTTCAGTTGCTACAAACAATTTTGATAAAGAATCAGATATAGATCTTTTTATAGAAACAGATGAAAAAAATAAAAATAAAATAAATAACTTATTATTATTATATAAAAAAACAAAAGAGTATGAAAAATTTAAATTAGAGGGAATAGAAAATGAGCTCTCTATTAAAGTAGGAAATTTAGAAGATTGGAAAGATATTAAAAGAAGTATAATCTCGAATGGAATTGTTCTTTATGGAAAATATAAGGGTAAGCCAGAAGAATTAAAGCATAAACTATTATTCATCCTAAATGTTCAAGACCTAAAAAGATCAGAAAAAATTAAAATCTGGAGAAAGATTTATGGTTATAAACAAAAAGTGGGAAAAAAGAATTATATTTGTAAAGGACTAGCAGAAAAAAAGTTTGGCCGTGGTGTTTTTTTAGTTTCAATTGAAAACTCTCAAGAAATAATAGATTATTTAAGAAAAAATAAAGTTAAATATGGCTTTTTTGATATTTGGATAGAATAACTACTAAAAGTAACAAAAACCCTAATTCCCCAATTTCTCTCTTGCTACTGTCAGTAGTAATTTCTTCTCACATTCCCAAACTTTTCGTTTAATCATAGAAACAGCATCGATATTTGCACTTATACTGTCAATTCCCCTTTTAACTAAAAATTCAACCATTTCAGGATTACTCCCCGCCTGACCGCATATGCTCGTCTCGACATTATTCTCCCTACATATTTTAATAACCTGTGCAATTTCTCTTAAAACCGCAGGATGCATCTCACTCCATAAATGCTGCAACTTAGCATTATTCCTGTCAATTCCTAAAGTAAATTGTGTTAAATCATTGCTTCCAAAAGAAATAAAATCAACGCCTTCTTTGCATATTTCATCTATGATTTGAACAGCAGCAGGAGTCTCAATCATCACCCCAAATTCAATTTCTTCTAATGGTTCTAATCCTATTTCATTCATTAATCCTTTAGCTTTTTTTACTTCATCAACAGAAATAACCATCGGCAACATTACTCCAACATTAGTAAATCCTAAATCATGTATTTTTTTGATAGCTTCAAATTCAGCTCTTAAAAATTCAATATCATCCAAACTTCTTCTTATTCCATGCCAGCCCATCATAGGGTTATCTTCCTTAGGTTCTTCTTCCCCACCGTATAAATCTCTATACTCATCAGTCCTCATATCAGAGGTTCTATACCAAATTGGTTTTCCTTTAAAGTATTTAGCAATTTCACTTATTCCGCTAACTAATTCATTAACCAACTGTTCTTTTTTTCCATTTCTTATCATCCAGGCAGGATGTTCCTTCGTTCTACTTAATAAAAATTCAGCTCTTAATAATCCAATACCATCAGCATTAGTTTCACTTGCTTCCTTAGCCATATCAGGCATGTCTAAATTAACTTTAACTTTTGTAACAGTGTCAATATCCTCAGAAATTTCGAATTTCTCTTCTTTTGGTTCTTCTAATTTTAATATTCCAGCATAAACTTTTCCATTAATTCCGTCAACAGTAACTTCATCACCGTCTTTTAAGATTTTAGTTGCTTTTTCAGTTCCAACAACACAGGCTATTTCAAGCTCACGACTAACGATCGCAGCATGAGATGTTGATCCTCCGGCATCAGTGATAATACCAACCGCCCTTTTCATTACGGGAACATAATCCGGCGAGGTCATCTCAGTAACCAATATATCACCAGTTTCAATTCTATTTAATTCATCAGCGCCATGAATTATTTTTACTTTTCCAGAACCAATATGAGGACTAGCACCAAAACCTTCTAATAAAACTTCTCTATTTTTTTCTCCTTCTTTTTTTTGGGTTGATAATGGCGTGACCTTATTAATTGTAGTCACAGGCCTAGATTGTACAATATAAATTCTTCCAGATTCAACAGCAAATTCTATATCTTGCGGTTTCCTGTAATATTCTTCAATCTCTTTGCAAATATCAGCCAATTTAATTATTTCAGCATTAGTTAGTTTTTGTTCGCTTCCTTCTTCATTTAAATTTCTTTTAATATTTTTTCCTAAATTGCTTTCTCTAATAAGTTTAAAACTTTGTTTCTCAATTTTTTTCTCTTTAATCTGCATAGTTTCAGGATCAACTTCATAATGATCAGGAGTTACACTACCAGAAACAATAGTTTCCCCTAATCCAAAAACTGCTTCAATTATAATTTCATTTTCGCCATTACTAGGATTTTTAGTGAAAACAACTCCAGATTTTTCAGAATTAATCATCTTCTGTACAACAACAGCAATGAATACTTTACTATGATCAAAATTATTTTTAACTCTATAATAAATCGCCCTAGAAGTAAACAAAGAAGCCCAGCATTTCTGAACAGACTTTATAACTTCCTCATCACCCTTTACATTTAAGAAACTTGCCTGTTGTCCTGCAAAACTAAACTCTCCTAGATCTTCGGCAGTAGCACTGCTCCTTATAGCAACAAAACTTTTTTCTCTTCCGGCTTTTATTATATCCAAAGCTTGTTTGCTTGCTCTTCTTAAAACTTCAAGATCAACATTCAAGTTTTCATATGATTCTAAAATCTGAGCTCTTATGCTAGAAGACATTTTAGCATTCAATATTAAATTTTGGACTTTTTCAGCAGCATTATACAAAGCATCAGCATCCTCAACATCTAAATTATCTAACGCAGAATAAATTTTTTCTTCAATATTGGTTTCTTTTAAAAATTTTTTATAAGATTCAGTTGTAACAACAAATCCGGGCGGAACAGGAAAACTTCTAGCATACATTAATCCCAGATTTAACCCTTTACCACCAACCAAATTTAAAGAGTTCTTGTCAATTTCCTTAAACCACAATATGTCCGATATTTTAATCACCTCTTAATTAACAGAAAAATAATCCTTTATTTATATAAATTTCTATTATAAACTATTAACATAATTCTATTATATTGTTTTGGAATGTAGGGATTATTTCAGAAAATTAGAGCAAATTTGATAGTTTTTTAATATCTCTGTTTTTCAATATCAAAAACGGCGCAAGAAAACGATTAATTTATAAATCTGCTATAATTAAGTTGAATAATATGAGAGAACTCGACAAAGTATTAGACCAAAATGAAAAAGTATTTTGGGAAGGAAAACCAAAATTCTGGCCCTTTCTACTTGGTGGTTCAATAATTACAATAATCTTTGGATTGTTCTGGATGGTTTTCCTAATTCCTTTTATTGTAATTGCTGCGATTAACATATCACAAGGAGGTCTTTTTGGTTGGGGAATATTCTTATTACCTCATTTCTGGGTTGGAATAGTATTGGTTTTTGGTATTCCAATTTATCAAATCCTTGTCTATAAACATATGTATTATGCAATTACAAATAAAAGAGCATTGTTCCAGAAAGGTTTAATTGGTAGAGACTTTGAGATGGTAGATTTTGACCAAATAACCAATGCCGAAGTTAATGTGGGTTTATTTGATAAATTGTTTGGTGGTAATTCTGGAAGCATATTAATATCAACTGCGGGTTCATTTACTTATGGCCGGAATGGACCAGTTCAAAAACCTTACACTTTAAGAAATATAGAAAATCCTTATGAAGTCTTCAAGTTCTTCAAGAAAGTTTCACATGCAGTTAAAACTGATATTCAATATCCAAATAAATATAGACCAAAAACAAATCCTGGATACGGAACAGATTATAATCCTAATAAAAAATAGCACGTGGACCCCTAGACGAAAACTATATTACTAACCACTCTAAGTTTTTGCCTTCGGTATCGTTGCACTTCGCTTTCCAAAATTAGCTTCGGCAACTTCATATAGTCGCATATGTTAATCCTCAACTTTGGATTTTTCGGCTTCGCTGAGCGTTGCACTAAAATTTAATCCTCAAGAAATTAACATCTATTCCTTAATATAAAAATGAGAAATCGCTAAAGCAAATAAAAATAAAACACTTCCAAAGATTATATTTCCACTGGCAGAACTTCCTATAACACCGCCAGTAATGCTAGGTATTGATTTAAATATATAGTAAACTCCACCAACTAATAACAAGATTACAACGGCTTTCTTTAAACGATCTGCATGATGAAGATGAACTATTTTTTCAAGACCCCTTTTCATCCCTTCAACTTGTTCTTCAGTTGCTTTTTTTGCAATACCCGTGTATCTTTCATACTCTTTATCAGTAATATGTTTTCTTTTATGCAGATAATCTAACGCCTCTTCAGCATTACCAAGTTGGGCCAATTCCCTTGCTATGATTGCAGTATACTTATGTGGAGAAATACTACCAGTTTCAGCTAGATCCTTAAGACCATCAAGCATAACAGTTTTAACTACTCTTTCTGGAACTCTTCCATCCTTAAGAGCACCATAAACTCCTTTTATCTGAGGACTATCTAAGACACTGCTAATTTGAGCTTGATCACCACGAAGCTCTTTTTTTAATTCTTCTTCAAACTTAGAATAATCATCCTCTTTTGACATAATTACCTTCAATTTCTTTTTATTTATATATCTTTCTATTAATGTTTTTATACTTTAAAGTATATTATTTTTACATGCAAAAGCAAACTTTACTAAAACACTGGAAAGATCAAAATTTATTTCAAGAAAAATATTTACAGGCATTCAAAAAAGTAAAAAGAGAAAACTTCATTCTTAAAAATTATCAAAATGAAGCATACGAAGACATTCCTTTGCCAATAGGATTTAATCAAACTATATCTCAGCCATCAACAGTAATGATAATGGCACAAATATTAGAACCAGAAGCAGACAGTAAAATATTAGAAATAGGAACCGGTTCTGGTTATCAAGCAGCACTTCTTTCGGTTTTATCGCCAAAAGGAAAGATTTTCACAACAGAAATTATTCCAGAATTAGCAGAATTTGCAAAATCAAACTTAAAAGAATATGAAAATGTTCAAGTTCTAAACATAGATGGTTCAAAAGGCTATAAAGAAGAATCTCCTTTTGATAGGATAATTTTCACTTGTGCCATTCCAAAAATAGAAAACTTTATCTTGGAACAGTTAAAAGATCCAGGAATTTTAATAGCTCCAGTAGGAGATAAAATTTCGCAAGAAATGATTAAAATAACTAAAAAAGACTTGCAAATAAAGAAAGAAAACCTAGGTTATTTTATGTTTGTCCCTTTAAAAGGAAAATATGGTTTTAAATGATTATTGAAAAACTCTTGGTCTTTTATCTAGCTTAACTACTATAATCTTTTTATCTATATTGTTTACCCTGTAAAGTGCCCTATAATCACCTATCCTAATTCTAAAAACTCCAGACTTTCCAACAACAGATTTAGCATCATGTGGCACAGGAGTATCTTTTAAAACTTGATCAATTTTATCCATAATTCTTTTAGATATGTGCATATCTGATTTTTTAAGAAACTTTCTTGGTTGTTTATCATAACTTATAGAAAAAGTCATATTCCAATTTCTTTTCTTAGATTATCACTAGTTACTAATTCGCCTTTCTTTTCATTCTCATAACTTTCTTCTAACAATAATTCCTCTTCAGAAGTAAGGAACATATCTTTATCTGGCATATTCTCCCTTATCTCTCCAACTTCCTTTTCTATTTTTTCCAATTTTTCTAATATTAATTGTTCTGTTTTCATCATAATATCTCTTAGTTAATATTTCTTTATATACTTATCGTTTATTTTTTAATATCAGAGTTAACAACGTTTTCTTTTCATTTCTTTAAAAGGAAAATACGGTTTTAGATAGCAATAAAACTTATAAATCTATAACTGCGGGTTCATTTTATGCCTTCGGAAATCAGATCACAAACCGCAACAGAAACCATACCACCAACCAGAAGAGATGGTTTTGGAAAATTGGATAGACCAGTAGATTACGATAAATATCTAGGACAACCAGTAAAATTTACTTTTAAAGAAAAACCAATATACGGAATATTAGAGCGCGTATCTACAGCAGGAGTCTATGTATTCTCAAGAGTTCCAACACTCGTTCCTGGAGAAGATGGCGGAATAGAACCCGCTTTAGTTGACGAGGTTTTGTTATCTGGAAGAGAAATAACCAGCATGACCACAGCATCTAACAGAGAAATAGAGCTAAGACTTGAAAGTTTATTACCTCATTTTATTCACATGGGTAAACCTATTCGTGTTAAAGATGGAGGAGAAAACCATTTTGGAGTATTAAAAAAATTTATAGAAAAAGGCGGCGTAGTTTTAAATCCAGCACTAATATATGTTTATCCAGGAGATGGTGCTTATTTGGAATATACTGAGGATTTACCACTTTTAGTTAGCTCCTATGTTGATATTTTTCCGCTTAAAAGTGTGGATCAGTTATATAATATAGCTAAAGAATCCAGAGCAGAGTATGAATTTGAGAGAAGAAAGAGACGAGTAGAACTTAAAAAATTAGAAGCAGAAGAAAGAGAAGCCACTGCAGATTCTAAGAGAAGAATAGAAAACTAAGAGCAATAACATTTATAAATAGCTTAATTTTTTCTAACGGTATCATTTGGGATCTTAGCGCTTTCCTGAAGGGCGGATTTCGGAGGTATTTGTTCAGTGATTGAAAAAATAAAAAAATCAAAATCAGATAGCATAGAAAAATCCCAACCAGAAATTAGTTATATATAAATTTTATTTATTTTTTACCTAAAATAACTGCTCTCATAATAAAACTAGACCAGCCCATATTTAAAAATATGTTGTGACTACTAAGTGTAATAAAAATTCGCAGTAATTATCAACAGAATCAAATTAAAAAGAGGAGAACAATTAGTTTAATCAAAGTATACTAGATTTTAATTGCCGATTATTGTTCTATAAAATATATTTTCTAGGCAAGTGTTACACGACAAGTACGCGTAGGGTATTTAAATAAAAGATTCTTATTCACAATAATGATATGCACTTTATCTGACTTATACAACAGCACTTTTTATTTCTTTCTAAAAAAAGAATTTAGAGACCATATTTTTACCAAACTTAAAAATAAATATTTGGCTTGGATTATAGTTTCAAAACAACTAGGAATCGATACAAGAACATTGTTCAGTATCAGAAGAGGTTGGGAAATAAGAGATAGTAAAAAGAAAGAATATATGATTAACTCAAAATTAATTTTAAGGATTAAAAATGAACTGAACTTAGAAGAGAGAGAAATAGAAAATAATATATCAAAAATAAAATACGGTACAAGCGGTGTATCAGGAAAAATAAATTTACCAATTGAATTAAATAAAGAGCGCATTAATATTTACTCAGTCGAAGGAGCATTATTAGATTATCTAACTATAGAGAACATAGAAGAAAGTTTAAAAAAAGATCATCCCTCGGCCTTAAATAGGATAAACAAATATTTCGCCATCTTCCCTAAACTTACACAGAGATATATAAAGAAATTAAAAAGACAAGGGCTAAAACCAAAAGATAGAGAAGATAATAATTTTATCTATTTATCATATAGGATTCCAGGTACAAATATAAGAAAAGAAGTAATTATTCCCAAAAAAATATTATTCAATGAAGAATTTTCAAAGCAATTTGGAAAATGGATTGGAGATAGGTGCGGGGGTATAAGAAAAATAGGGGTAGCAAATAAAGAAAGGTTGTTTGTTGAAGAATTTAGTAGGTTCCTTAAGGAAAAATTAAATCAAAAAACAGTTATTTACTTAACTTGTAAACCAACTTTTAAAATTCCAAAAAAGATTTCTTCTAAAACAGAATACACAGAGTATCATAAAACCCAATTTGGTGATTATGCTTATAGAACCGAGACAAGCAACGCACCATTAAAGAATTTGGTTTTTGATAACTTTGAAAATAATTTATTTCAGATTTTATATCATTCTCCTAAATCAGTAAGATTTGCTTTCTATGCTGGGTTATTTGAAGCGGATGGGTCAATTTCAAGAGATTCAAAAATAATATCCTTCTCTTTTGGTCTAAATTTAAAAACAAAAACATCAAAACTGGAAATAACAAAACTATATAAAAAAGCCATAGAATTAAATTATTTATTAAAAAATGATGGATTTTATTCAAGGATATCGAGAAAGATTGCAAAAACTAAGAATTCTAATGTATTGAAGTATGATGTAACAATTCTTAATTCTAAAAAGACAAGAAATCAAGAAGTTAGTTTTATAAAGGGAACATTTTTACCTTATGTAACGCATAAAACAAAATTAAATACATTTAAGGAGGTATTTTATACGTGATTACAAGACTAAAAAAAATAGAAAACATAGAAAAATCCCAGCCAGAAATTAATATTGGAATGGTCGGCCACGTCGATAGATACTAAGCGGAAGTTGTTTATTATCCGAATGCACGGCAAGACTACCCTTTTGTATGCACTTACTGGTCGTTGGACAGATACTCACTCAGAGGAAATTAAAAGAGGCATTACAATTAGATTAGGCTATGCAGATGCAATTATCTATAAAGATAAAAATATTTATACAAATAAAAAAACAAAAACCTCAAAACCCGTAAGAAAAGTTTCTTTTGTAGATGCTCCCGGCCACGAATCTTTAATGGCCACCATGTTGGCAGGTTCAGCAATAATGGATGCCGCCATTTTATTAGTTGCAGCAAATGAAACTTGCCCGCAACCACAGACTAAAGAACATTTAATGGCTTTAGAAATCATAGGAGTTAAGAATATAATCATAGTTCAAAATAAGATAGATTTAGTAACAGAAGAACAAGCTAAAAAAAATTATCAAGAAATTAAAAATTTCACTAAAGGAACAATAGCAGAAAATTTTCCAATAATTCCAATTTCAGCGCAACACAATGTTAATATAGATGTTTTATTAGAGATAGTTGCTAATATCCCGACACCAAAAAGAGATTCCACAAAACCGCCACTAATGTTTATAGCAAGAAGCTTTGATATTAATAAACCGGGTCAAGAAATTGAAGCCATTGTGGGTGGTGTTCTGGGGGGTTCCCTAAAACAGGGCAAACTTAAAGTTAATGATGAAATTGAAATTCGTCCAGGCATAAAAGAAATAAGTCACGGAAAAGTTAAGTGGGTTCCACTAAGAACAAAAATAGCGGACTTGAAAACAGGCGGATTATCTGTAAAAGAAGTTCAGCCAGGCGGTTCAATAGGATTATTAACAGAACTAGATCCATCTTTAGTTAAATCAGATTCTTTATCAGGTAATATATTAGGTTATCCAGATAATTTGCCAGATGTTTATTATGAATTAAATTTAAAAGCACATTTATTAGAAAGAGTTATAGGAACGAGAGAGGAATTAAAAGTAGAACCCGTAAAAAAAGCAGAATCTTTGTTATTAAATGTAAACTCAGCAACAACCGTGGGTGTAGTAATAGAATTGCATAAAGATTCTTTTCATGTAATCTTAAAACTTCCCGTTTGTGCTTCAAAAACAGATAGAATAACAATTTCTAGAATTTTAGGTGGAAGATTTAGATTAATTGGTTACGCTGAGATAGTATAATGGAAATAATCTTTGAAGTTGAGGATAAAATAGGAAAAAGGGTATATTTATCAAAAGAGAGATTAAAACACATATTAAAACATCCACTTATGCATGACCAGATGGAAAATATACAAAAAACCCTACAAGATCCAACAACTATTAGGTATTTTGAAGATGATGAGAGCGTAATCTATTTCTATAAAGAATTCAAACAAAGACTACCATCGGAAAGATATCTATTACTCTCAGTAAAATATTTAAATGGTAATGGCTTCATTGTTACATCATTTTTTACTAATAAAGTAAAAGGATTAAAATGGAAAATAAAATGAATATCTATTATGATGAAGAAGGAGATTTCTTAGAGATATCTTCAGGCAACATCTCAAATTGTTATTTTGACAATATCGGTGCTGGTCTTTTTGAGATAGTAGATAAAGAAACAAAAGATATAAGGGGAATTGCAATATTTAGTTTTAAAGCCAAAACTAGAAGTTTAGAACAAATAAAATTATCTCTACCATTTAAATTTAATATTGTTGCTTCTTAAACAATAGATTTAGATTAATTGGTTACGCTGAGATTGTTTAGACAAGTTCATTAAATTTCATAAATTCTTGCAACATAATCTTCTATACTACCCTTCATCCTTTCTCTCAAATTTGCATCTCTTTTTACTGGTTTTCTTGTTTCTGTAAAATCAATCTCTCTTGGGGCTATTGGGGTATCATATGATACAAATAGATATCTGTAATCTGTTCCAGCAACTTTCCCATCAACTCTTCTAATACTTTCAACAAACCCATATTTTTGTATCTGCTCAAGCAATCTTTCAATTGTAGTATCTCTACCTTTGTCATCAACCACAACAATATGATATCTCACAAGCCCGGATTCAGGAGAAATTTCCCAATTCCATCTAACATGCCTTTCTTTATTGCTTATTTTTCTCGCCTTTGGAGTTTCAACCCGATTCTCTCCATTTTCAATTTGTTTTATCATTTAATCTAAACTGCATAAGTAATAAATAAATTTATGGGGTGATAATATTCACCACAAATATTATATAGCTTTAAATATCCATAAAAGGATGAATAAAGAAGTTCTAAAAGAAATGGGTTTAACTGAAAATGAATCTAAAGTTTACCTGGCTTTATTAGATTTAGGACCAAGTTTGGCTGGTCAAATATCAAGAAAAACAGGCCTTCATAGAAGAACAGTATATGATACAACAGAGAGGTTAATCAAGAAAGGTCTTATTGGTTATATTTTAAAGAATAACCGGCGGGTTTTCGAACCAAGTTCTCCCAAGAGATTTCTTGAAGTTATAAAAGAGAAAGAAAATTCAATAAATGAAATTTTACCAGAACTGTTATCTTCTTATACTAAAACAAAAGAAAAACAAGAAACAAATTTCTACAAAGGCAAGGAAGGATTAAAAACAGTTTTAGAAGATCAAATAGAAACAGGAAAAGAAATATTGATTTTAGGAGCAAGCCCTCTAGCTTATGATATCTTACAGTTCTATTTTAAATGGTTTGATAAGAAGAGAAAAGAAAAAAAGATAAAAGCCAAAATAGTTTTCAGCGAAAACATAAAAACGATAAAAATTCCATTTGCAGAAATTCGTTATCTTCCAGAAAAATATTCATCTCCATTAGCAATTAATATTTATAGTGATAAGGTAGCAATAATCCTTTGGAGCAAAGAGTCTCCAATAGCAATAGTTATAAAAAATAAAGAGATTTCAGAAGGATATAGAAAATATTTTGAATTAGTTTGGAAAATTGCTCTAATCTAAAATCTAAACATAGAATACGCGGTGTAAACGAATCAGTTCATCCACTATTCTTCATAACTCTAGAAACGCTAGCAACTTTATCATTTTCTTTTAATCTTATTAGTATTACACCTTGGCTGTTTCTTCCAACCCTAGATATATTATTTACTTCAGTTCTTATTATTTGTCCTTTATCAGTTATGCACATTATCTCATCATAATCTTTTACCGTTTTAATTCCAACAACTTTTCCATTTTTCTCAGTTACATTAATATTTTTAACTCCGCTTCCGCCACGTTTAATTAATCTATATTCACTCATAATTGTTCTTTTACCATATCCGTTCTCAGTAACAGTTAGTAAATCTCCATCTTCTAAAGCAACTTCCATCCCAATAACTTCATCTTTATCTCTTAATCTAATTCCTCTTACACCAGTTGCATTTCTTCCCATAATCCTAACATCGTCCTCATTAAACTTAACCGCTTGGCCGTTTTTAGTTCCAATTATAAAATTCAAATACCCGGGAGTTAATCTAACTTGCACAACTTCATCATTTTCGATTAAATTAATGGCATTTATTCCTCCCTTTCTGGGATTGCTATACTCTGAAAGTAAACTTTTTTTCAAAACCCCCCTTTTAGTTATAAAAATTAAAGAATGTTTGTCATCAAATTCTTTTATAGGTAAGACAGCGCTTACTTTTTCTCCTTCACCTAAATGCAATAAATTAACCAAAGCCCCGCCCTTTGCATATCTTGAAGCTTCCGGGATTTCATACGCCTTTAGCCAATGAACTCTCCCCCTATTAGTAAAAAACAACAATTGACTTAGGTTACTTGTA
>Ga0209542_10010418_pt1 | contig 16774 bp, 9 predicted proteins | sample RifCSPhighO2_01_FD_184028 | JGI IMG/M metagenome (GOLD analysis project Ga0209542, IMG submission 184028) | Soil microbial communities from Rifle, Colorado - Rifle CSP2_plank highO2_0.1 (SPAdes) (version 2) | ecosystem: Environmental > Terrestrial > Deep subsurface > Rock core/Sediment ...
TACGCGCCCTGCTTGCTACGCCGTATCCAACTGCATCTGCCCGAGGATTTACGGCGCTAGTTCTGAAGTTTCATAAAGACCGATGGGTTTCACCCATCCTACGTGTACCGGTTTGGCGCGTGGTACGCGCCCTACTTGCTTCATCCACGCCCCTGTTCCGGAATGACGTCGGCAAAAACCAGCAGCTCGAAGACGTTGGTGTATTCAAGGCGCTTCAACAGGCGCACCTTGCGCGTTCCTTTCCCTTCCTCCGCCAGCAACAGGTTGGAGCCGGGCGTGAAAGCGCCGCGCGGCAGGAGCAAGGTCGCCGGCCGGCGCAACACTTCAACCGCAGGTAAAAGCAGGGCGGGCTGATATTCACGCTCGCTCGCAGGGCGAACCGGCGCCACCGCAACCGGCGCTGCACCGAAGGCCAGAAGCTCCACGCCCATTTCGAGGTGATCGGCGTGGGGACTTTTCATCCAGCGAACCACGCCGGCACTCCAGCGTCCGACCTCCTCCATCTGCTGGATACCTATCACATCACCCACGCGCACGTATGTGCGCGCATTCCCATGTCGCACGAGTTGCAGCCCTTTGGGTGCCGCATCTTTGATCTGCCAGCGGTCTACCCGGAAAATTCCGCTTGAAGTGATTGCGATATCGGCGGTCTCCGCCGCCGGAGACGGCAAGATTTTTTCAGCCGGCTCATCGAGTGCAATAAAGTCCTCGTCCTGATTCACCTCGCGGGAAATATCCTCCTCGATATGCGCCGGTAAAATAAATCGGTCGTCGGACATATCATGGGGACTTTCCATGACCGGCGGCGCAAACGGTTTCTGGCCGCTGGCAAAAAAATGCAGCGCTGGAATCCCGGCACACACGAATGCCGGCCCGCCGCACTGGATGCGCGAATACTGCCGCCGCGGAACCAGACCCCAGGAACGCTGCATGCGTTGCAGCATCTCCAGACACATCATGTCGAGACAATCCAGTCCAATCGAAAGCGTGCGGGCGCTGTCGCCCTGCTGCAGGCGCTGAATGAAAAACTGGATCGTGCGCAGCAGTTCGACGGCATCGAGCAGACGCAAACCCTGATCCGGCTGGAATTGCACATCGCGCGGGAACGGCACCGGCGGCGAGTCCGTCGCCGGATCAATCAGAAAATGTCCGGCGGGATGCGGTACCTCGAGGTTGTCACGCAGCGCGGCCTTGGCGCCCCAGTGGTACAGGAAGCGCTGCACATGACGGCATTCGTTCTGCGGCAACTGGTAAGGATTGCTCAGTCCCAGCAGAAGAGCGCGAATGTAGTCATGCGCGAGCGTGGTTTTTGCGCCAACCGGCATGGCCGTCTCCACCACTTCCGTCTCAAGACCGTGTTCCGCCGCATAACGATAGATGGCATGGATCTCGCGCCAGACCTCTGACGGAGTGGGCATGTAGACCTGGTAGGAGTGCAGCAGCACTTCACCGAGGTAGTGCATGGCGCGCTCAAGCGCATGTGCGCGCAGTGACTTCCTGCCCCAGCGCAACCGCTGCCGCTCCATGTCGTGAAGGCAACCTTTGTAGCCGTAGGCCATCTCCATGTGCAACCGGCGGATGAATTCCGCCAGTTGCCGCTTCTTCGGTGTCAGGGGCAGCGCGGCGCGGGAAAAATACGGCTCAAGCGCGGCCGTGACGGAGGCGACCGGACTGCAGTACAGCTCCATCAACTCAAAACGGCGGGTGGCGTCCAGTTCCTGGCGGTTGAGGGTATAGAGGGCCTGATAGATTTCCCGCGCCGATTCGGCGCTGTCGGCAAGCGGCAGCGAGGCGAGCCAGGCACGCGCGTATTTCGGATCGGTTTCGGCCATCCAGGCTGAAACCCGCTTTGCCGGCATTGAAAGAGTGAATCCCGTCACTGATGACTCCGTGGCGTTGGGCCAGGGTATTTCCGAATACTATCAACTGATTATATAGCACATTCGCGGCAAATCCGGGTGGCGGGCTGTGGCGATTGTATGGAAGAATTCCACGTTATTTAAAGACTTACAGACGATCAAAAGGCGTCCCGCTTATTCCACGTATTCGGTTGCGCGTGTATCATTCGGCGCGTTTCATAATTTTAGTGGAGATGGTCGATGACTTATGTGGTTACTGAAAGCTGCATCCGCTGCAAATACACGGATTGCGTGGAGGTCTGCCCGGTGGACTGTTTCCACGAAGGACCGAATTTTCTGGTCATCGACCCGGACGAATGCATCGATTGCACCCTGTGCGTACCGGAGTGCCCCGTAAACGCCATCTTCGCGGAAGACGATCTGCCGGAAGACCAGAAGCAGTTCACTCAGATCAACGCCGAGCTCACGAAAAAATGGCCGGTCCTCACCGAGAAAAAACCCGCGCCGCCGGACGCCGCCGAATGGGAAGACAAGCCCGACAAACTCAAGTACCTTGAGCGCTGACACGGCGATACAACTCGTCCCTTGCGGAGACGATCCGCTACGTCATCTTGCTGCGCTGCTTCTTGAACGCCACCGGGACCGGCTCCCGGACTTAAGCCAATCTGTCGTCCTGTTTCCGCACCCCAGCGCTGTGCCGCGTTTCCGCCGGATGCTGCAACAACAGGCGGCGCTTCAGGGCTACAGCGCCCTCCTCCCTCCCACGACCACAACGCTCACTACCTGGGCCGGCCGTTTTGCCGGCAAGGAAAAACGCTGCCTGAGTGCAATCGGACGCGAGATTCTGCTGCTCGATCTGCTGAATGATTTTCCGGCGTGGCGCAATCGCTACAGCGCCTGGCCGCTGATTGACAGCCTGCTCACGCTGTTCGATGAGTTGACCTTGCATCAATGCCGGCTTCCCGAAGATCCCGCCGGATTCATCCGGCAGATCGCCGGAAGTTCCGGCATGGACTTCGACGAACTCTCGCCCTTCGGTAGCGAGGCGCATCTGGTGCATGCGCTCTGGAGGGCTTGGCGCGAGCGCCTGGCAAAAAACAATCTTCAAGACCGGACGCATCGGATATTGGATGGATTGACACGAAGTCTGGAAGAATTATCCGCGGATACGCAGATTTATATCACGGGGTTTTCTGACTTCACGCGCGCGGAAATCGAATGGCTCAAGACATTGCGTGCCAAGCACCGTCTCGTTCTGCTGTTGCAAGGACAGCATGAAGACAGAAATGACGATCGGGAAAATCCTGTCGCACACCTGTTGCGCGAGATGCACGCAAGCCCGTTGGCGGCTGCACCGCAAGATGCCTACACAGCCTTTCTGAATCGTGCCTTCGCGCGGCGCGAAGGCACGCTGCTGAAGCGTGCGCACGAACAAAAAGCGGAATTACCCTCGAGTCCGGCGCGCGGCCGTCTGGTCATTCATGAAGCCGGTGATTCCGAATCGGAGGCCCGGGCGATCGATCTGCAGGTGCGCCGTTGGCGGCTGCAGGGACTTCACGATATCGGCATTGTCACCAACGACCGCAAGCTTGCCCGGCGCGTAAGGGCCTTGCTGGAACGGGCCAACGTCGAATTGCAGGATGCCGCAGGTTGGGCGCTTTCGACCACGAGCGCGGCCACGGCGCTCGCGCGCTGGCTGGAATGCATCGAACAACATTTCGCCCATGAACCGCTGCTCGACCTGCTCAAATCGCCATTCCTTAATCTTGGCTTCGGGCGCGCGGAACTCGATCGGCTGGTGCCGGCATTTGAACAAACGGTCGTGCGCGCGCGAAATGTCGCCTCCGGCCTTGAAAATTACCGCTTCAGCCTCGACCGCGCCGCGGACGATCTGCAAATGCTTTTCGGCCCTGACATTCCCGCCGGCCTGAAACAGATGCTCAACCGGCTGGAAAACGCCGCTACCCTGCTGCTGGATCTGATACACGTCCGGTCACGGCCGGCGCTGGATTTTCTCGAGGCCCTTCAGAAAAGCTTTGAAAACCTGGGTCTGTCAGCCAGTTTCGAAAATGACGCTGCCGGCCGCGAATTGCTGGCCATGCTCGAAGACATGAAGGCCGCCGCGGCACACGGCGGCATGCGCCTCACCTGGGCGGAATTCCACCCATGGCTCAAGCGCCACATGGAGCAACGCCGCTTTCATCCGCCCATGAAGGGAAGCGGGATCGAACTCATGGGCTTCGCGGAAAGCCGCCTGTATCGTTGTGACGCGCTTATTATCGCCGGAGCCGTGCGTGAACATATGCCAGGCAAAATCAGCGTACCGCCCTATTTCAATGACAACGTCCGCGCCGAACTGGGCTTGCCCGCGCTCGCGCGGCGTTACGCCCAGCTGTTCCACGATTTCCGGCGACTTCTGGATGCCGCCCCGCGTGTCATGATCAGCCTGCACCGCGAACAGGAAGGTGAAAGGCTCATGCCCAGCCCCTGGGTAGAGAGACTGCGCGCCTTTCATGAAACCGCCTACCACGCACCGCTGAACGATCCTGAGCTGGAATGGCTGGTTCAGCAGCCCGAGGCCGTGATCGCCAATCGCGAAGCACCGTTGGCCATCCCCGCCGTTCAACCCGCGGCAAGGTTGCCGGCATCCCTGCAGCCGTCACCTGTCACCGCCACCGACCATCAACGACTCCTCGATTGTCCGTATCAGTATTTTTGTTCCAGCGGGCTGGGGCTCAGGCCCGAGAAAGATGTTCGCGAGGAAATCGAAAAAATGGATTTCGGAACCCACGTCCACCGTATCTTGCAGGCATTCCACGCTGGTGTGCCGAAACTGCCCGGGCCGTGGCAAAAGCCTCTCAACGACGACACGCTGCCGGAAGCCGAGGCGCTGTTACGGAATATTTCGCAGGAGGTATTCGCCGGTGATCTGCGTCGGCACTTCTTCGCGCGTGGCTGGCTTTACCGCTGGGAGGCGTGTATTCCCGCCTATCTCGCTTGGGAGATGAAGCATTCATCCCGCTGGCAGATACAGGCAACGGAATGGAAGCAGCAACGCGATTACCAGGAGGATAATACTCACATCACCATCACTGGACGCATTGACCGGCTGGACCGCGACGCGGACGGATATTGCATCATCGACTACAAAACCGGGGCGGTGTCGTCACGCGATCTTCTGCTCCAGGGTGAGGAAATACAACTCCCGTTTTACGCCCTGTTGCTGGATGAAGAGAATATTGCGCAGGCGTTATATCTTTCTATCCAGGACGGCAAGGTGACGGAAAAATCCGCGCTCGATGGAGCAACGCTGGCGATGTTGCGCGCAGCGGTCCGGAAGCGGTTGCTACTTCTCAAGCGACTACTCGACGAAGAAACGCCACTGCCCGCCTGGGGCGATACGGAAACCTGCCGTCTCTGTGACATGGAAGGTTTATGCCGACGGGAAATGTGGGCCGAACGGATTCGGAGCGCGCCATAAACGGACATAAAAAAAGGCGGCCATGAATGGCCGCCTCTTGGATACAATTTACCGCTTACCTACACACCCAGGACGCTTCCCTGCATCCCTTGAGACATCCGTGCGTACTTCCGGTGTTGGCAGATGTAACATATCCCTATGAGCTTCCCTGCCTCTTATTACTATAGGTCGGGATGATGAGCTTGCAAGGCGGGCAGGTGCCAGCGAAAACATGATAAATCATTATTATTTTTCATATAGTTACTGGTTATACCGAGTGAAAAACCGGGCGTTGCCGACACCGTGATCGATACCCCCCGCGCCACCGCACCGGAAAACAACGTCGTGGTACATGCGGCCGCCGGCACCGGCAAAACCTGGCTGCTGACTAGCCGGGTCATCCGCTTGTTGCTTGAGGGCAGCGAACCCGGCGCTATCCTTGCCATCACTTTCACGCGCAAGGCGGCGGGCGAAATTCACGAACGCATCAGCGAACGGCTGCTCGTACTCGCCGGTTGTGATGAGGAAAAGCTTTCCAGGCAACTCACCGAACTGGGCGTAACCGTGGACCTCAACAGCCGTGAAACGGCGCGTGGACTTTATGAAAAATATTTAAGCGCCATCCATGCGCTGCGCGCCACCACCTTCCACGCCTTCTGCCAGGATATCCTGCGGCGTTTCCCGCTCGAGGCGGACGCTCCTCACGATTTTGAGCTCATCGAAAGCACCGCGGATCTCGAGGAGGCGGCCTGGATCGCGCTTGACCGGAAAATATCCCGCGCGAAGGAAGGTGCGCTGGCGCAGGCGATGGACAGCTTGCTTGTGGAACTGGGAACATCCGGCGCGCGCAAGGCGCTGGGTGAATTTCTGGCACATCGCAGCGACTGGTGGGCTTACACTGAAAATGAATCGGACCCGGTGGCGTTTTCCGCCAATCGGCTGCGGCAACTGCTCCGGATTTCCGATGCGGCTGACCCGCTTGCAGAGTTTGTCCATGATGCCGGTACCCGCAAACGGATCGTACGCTACGGCGAGCTGCTGGCCGGCCATCCCACCGCCACTAATCTCGAATCTGCCGACAAACTGACGCGCGCGCTGGCGGAGGGAACTCCCGTGCCACGGGCTTGCGCCTGGATCGGCGAAGTGTTCCTGAACAGTAATGGTGAACCGTCGCAGATCAAGCGCAGCCAAGTCCTGGTGAAAAAAATCGGCGCCGGCGGTGCGGATGAATTGATCGGATTGCACCAGGAAATTTCAGGCGATTTGCTTGCGGCGCAAACAGCCTATAAGCGTCAATGGACATTCAGGGTATCCCGCTCCTGGTTTGTGTGCGGGCAGGCACTGCTTGAAGAATTCCAGCAGCTCAAAGCCGAAGGTGGTTTGCTCGATTTTTCCGATCTGGAGTGGAAAACATATCTCCTGCTGAACCGCAGCCGGCACGCGGAATGGGTACAGTACAAACTCGACCAACGCATCGATCATCTGCTGATCGATGAGTTTCAGGATACCAACCCCACGCAGTGGCGATTATTATTGCCCTTGCTGGAGGAAATGGCCGCCGGCGATCCAGAGCGCCACCGCAGCGTATTTCTCGTCGGCGATGAAAAACAGTCCATATACCGCTTTCGCCGCGCCGATCCCCGTCTGCTGCACACCGCACGCCACTGGCTCGAGCAGCACGCGCAAGCCGAGACGCTGACGCAGCACATCTCATGGCGATCCTCGCCCGCCATTATCCATTTTGTGAACCTCATTTTTCATCGTGACGACGGCCTCTCCGACTCGGCCGATGATTTTCTGCTGAAGGATTTTCAGGCGCATGACACTCATTTTCAGCAACTGTGGGGGCGGGCCGAAGTGCTGCCAATAGTTCGCTGGAAGAATCGCACAAAACCCGCTTCGGATCAGGCGTGGCGTAATCCGTTGCAGCAGCCGCGCCTGACGGACGAAGATTCGCGCCACCGTGAAGAAGGCGACCTCATCACCGCGAAAATCCGTGAATTGCTCGGGAGGCCCATCGAGGACAAGGGAATCGTACGTAGGCTCGATGGCGGTGACGTCATGATCCTGCTGCGCGACCGCACCCACGCCCGGTTTTACGAGGAGGCCCTGCGCCGCGCCGGCATACCTTATACAGGGACGGGCCGAGGGGCTTTCCTGCGGTCCCTCGAGGTGCGCGACATGATGCATTTGCTGAAGTCGCTGATCGAGCCGTATAACAATCTCGCGCTGGCTTCGGCCTTGCGTTCACCGGTTTTTGCCGCCACCGAGGAAGATCTTCTGCGCCTCGTACAGAGCCCCCCTGGCTCCTGGCGCGAGCGTCTGGCGCGATTGCCGCCGGACCCCAAGGGAACAGGCCCTCTGGCACGTGCCCAACGCCTGCTGTCGCGTTGGAACAGTTATACCGATCGCATTCCGGTACACGATCTGCTCGACCGAATCTACAACGAAGGCAACATCATCGGCCGCTACATCGCGGCGGCACCGGCATACCTGCGCTCGCGTGTGGAAGCCAATCTCAATTATTTTCTTGAATTGGCTCTGGAAATAGACAGCGGCCGTTATCCGAGTCTTTCGCATTTCCTCGCCTATCTTGAAAATCAATCCGATGACGACGCCACCTCGCCGCCCGATCCGTCATGGAACCGTGAACCGCGTGTGCGCGTCATGACGATCCATGCCGCCAAGGGGCTGGAGGCCCCCGTCGTTTTCCTGGCCGACGCCGCCCGTGACACCGGGAATCGCGAACGCGGCCTGCGGGCGCTGATCGAGTGGCCGGTGACCGATCCGCGTCCGCGCTATTTCCATCTGGCGGGAAAAAAAGACCGATGCGATGACATCAGCCAGGCGCTGCTGCACGAGCAACAATGGTCGAGCCGTCGGGAAGAGGCCAATCTGCTGTACGTGGCACTGACGCGTGCGCGGCAGGTGCTTTATGTCTCGGGTTGCGAATCGGGACTTGGCGGTCGCGGCTGGTACGGCTTTATCGAAAGACGCCTGCTCCGGGCCGTGCATACCGGTGAGGCAAATCGCGCGGGTCTTGATCTCCATACGATTTCCACGGATGACGGTGAAGCCGTATTCAATACCTGCGGACGACTCGAATATGGCACCCCGGATGTGCTGGCACCGGAACCGCCGCAAAAAACGGCCGCAAGATTCACGCTTGATCCGGCCCTGACAAAACCGCTTCCGCCAATAGCGGAGACGGGTATTTTCAACCCGAGCCGGACGGGGCATGCCGATGATGACAGTCCGGATGAAGCGGATACGGCGACAGAAATGCGTGCCGGCAGGCAGCGACGCGGTGTGGTGATTCATCGCATGCTTGAGCGTTTGACCCAAGGCGATGCGCGGCCGGTTGTCGAGAAACAATTACGTCAGGAATTCAACGGCTGGCCGGCGGCGGAATTCGACGCCTGGTGGCGGGAGGCCTGTGGCGTGGTCGATAACACCGCCTTGCGCGAGCTTTTCGATCCCGGCCTTTATCAGCAGGCGCGCAATGAAATTCCCATCCTTTACCGCGTTGGCGAACGCGACGTCTACGGCGTCATTGACCGGCTGGTGATTCGGGAAACGGAAATCGTTCTCATCGACTATAAAACGCACACCGGCGCCGCGCCGGAAAACATCGGGCAACTGGCGCAGGATTTTTCCGAACAGATGCGCTGTTACGGGACCGGGGCAAGCCGCCTCTGGCCCCGGAAGAAGTTACGGTTACTGCTGATCTTCACTGCCTGCGGCGGTCTCGTGGAGATACCGGCGCCGTAAATTATTGCGGCGGCATGAATCTACTTGAACATGTGTGGTGGGTTGTCATTCTCCCGGCCCGGGATCGAAGCCGTCAAGACGCCGCAATAATTGGAAATCCTATATGATTTTCATTATTGACCCGGCACGCCCGGTTCGTCGCGGATGCCCAGTAACGTATATAACCGGTCTTCGTTCAAGAATAATCGTGCCGGGTCAATAATTATTGCGGCTGAGCGTGCACAACGCGGTTACGTCCCGTCTGCTTGGCTTCGTACAAGGCGGCATCCACCTGCTGGAAAAGCCACACAGCGGGGTCGGGTCCATAGGTATCCGCCCCCGGCTCCAGGCAGACAAGTCCGATGCTGACGGTCACGTCCAGATCGACCCCCTCCGGAATGATAAAGGCGCTGTGCTCGATGTTGGAACGCAGCCGTTCGGCGATTGCCGCCCCCTGGGCCTGCGTGGTGCCCGGCAGCAGCAGCACGAATTCCTCGCCGCCGTAGCGCGCCAGCACGTCACTGCCGCGCAGATCCTGCCCGAGGATGCTGGCGATCTGGCGCAGCACGCGGTCACCGACCTGGTGACCGTACTGGTCGTTGACCTGCTTGAAAAAATCGACATCCGCCAGCATGCACACGAGAGGTCCGGCTAGGCGCGCCCAGCGCTCGATCTCCTCCGCCAGGCGGCGCTCGAAAAAGCGCCGATTGGAAACGCCGGTAAGCGGATCGGTGAGGCCGTCGAGCTTGAGGCGCTCATGATTGACCGCGTTGTCGATGCACAGCGCCGCCACGGCCGCCAGGTGCTCGAGCAGATCCGTCGCTATGCCAGGCATAAAATGCTTCGGATCGCGGCTGCCTTGATTGAGACTGCCTATCAGTTCGCCGCGGCGGATAAGCGGCGCGACCGCCACCGACCCCGACGCACAGGGATTGTTCGAAAACAGCAGGGAATGAACATGCGCATCCGCCGGCCCGAGACGCGGGCGCCACGGACGGGTAAACAGCTCGTTCAGCGTCTCCCGCGGAATGGCGACAAAACAATGCGGCTTCAAACCAGATTCGATGCCGGCATCGATCAAGCGCGTCATCTCGTATTCCGGATCGACGCAGGCGATCGTGACACAATCGATGCCGGAGAACGTTTCGGGAATTCCTTCCGTGATGACGCCGGCGAGGTCGGTCAGCGAATGCGAGCCGATCATCCGTACTTCGATCTCCCGGAATCCGGACCAGATGCGCTCGTTGTCGCGCAACTGATTACGGAGTTTCACCCATTCCCGGTCCTGTGTTGTCTCTCGGTGGTCCATTCCCTCGTTCCGCCCGTCACCGCACCGCCGCGCCCGACGATTCGCCCTTGATCCCGAGCATGCTCAACAGCCGCGGTGCGGGTATATAGCCTGGAAGTGTTTTACCGTCGTCGAGAAATATGGTCGGCGTGCCGTTGACGTCCAGGCGCTCGCCCAGCCGGTAGTGTTTCTCCACCGGATTCGCGCAGGTTTTCATGTCCAGCTTGCCGCCGGCCTTGGCAACACCGATCGCCTTGACGCGGTCGTCCGCGCACCAGACAGCCACCGCGCGTTTATAACTCGCGGAGTGCAGGCCCGTCCGCGGATAAAAAAGATATCGTACTTTCACGCCCTGCTTGTTGAGCGCGGGCACGTCAAGATGAAACTTGGCGCAATAGCCGCAATCCACGTCGGTGAACACGGTCAGCGTGCGCTTGGGGTTCGCCGGTCCCATCACGATCATGTTTTGCTCGCCCACCTCGTCGAGCAGCCGCATGCGAATTGTGGCACGCCTTGCCTCGGTCAGGTTGGTATGCGTGCCCATGTCCACGAGATCGCCCATGAAAAGGTACTTGCCGTCGTTGGTCGTATAGAAAACTTTCGCATCGAATTCGATTTCATACATGCCGGAAACCGGGCCCGGCTTGATGGTCGCCGCGGAAAGCTCGGGAAAGGCGCTGACAAGACCAGCTTTAACCTGCTTCATCTCCGGTTCGCCGGCGGAGGCGGGGAAGATAAATGCAAAACCGAGAAGACAAGATAAGACGAAACGTAACATGATGTCGGGTTCTCGCTGTTCAGAGTGGATGGGGTGGCGCAGACTGCGCATGATCATACTGGCTGCCCGCGCGACGTGCCAGCATTAGACCATGTGCGCGGGGCTCGGTTCGAAGTCATTTCAAGTTCCGCTCCGCCTCAAGCACTATGCGCGTCATGGGAATCACACTGTCCGGGTTGAGCGAAATGGAGGCAATGCCCTGGCGCACCAGCCAGGTGGTAATCTCGGGATAGTCCGAGGGTGCCTGGCCGCAGATACCCGCGTATTTGCCCATTTTACGGGCAGTGCGAATGGCCATTTCCATGAGTTTGAGCACCGCCGGGTGGCGTTCATCGAACCCGGTCAATAGCCCTGAATCGCGGTCGACACCCAGGGTCAGCTGGGTCAGGTCATTGGAGCCGATGGAAAATCCGTCCAGGTGCTGCAAAAACTCCTCCGCCAGCAATGCATTTGCCGGGATTTCGCACATGAGATACACCTTGAGCTCGGCCTTTCCACGCTCCAGCCCGTGCGACCGCATGGCCGCCAGCACCTGTTGCACCTCTTCCACGCTGCGTACGAACGGGATCATCAAGGCCACGTTGGTCAGACCCATGTCCTCGCGTACCTGCTTGAGCGCGGCACACTCCAGCGCGAAGCTTTCACGGAAGGAGTCCGAGTAATAACGCGAAGCCCCGCGCAACCCGAGCATGGGATTTTCTTCCTTGGGCTCAAAACGTTCGCCGCCGAACAACGAAGCGTACTCGTTCGACTTGAAATCACTCAGACGCACGATCACCGGCCGGGGATGGAAGGCGGCCGCGATCATCCCGACACCCTCGGCAAGGCGCTTGATGAAATAGGAGCGCCGGTCACCGTAGGCGACCGTCAGCCGGTCGATATGCTTCTGCTCATCCTTGCTGAGTTTCTCGTATTCCAGCAAGGCCCGGGGATGCACCTGGATACTGTGATTGATAATGAATTCAAGACGCGCAAGCCCGACACCGTCGTTCGGCAGAAAGGAGTGTTCAAATGCCTGATCGGGGTTGCCGAGATTCATCATGATCTTCGTGCGCGGCCGGTTGGCCGCATCGACGGAGATTTTCTCCACGCGGAATTTCAATGCGCCGTCGTATACATGGCCGGTATCGCCCTCGGCACAGGATACCGTCACCGGCTTGCCCTGGCCGAGGGCTTCGGTGGCCTTGCCGCAACCCACGATCGCCGGGATGCCGAGTTCGCGCGCGACGATCGCGGCATGGCAGGTGCGACCGCCGCGGTTGGTGACGATCGCCGCCGCGGTCTTCATCACCGGCTCCCAGTCCGGGTCGGTCATGTCGGTTACCAGCACCTCGCCGGCGCGCAGTTGCGACATGTCGGCGACATTCCGGATCACGCGCGCCTGACCGGCCGCGATACGGCGGCCCACGCTTTTCCCGGAAGCCAGAATCGTGCCGCGCGATTCAAGGTAATAAACCTCGTACTCATTACGCGACTCCTGCGAGCGCACCGTCTCCGGCCGTGCCTGCACCACATAGAGCCTGCCGTCCACGCCGTCCTTGGCCCATTCGATGTCCATGGGCATGTCACGTCCGGCCGCTTTGGAATAATGCCGCTCGATTTTTACGGCGTAACGCGCGAGTTCAAGCACATCCTCGTCCGTCAGGGAAAAATGCAGGCGATCGACCTCCGGTACCTCGACATTGCGGGTGGAAAAACCACGCGCCGCCTCCTGTGCATAGACCATCTTGATCGCCTTGGTGCCGAGCTGACGTTTCAGGATTGGCTGCTTGCCGGCAGCCAGCGCCGGCTTGAAAACATAGAACTCGTCGGGGTTCACGGCGCCTTGAACGACATTCTCGCCCAGGCCATAGGCGGAGGTGATAAAGACGACATCACGAAACCCGGTCTCGGTGTCGAGCGTAAACATCACGCCGGAGGAACCGATATCGGAGCGCACCATTTTCTGCGCGCCGATCGAAAGCGCCACATCCTCGTGCGAAAACCCCTGGTGCACACGGTAGGAGATGGCGCGGTCGTTGAAGAGCGAGGCGTAAACCCGGCGGCAGGTCGTCAGCAGATCCTTGACGCCGCGTATATTAAGGTAGGTGTCCTGCTGCCCCGCGAACGAGGCGTTCGGTAAATCCTCAGCGGTCGCCGAGCTGCGAACAGCGATATCGGGATCGGGCCCATACTCTTTCGCGAGAATCTGGTACGCCGCTGTGATTTCCTGAGTCAGGTCGGGAGGAATTTCCGCCTCGTGGACCCAGCGGCGGATATCGGCGCCGGCCTGCTCCAGCTGGGTGAGATCATTGGTGTCGAGAAGCTTCAGACGCCCGCGAATGCGTTCGACAAGATTGTTGCGCTCGAGAAAGTGCCAATAGGCTTCGGCGGTGGTGGCAAATCCATTGGGTATCCGCACCCCCTCCGCACTCAGGTGGCGATACATCTCGCCCAAAGAAGCGTTTTTGCCTCCGACAACAGGAATATCCTCGATCCCCAGTTCGGAAAATGTGCGGATGTAGCGCATGCCTCGGGCACAAAATAACGCATGCCGCCGGCATTTCCAATTGAGAATTAACGATAAGCAATTCAAAACATGGGGAGGGCCGGCAAAGACAAGCATAATAATCATGGCCTTATACACAGAATCGGGTTGTAAACCCCTGGCGGCACCCTGTCTGGCCTGATTCCAAACATGAACTATGCTTGTTCATTGAGCAAAAGCGGCAGGGCTCACTTCTCAAATAACAATGACGAACATTGTGCATTCATCCGCGAAACACCCGCAAGGGCACGCGTTTGCCGCGCGTCTGGCGGTACGGCTTGGGCTGAACAAGTTTGCGTGGGCGACTCATGACGGTCGATTCGTGAAAAACCTGGATGCGAGCCGCATCGATCAGGAGATGGTCAAGGTCATGAACGAGGTCGCCGATGCCTTGGGAAAAAAGACCATCGCTAAGTTTGTCAAAAACAAACAAAGCTTCAAGATGTTCGCTGCCTTCGGCAGCGACTACGCGCAAGTTTGCTATCTGGGAAAACCGGTTGTGGCGCTGGCTGCGCTATGTCCCCTAAAAAGCGCAGCCGCCAGAAAAATATCATGAAAAGCTACCTGACAACTTACCTGGTACTGGCAGGTACGATCATGCTCATGGGTGGCTTGTATTTCACCCGCAAGATCATTCGCGAGCTGTCCAGCTCGGACGATCGCTGGCGGATCATGTACCTGCTGATCCTTTTCTTCATCATTGGCTACCTGGTATTCAGTGTCGCGACATTCGGCGAACCGTTTAACTTCATTACACTCGTGGTCGCCCTTATTTTCTGCGGTGTCGGAGGATTTGTGGCAACCGTGACGCTTCTCAGCGCGCGCACCATTGATGACGTAAAACGGCTAACCAGTCTGGAGCTGGATAACAACCGCATCATGGCGATGCAGCGAAGGATGGAAACCATCCTGGACAACGCCGCCGAAGGCATTATTACTTTCGACCAGCACGGCAAGATCGAGAGTCTCAACAAAGCGACTGAAACACTTTTCGGTTACACCGAGGCCGAGGTGATCGGACACGACATCAGCCTGCTGATTCCGCCGCCGGAGTCGCATGACAAGCGTCAGGGTTATCTCGAGCATTTCATGCGCATCGAAATCCAGCGTCTGATCGGCCACGAGGGCGAGGTGATTGGCCGGCACAAGGATGGCACACGCTTTCATCTGGCACTCAAAATCAGCGAGATCGTCGTGGACGATATGCCGCTTTATACGGCGCTGGCCGCCGATATCAGCGAGCGCAGGGCGATGCTGGACCATCTCAAAATCATGGCCGAACATGACGGCCTGACAGGGCTGCACAATCGTTCCTATTTTCAGAATGAAATGGAGCGCTTTCTCGAACGCGTCAAGCGCACGGGGCAGACGTGTGCCCTGCTATACATCGATCTCGACAACTTCAAGTATGTCAACGACACGCTGGGTCATGCGGCGGGCGATCGCCTGCTGATCGAAGTCGCCTCGATTCTGAACAAGCGCGCACGCAAGACCGACGTCATCGCGCGCATGGGCGGGGATGAATTCACCGTGCTGCTATACAGCGTCTCCCACGATCAGGCCACGAACACGGCGGAATCCTTTCGCAAAAAACTCGCGAATTACCGCTTCCGGCAATCGGGCGAATCCGTGGAACTGGGCTGCTCCATCGGTGTCACCCTCATCACGCCCCAGACGCAGGGCGTATCGGAAATCATGTCGCAGGCGGATCTGGCCTGCCATCTTGCAAAACTCGCGGGACGCAACCGGATACACGTGTTCAAGCCGGACGATGCGAACAAGGTCGCGACCATGTCGCTGGACATGGGCTGGTCGCACCGCATCAAGGAAGCAATCGCGAGAAACCGGTTTGCGCTGGCCTGCCAGCCGATCGTTAACACCGGGACGCGTCAGATTGAATCCTATGAAGTGCTTATCCGCATGCTGGACGAACAGAACGAGCTGATCATGCCTAACGGTTTTTTGCAGACGGCGGAGCGTTTCGGTCTGTCCGTGGATATCGACAAGTGGGTGATCGTCAACGCAATTGAATCCCTGGCTAAACAGCGCCGCGAGGCCCCGAACCGGCGCTACTCGATCAATCTCTCCGGTCAAACGCTGACCGACGCGAGCACCGGCGATCTTATTCTGGCCAAGCTCAAGTCCACGGGTCTCGATGCCGCGGCGCTCACTTTTGAAGTGACAGAGACAGTGGCTATCGCCGACATGGCGGCGGCCGAATCCTTTCTTTCAAGACTCCAGCGCATCGGCTGCAAGACAGCGCTCGATGATTTTGGTTCTGGCATGGCCTCATTCGCCTATCTCAAGGATCTGCCGATCGATTACGTGAAGATTGACGGAAGGTTTGTGAAAAACCTGGCGGATAGCATGGTGGACCAGGCCATGGTCAAGGCGATGAACGAAATCGCCCATGCGCTCGGAAAACAAACCGTCGCTGAATTTGTGGAAAACGAGAAATGTTTCCGGCTGCTCGCTGAATTCGGCGTGGATTACGGACAAGGGTATCATCTCGGACGGCCGGACATTACGCTGCCATGCCAGGCCATTGTCGATCATGCCGGCGCCAACATAGCCTGCCGTTTCTAGAAAGCCGGCCTGAGCCACGGAGTTCACAACGCCTCTGCTGCGTCCGCCCCGGTTTTATAACTTCCCCTCTTCGTAAGATCCTAATGTCCTCGCCAACCTCCTTTCAGGAGCAGGCTACGCCGACTCCATATAAAGACCTGTTCTGGCATTGTGATAAGCTGCGTGGCGATTCGCTGGAGCGATTGAAACCCGAACTGGATCACAGGACAGACATGGAAAAACCGCGTTCGCCTCAAGAGCCATTTCATTTTATGGGGAAAACTGCCAGTCACGTCATCAACCGCCGCTCATGGAGGCCGCAGAAGTGAACACCGGCCGCTGGACGCGTATCGTTCTGCTGCTGGGGCTGGCAGCCGCCGTGATAGCGGCCTTTCTCTGCCGCGACCGGTTGAACCTCGAGGCACTGGATTCGGCGATCAAGGAGGCCGGGCTGCTCGGTCCATTGCTGTTCATGACGGTCTACGCGATCGCGACAGTGCTGTTCGTGCCGGGCTCGGTGCTGACCGTGGCGGGCGGCGCGCTTTTC
>Ga0209542_10010420_pt1 | contig 16773 bp, 19 predicted proteins | sample RifCSPhighO2_01_FD_184028 | JGI IMG/M metagenome (GOLD analysis project Ga0209542, IMG submission 184028) | Soil microbial communities from Rifle, Colorado - Rifle CSP2_plank highO2_0.1 (SPAdes) (version 2) | ecosystem: Environmental > Terrestrial > Deep subsurface > Rock core/Sediment ...
GTTGCTTGGAATGAAGCTTGCAACATCCACCCAACCGACGGATGTGTTAAAGCCCTGCCCGCCGGCCGCGCCGTCAAACTTGCCGGTTCTGGATTCTATTTGCGTGCCGGCAGCAGCCGCAAGCACTGTTTCATTGATTCTCATCCCAACAATGGAAACGTTAATCTGCCTTCCCACTGCATCCGTGAAATTGAACATAAAAGTATAATTGTAGGCAATTGGGTCAAAGAAATGGTTAGCTCCAGGCTGCAGGTATGCATTTGAGCCGTTCGTCAGGAATATTTTGAGAGTAGAGCTGTTAATTTGCAATGCAGATTGCATTTGCGAAAGATTTGCGCCCCGAATAACCATTAGGTAAGGAAGGCCCGTCAGCCCTAATCCCGTATTGTTTCCGCACACTACATTGCCTGCAGTGTCATTGGCACAGAACCATACTGCGTGAGCACCCGGCGATGTCCGGTTGTCGGTAAAAGAGGGAGTTATGTTGATGGCATAAACAGCACCGAGATTGCTTGAGGTGTTTGTAACATTCATCATAAAAAGCGTTAGGTTTGCACCATACGGGCTGATAGCCCTTTCCGCAATAACCGCCCAAACCGAATGGATTCCGGCAACCCTTTCGTCCGTGACCGTTACATTGACCAAAATAGGCATGTCGGTAAAGTTTGTCTGTGTTGGATCGAGATAGCTTCCGGGAACTATTGGCGAAATGGCAGGCGGCACGGCATCGACGTGAACGGTATAGTTAACAGCCGAAAAGTTGTAAAGCCCGTCAACCGAGTTGTTGGCCACCCTGCAGTTCCATGAGAATGTCACGTTGTTCGTGGTATTTGGAAAAGAAATGTTGAATGTCTGCACGGTAAAATTCTCGGTGGACATGTTTATGCCCTTCATCATCCATGTGCCGTTGTCATTTGCCCACAAGGAAATGTTTGTAAAGTTCCCCCTCGAGGCATTGCAGGCAAAGAAAAGAGTCAAATTGGATGTGTTGAGGTTGTTTTCGGGGCTAATCAGCTCTATATTGTCAACTATCCCCAGAACCACGTACGCAAAAGCGAACACAACGAACAGAACCATGAATAGAAACAATCTCAGATTTAGCTTCCCATCTTTTTGCATCTGAACCCTCTTTTTTACCATCCCAACGACTTATTTCATAGCTCCCAATAGCCAAGTTTATAAATATTTCTAATCTTTGATAACAGGCAAGGGACTAAAATAACCGACTACCTACCAAAATGGAGAAAAACATTATTGCAAACCGGAAAACCATTGCAAGGGCAATTGTATGCAACAATATGTTATCCCAGTCACTCGGCCTGATGTTTTCAATCAAGAAAAAGGTTCTTTTGTTCGAGTTCAGCAAAGAAAAAAGAGTGCCAATTCACACATTTTTCGTTTTTTATCCTATCGATTTGGTTTTCCTGGATAAAAACAGCAAAATCATCGAAATAAGAGAAAAACTCACTCCCTTTTCCCTCTATTCAGCAAAAAACCCCGCACTATATATAATAGAAGCCACTGCAGGTTTTGCGAAAAGGAACAAGCTGAGAAAAGGAACTACCCTTCAACTACAATAGCAGGTTTGTGCGGCATTGCATTTGGCGCCTTCTTGTTCTTGCTCTTCTCTTCTTTCTCTATCTCAATGCTGCATTTGAACATCTTCTCGAGCCCCTCCTTTGAGTTCTCCAGCGCCTCGAGCTCATCGTTTCTCTCCAAAACAACCGTGGGTATTCTGCTTTGGTCCTGAATCAGCTTTGGAAGCACTTTTGAGATTTCCTTTCCGTATATCTTTAATCCCTTATCCATAACTGCCTTCATGATTTTATCCATTTCGCGCGTTTTTGCAAATTCCTCTTTCACAATCCTGAAAAATGTATATTTCCATGCATCGCTGACAATCAGGGTAATTTTCTTCGGATGCTCTATTTTTGCAAGCTCCAATACGTGGTAAATATCGCTTTTTGTGGCACTCACCACATCCTCCATTGCCTCGGCTTTTTCATCAATCAGCCCTTCATCGAATTCCGGCCATTTTTCCACAGAAACAAAACTTTTATGCCCTAATTTCTCCCAAAACTCTTCCGCCATGTGCGGAGAAAAGGGCGAAATTATGATGAGAAGCTTCTCAACTGCTTCCCTGTAAACCTTAGCATCAGCTTTGCCGCTTTCCTTGTAGTCCTGAATCGCGCCTGCAAGCTCCATTATCTTCCCTATTGCAAGGCTCAGCCGGAAGTCATTAATCATTTCAGTTACCTTTTTTATTGTGGAATGCAGCTTGCTTTGGAGATATTTCTCCTTGTGCGAGAATTCCTTCATTGCACCTTTCGGCATATCCTCTGCAAGGCGGTAAACTCTATTGAGAAACCTGAAGCAGCCGTTGACGCCCCTGTCAGACCACTCCAGTTCCTTCTCCGGATGAGCTGCAAACAGAATGAAAAGCCTTGCCGTATCTGCGCCGTACGTGTCGATGATTTCCTGCGGGTCCACAATATTGCCAAGTGATTTTGACATCTTTGCCCCGTCCTTTGTTACCATTCCTTGCGTCAATAATCTTGTAAAAGGCTCGTCGAAATGTATCAGCCCAATGTCCCTCAGCGCCTTTGTAAAAAACCTCGAATACAACAAATGCAAGATTGCATGCTCAATGCCCCCTATGTATTGGTCAACAGGGCACCAGAATTCAACTTTATCTTTGCTGAATGGATTTTTGCCCTCCTTCGGGCTGCAGTACCTGAAAAAATACCACGAGGAGTCAACAAAAGTATCCATAGTGTCCGTTTCCCTTCTTGCATCACCTTTGCATTTCGGGCATTTTGCATTGACAAATTCCCTAGAGTGAGCAAGCGGGTTTCCTTCTCCGGTAAATTCGACATTCTTCGGAAGCTCAACAGGGAGTTTCGTTTCTGCCACAATCCCGCACTTCTTGCAGTATATAATAGGTATGGGTGTTCCCCAGTATCTCTGCCTTGAAATAAGCCAATCTCTTAGCTTGTAATTTACAGCCCTCTTGCCCCATTTATTTTTCTCGAGATAGATGCTTATTGCTTCCATTGCATCGGTATTCCGCATCACGTTAAACTCGCCTGAATTTACCAGAACCCCGTCTTCAACATACGCCCTTGACATCTTTTCAGCATTGATATCATAGGCATCCGGGCTTATAACAAGCCTCATCGGAAGCTTGTATTTCTTTGCAAACTCAAAATCGCGCTGGTCATGGCATGGAACCGCCATTACCGCTCCTGTCCCATACTCCATCAAGGCGTAATCTGCCGCATAAAGGGGGCATTTCTCGCTGTTTACCGGGTTGACGAAATACCTTCCCAGAAAAATTCCGTTCTTTTCCTTCCCCTCGGCAGTTCGCTCAATTATGCTCTCTTTTCTTACCTCGGAGATGAATTTCCTTACCGGCTCTTCATATTTTGTCCCCTTCGTCCATTCTATTACCTTGGGATGCTCCACTGCAAGAACAAGATAGGTAATACCGTAAACAGTATCCGGCCTCGTCGTGAATGTTGTTATTCTGTCTATCTTCTTTCCGTTTTCATCCACGACATCAAAGAAGATTTCAGTTCCATAGCTCTTTCCAATCCAGTTCCGCTGCATTATCTTTACTCGCTCAGGCCAATGCTCTAATTTTTCGATATCGTCTAAAAGCTGGTCAGCATATTTCTTTATGTTGAAGAACCACTGCTCCAATTCCCTCTGCTCAACTTCGCTTTGGCATCTCCAGCATTTTCCGTCAATGACCTGCTCGTTTGCAAGAACAGTATCGCAGCTCGGGCAGAAATTCACATCCGCCTTTTTTCTGTATGCAAGCCCCTTTTCGAGAAACTTCAGGAAAATCCACTGGTTCCATTTGTAGTACTCCTTTTCGCAGGTCGCAATCTTCCTGGACCAGTCATAGCTCAAGCCAAGGCTTTTCTGCTGTTCTTCCATGTATGCAATATTCTTTTTGGTCCATTCCTCAGGGTCAATTTTATTCTGAATTGCGGCATTCTCGGCAGGCAGACCGAAAGCGTCATACCCCATCGGATAGAGGACATTAAATCCATTCATCCTCTTGAACCTTGCATAGCAGTCTCCTATTGTATAATTCCTCACATGCCCCATATGCAGCTTTCCGGAAGGATACGGAAACATCTCAAGAACGTAATACTTATTCCTGCCCTTGACTTCCTTCGTGGCAAAGATGTTCTTCTCTTCCCATCTCTTCTGCCATTTATTGTCAATATGCTTGAAGCCTTGCATAAATCCCAGTAAAAAGAAATTGCTTTTAAAGATTTAGGGAAAACTTAGGGACAGGATGGAGACACCAGAGAAACTTTTGGATTTTTCGGGCCAAATGGATTATAGACCGCCAAATCCTCCGGAGAGGTTTTCCTGAAGTTTACATATGCTCCATTGCTAAGGTACCCATAGAAATTGACATTATCACTTTCGGGATTTCTTAAGTTAATTGGTCCCACCTCTTCCATCCTTATTACTCCATTACTTGAGGTAATTTTCCACCTCAACTCAGACGGTTTAAATGCCTCATCGGTATAGGCTGCCATGACAACTTCGAGCGAGATAGGCAGATTGGCAATAAACTCTATTTCCATGCCGCTCAGTGTCGTGAGTTTGATAGAATCTGTTCCAATAGAGCCATCACCATTCAAGTCAACTTTAATGTCAAAATCACTCTGGGTGGTAGACGATGCGCCGATAATCTTATAATTTCTCCCGCCAAGAACAAGTGTGGCCTCCCCATTGGAGTGTGGCACCCCTATACGTTCGCCAGCCAGATTATCAAATTTAATTTTGGGATTTGAAGCTGTGGACATATCGGCACCCCTATATCTTAATGCATACGTCTTCCTTTTTCCCAAAGGCATCGAATAGTCAGAGACAATAAAATAATCATTTTTGGTTATTGACGTGCCTTCTTTAAATATAAAATCATCGTCATTATCGCCCGTTCTAACATCGTTTCCGCTGGCGAATGCAATCGGAATTCCTACAAGGTATCCATCGCCATCATTAAAGCTCAACTTATAGGCATTAAGTTCTGCGCTCGGGCCTATGTTTATCTTCTCAGAACCTACATTATTCAATCCACTATACTTTATATCCCATGAACCCAACAACGCGTCAGGTTCATCCATCTGCGAGGACAATTTTCCACCTGCTGGCACATAAAAGTCATCACCAGCGGTAACATTGATTACAATTCTCTTAACTTTAGTTGTTGAACTATCTGCAGTCCCGCGCATAAAAACGAATGCGTCGTCAATCCTCTCTGAGCCAACCTCAAGTACATTTGAGGAAACCCCGTCGTCTTCAATTTCGGTGTCTTTTAGGAAGATTCTTTGTGCACCAATATAAAACTCAACAAGGTCTTGAGTCACATCACCGGCTTCGTTTGGTATAATATTGCTTACACCTATCACAACTCCGTCTGGCAGTGTGTAGATTGCCCCGACGGGAAACGAAGGCGTGCTAACACCATTGACTAAGAATTTCACAACAAGAGGCGCAGCATCAGTAATTGCTGTTACGGTAACTTCGTAGTCTTTTCCGTTAACGCTATACGTCGTCGTACTACCCTCTTCTTGCGTAACTTTCAGTTTGCCACCCATCAGGTAAATCTCTACACTGTCTTCGCTTGTTGCGGTCGTTCTTCCAGCTTTTACGATGGAATACTCCCTCCCAAACAGCCTGATGGGTTTCCCCTCAAAATCAACGAGCCTACCATCGACAACATTGCTCTGGATAGTGTCAACGAAAACTATGTTGTATTTTGCTACCGATGAACCCGACCTGAAGTAGAGGAAATCAGATGCCACATCATTATCATTCTCCGTATAAATTACATAGCCGGATGGCAAAAATTGCAGCGTCTCATTATACTCAACAGCACCGAACCTATCAAGAAATACACCCCCCGCCAGAATTGGGAAATCTTTCTTTAATACATTTGGCTTAACATCGCCAAGCGTTTCTTTTTTAATCCCAGTATCCGTCTCTTCGCTAATCTGCAGCCTATTACCGGGCTTTTCAAAGGTATAAGAAACACACTCTTGGCAGTCTAGGGGGCATGTTTCAACTTCGCTAGGATCGCAGATGCCATCGCCACAAAAAGAAACGGATTCACACCTGCATTCTTTTGTGCACATTTCTTCATCTCCGCAATAGAACGGCGGTGCAGGAGCAGTCGGGTCGCATTGCTCTGGCGATGTTACATAGCCGTCTCCGCATGCGCACCCTCCTGAATGAAGGACTTCAACATTTTTGCAGTCTGCTTCGCATTGGTTGGGGTAAGTAACGCCGTCAGAACCGCATACCGGCATGTATATTTCGGGGCATGAGCAAACTTCACAACCCTCATCAACCCTCCCGTCACAGTTGTCATCAATGCCATTGCAAACTTCGGTCGCTCCCGGATTTACATCCGGGTTTCTGTCATCGCAATCTATGTTTGAGAGATAGCCGTCCTTGTCAAAGTCAATGACGCATCCAGAAATGAAAAGAATCAGCGGAACCAGAAGCAAGAGTAATGCTTCTCTTTTTGATAACATAATATTCTCTTCAATTAGGGCATATTTAAATGTTTTCCTTCGTCGTCTTAAATTTGTTCATCAGAGCCAGAATGCAAACCCCAGCAACACTCCCCAGCACATTCGCCATTAAGTCTGTTATTGCATTCTCCCAGCTGTTGATAAGCTTCCCTCCGTCTCCTACGCCGAAGAAAAACAATCCCTCGCCTTCCCCTAAAAACGCAAATCCAAGGTATTCGACAATTTCTATAAGCCCCCCTACGCCGAGCACAATTAGCAAAGTGAGCAGCCACCTCGGAATCCTGTTATCGCCAAGGGTTCGGTAGATAATTAGCGACAAAATCATTGGTCCAAAAAAATGCAGAATCTTGTCATAGGGTATGCCCAAAGGCGAAAGCGCGTAAAAATCAACAAAGCCAAGGGAATGCAGTATAAAGAAGATATTTGTCAAAATCATGATAAAAACATTCAACCTAAGCCTGCCCCATATAAAGAAGGAGATGAAACCCAGCAAAATGAAAAGAAGATTGTCGGGTATGAACCAATGCCTTTCCAACATAACCCCTGCAGCTATAAAAACCGCTTGGATTACTATTGTGGCTACTGCAGAAATGACTTTTGCCTTCATGGGCCATGGTAATCACACTCTCCTTTTATTCTTTTAGGCAATCTTTTTAAGCATCCCTAGCTCGCCAAAAACATGACGAAAAATTCCCCTTTTGCAAAAAAATCGTTCTATCTTGGGCTGTTCTTTTGGGTTCCGCTATTCAACCTAATCCTCTCTCCAATTGCAATTTACTTAGGCATTAGAGCACTCAGGCAAATAAAAAAGGAGCCAGAAGTTTATAGCGGGAAGGGTTATGCCGTTGTTGGGCTCATTCTTGGGATTATTCCCCTATTGCTTGGCCTTATTTACCTCATCTTCTTCTTCTTTCCGGGCCTCAAGGAATTCCTTCTATCCCTCTGACAATATAGAAACGTTTAAATTAACCTTCGATTTTTGAGAACGTATGGATGTTATAATGGCTATTGGGATTGTTGTCTTTTTCATACTTTTCCTCTTCTTGCTTTTGGTGGCCATTACCATCCTAATATCCCTTTTCAGAAAGATAAGCTATTCAGCTTATACTACTCCAATTTCCATTGTCATTCCGGCATACAATGAAGAAAAGACAATAAGGCCGTGCATCGAGGCAGTTCTAACAGCACACTACCCTAAAAAGGAGATTATAGTTGTTGATGACGGCTCAACTGATGCAACAAGGGAGATTGCAAAATCCTTTCCCGGTGTAAAAATCCTCCAGCGGAACCATCACGGCAAGGTTGAGGCATTAAATGCAGGACTGCGTGCAGCATCAAACGAGATTGTGGTAACCCTTGATGCGGATACAATCATCCATCCAGACTGTCTCGTCCACATTGTTGCTCCGCTTCAGGAAAAGGATGTTGCCGCAACTTCCGGTTCTTGCCGTGTCTCAAACAAAAAAAATATTCTGACAGTATTCCAAAACCTCGAATACCATTACAACAACCTTGTCAGGCAGGGTTTTTCTAACCTATTCCATCAGGGAATCTGGTTTTTCGGGGCACTTGCATGTTACAAGAAATCCGTGCTGCTGCATATTGGCGGCTTCAAGAAAGAAACCCTCACCGAAGATGCAGATGTAGCGCTTGAGCTTAATCGTGAAGGATACCGCACCATCAATGTTCCAGAGGCCTATGGTTACACAAATGTTCCCGAAACCTTCGCTGGACTTTATGCTCAGCGAAAGCGATGGTGGAAAGGAGTTCTCCAGTCTCTGCAAAAAAACAAATCCTCCTTTTCCCTCAAATCCTCCCCCTCCATTATATTCCTTTACCTAAATCAATACTGGTGGAGCCTGTATGCATTTCTCTCCCTCCCGATAATAATCTATCAGATTCATTACTGGTTTCCGCAGGGCAGCGTTGAAGCATTTGCTTATCTTGTCAGGTGGTTTACCGTAGCTGGGCCATTATACGTGCTCTACAAGCTGCCTGAATGGGGGCTTTCCTGGTACAACATATTTGGGGTCCTTTCAGGGCTTATCAGCATCGCTATCCTTCTTTATGCCCCGCACTTCTTCCGGGAGCGTTTCAGCGCAAGCAACATTATTGGAGTGGTTTTCTACTTCCCTTACACAATATTTTTAAATGCCGTTATTTGTCTAAGCATCATTAACCCTATAAAAAAGAAATATTTCATAAAATGATGCCTTCAATATTCAGCGAGATAATCCACCAAATCGTCACGAAAGCAGAGCTCTTCTTTAAATGGTACAGCGATGCAGGAAGAGAATTTCTTAATTTCCTTCACGTAATCTTCGACAATGGTTTCTATGTCTTTTTGGGCATCGCCTTTCTCATCTCAGTATTGTATTATATACTACTCTTTCATAACCTTTTTGGAAAGAAAAGAACCAAAAATTACCGCTTTAACGAGGATGAAGCCCCTTTTGTCACCATTCAAATACCTACCTTCAATGAGCTCGCAGCCTTGAATTGCGCTGAGCGCTGCCTCAATTTTGATTACCCGAGGGAAAGATACGAAATCCTTATCGGAGACGACAGCAACGATCCCGAGATTTCACAGAAAATACAGGAGTTCGCAGGCAAGCACTCTCAGATGAAGGTTTTCAAGCGTGAGCGCAATATGGGATTCAAACCGGGCAACCTTAACAACCTTCTCAAATATTCGCGTGGAGAATACCTCGTATTATTCGATTCTGACTTTCTCCCAGAGCGCGATTTCCTCAAGAGGATTATTGCTCCGCTTCAGAACGACCCCAAGTTATCCGTAGTGCAGGCTCGCTGGAAAATTATCAACCCAAACCACAACCTGATAACTGTGCTTGGGGCTACCATGAGCAAGGTCTTCCACTACCTTTTCATGCCGTTTGTGCAGAACTTTGGAGGGGTGTCTTTCCTTTGCGGCTCTGCAGAAGCGGTAAGAAAGAAAGACCTTGTTGATATGGGGGGATGGCAGTCCGGCAGCTTAACTGAAGACATAGAATATTCTATGAGGTTATTAACTAATAATAAAAAGCTCATGTACCTGGAAGACCTCGAGTGCGAGTGCGAAGTTCCCTATACTCCAAAAGACCTATACAGGCAGCAGATGCGATGGGCATATGGCGTTATCGCAGCCGCAAAGCTTCACTTCCGCAACATTGTGAATTGCAAGCTTCCTGCAAGATCAAAATTCTCTATCTTTACCTTTTGCTCCGGGTATTTCCTTGCAGTCCTTTTGCTGGCGCTCTTCTTTTTCGGCACACTTAGCTTCATTACCCACGAACCTGGCCCAATGAACCTGCCGCTCTTCTTCGGAGAAATGGGAAGGAATATTCTTCTTACCTCTGGATTGCTCGTTGCCAGCCTATACGCTGTTTCAAAGGATAAGGACATCAAAAGGATGGATAAGGTTATTCTCTCTTCCTTCAGTTATGGATTTATAGTTACTTACTATGTTAATACGGGGATTTACAAAGTCTTCTCTGGCCAGCCGATGGAATGGCATATGTTAAAAAAGAAAGGTAACGAAGCCAAAGCACAAATCAGTACTTCTTAAACGCCGCAGCTGTCTCCAATAGCTCAACATTGCCAAGGAACATCGACCTGCAGCAGTATCTTTCAACGCCTAAATCGTCCAGGGCCTTCTTTTTCTGCTCTCCCTTGGCAGCTTTCTCCTTGTATTCTTCCCACAAATGCGCGATTGGCTTTCCGCATGACCAGCATCTTATTGGAATAATCATTTTCTCACCTGTATGATTTTTGTCTTTTAGCACGCGCTTTTGAGTCGTTTGGCTTGCACACTTCCTTTCTCCTTACGTCTGCAACAAGCAATGTCCTGTCGTAGTTGAGGAAAGTCTCCCTCAATTTCTCGCCTTTTGCATACTGCACCAAAGCCTTTGCAATTCCCAGCCTTGAGGCATCTGCCTGCGAGCTCATGCCTCCGCCGTTTACATTCACATCTATATCAACTTTGGAGCTGACATCCCCTGCAAGAATCAACGGCTCCTGAATCTTAAGGCGGTACATCATTGGCTCATAGGCATCCAAAAGGAATCTGTTTATCCTAACCCTTCCCTTGCCATCCCTCAAAGTAACCCTTGCGATTGACCTTTTTCTTTTTCCTGATGTGAGTATTGTTTTCATAACTGTACCCCTAGTTCCTTGCAAATCCTCTTGAGCTGAACATAGCGCAGCGAAGGCAGCTTCGAAATATCGGCATTCTTCACTGTCTCGAACTTTTTCCCTCCAAATTCTGCGGGAACCCCAATATAGCATTTTACTCTGCCAAGTGCTTCCCTTCCTCTTGGCTTTTTCCTTGGGAGCATTCCCCTGATTACCCTCTTGACTATTCTGTCGGGCATTCTTGGAAAGAAAGGCCCCTTTCGAATGCTTCCCTGAGCCCTCTTTGACTTAAAGTATTCTATGACAAAAAACTTCTCTCCGGAAACGTAAGAGTTCTCGCAGTTTACAATGTTAATATCCTCGCCGAGCAGGGCTTTCTTTGCCGCAACCGTTGCCAACCGTCCAACAATCAAATTGCTTGCGTCTATTATCATTATTCTACCCTATTATCCTTATTTTCTTTCCGTCAGGCTTCTCCCTGAACAGCTCCGGGATTGGAATTACAGATGCCCCTGCCTGCCTGAGCTTTGACAATGCGCTGCCTGAAAACTGGTAAGCCGATATCGTAAGCTTGTGCCCGATGCTTCCAGTGCCAAGCACTTTTCCCGGAACAACAATGAAATCATTCTCTTTTGAGACCCTTGCAATCTTTCCAAGATTGACGGCCCTTCTCTGCCTTGAGGGTCTCTCTAAGTCTGATGCGATTCTCTTCCATAACAGGCAGTTTTGCTCTATAGCCGCCTTCTTCAGGCTGCCTATGAGCTCCTGCAGGTTTTCGTTTGAAGACCCTGTTCTTTTCATCTCCTTAATCCCTCAATATATTGTGCTGTTTCGTTTGGATTCTTGACAAAATCCATCTCCATCTTTTGCCTCTCCATTCCCGAAAGCTCGAGTGTTATCTTTCCAACCCCGAGCAACGGATATGTTTTCATTGTGACCCTCGAAATGTTTGAGTAAGGCACCTCTTTGCCCTGCCCCGTTGATGTTATGCCGCCATAAACAAGCATTCCCCTCTCGAGAAACACATATCTCGTATTTCTCGTGCTTAAATACAGGACCGCAAGTATGGCTATTACCGCAATCACGATGATTGCGATAAACGGCTTAAACGCCACTTTTATTCCCGGAAAGGCGCTTGACAATCCGCTGAGCATTTCCGCAATGCCCAGCACTTTCAGCATTGCATAGCCCGCGATTATCGCCAAAACAGGGCTTAATGTTTTTGCGCCCTGTATGAGCAATGCACTTTTGATGTCCGGTCTTATTTCGTTCATATTTTTATGCGGGGGACGGGATTTGAACCCGCGCAACCACTAAGGTATACGGCCCTCAACCGTACTCATTAAGTCTCCAACTATGAGTTGAAATTGACCGGGCTCTGACACCCCCGCTTTTTTACTGGAGGATGATTTTTGAGCCATTGTATGCAGCATCCCTATTTCTCCTTCAATGACTTGCTAAAATCATTGAGCATGTTTTCAAATATCTTTACCGTCTCCATGAGTATCTTTTTCGCCTCGAGCTGCCCAAAAGGCTCTATGTAAAATATGATGTCGCTGTCGGGCCCGACGGTAATTGCGCCTTCGACAGGGCTTGCATCAACGCACGCCTGGCATAAATGGCAGTCAAGGTGATGCTCTTTCGACACGGCAACCTTTTTGTTCGCCATTTCAAGCGTATGCGTGGGGCAGACCTCAACGCACCTGCTGAAGCTCTCATCGCATTTTTCGCTTATCGTTATCAATGGCTTGTGCTTGTAATAGACATGCGCTGATATCCATTTGGAGTGAACCTTTCCCTTGCCAAGAACAGCAACCGCCTCGAGCTCTATATTTTGCCCTTTCAGAAGCTCCACAATCGGCATTTTTGAGTAAACCGGCTTTACCGCTGAATCGGAGCTTTTTATGTCGCTGGCATAAACTGTTCCGGGGCCTTTGCCTTCAAGCGTTAAGGTAACCTGGCACCTTGCGCAGCCTTTTCCCTCGCACTTGCATTCCTCTGGAAGATTGTATGACTTAAGGTCTGTTGTGAGTGGAATCAGTCCCAAACGGTGCGCCAGCATCTCGTCGTAGAGTATCGATGTGTTTTTCCTTACCTCAACATCCTCTATAGCCATGGTTGGCACTTCCTCTTCGATAAGCCTCCTTATTGTGTTGAGGAACACCGGAGTAGTATCCTTGAAAATTATTGCAATCCTTTCCTTTCCCTTTTCCAAAAGCTTGGCTTCCATCAGACGCGCCTCCCTCTCTTTCCGCCTTTCTTTCTGCACCCATCGTGAGGGACTGGTGTAACATCTTCTATGATTCCTATCCTTAGCCCCATTCTGGACAATGCCCTTATTGCTGCCTGCGCGCCCTGGCCCGGATTCATAGGGCCGTTATGGCCTCCCGGAGCTTTTATTTTCACGTGAATAGAATTTATTCCCTGGTCGCGAGCAATCTCTGCCGCCTTCTTTGCCGCCATCATTGCAGCTGTAGGCGAGCTTTCCATCCTGTCCGACTTGACCATTTGGCCGCCGGAAGCGATTGTTATTGTTTCCGAGCCGGTGATGTCCGTGATATGAATTATCGTGTTGTTGTAAGAGGTGTAAATATGGCAAAGCCCCCATCTCTCGCTTGGCTGCTGTGTCGGCCTAACCATTTTTTCTTCTCCCCTTGTTTTCTTTTCTGATTACCTTTCTCTTCTTTTTTGCTTTTGGCTCAAGTATTATGCGCTCAGGATGCTCTGCGCTAAAAAGGGTTGAAGAGCTGTCAAATCCTATTAGCGGCTCCTCTGCAACCGGCACGATGTAGGACGGGGAATTTATTTTCCTGTCCGCTACTGTTATGTGCTCGTGCACTATGAACTGCCTTGCCTGCGGCATCGACCTTGCAAGATTTTTTCTGCAAACAAGGCTTTGCAGGCGCCTGTTCATTACATCATGAATGCTCAGTGTGAGTATGTCGTCAACCTTTGAGCCTTCCTTAAGCAGGCCAAGATTCTGAGCTTTCTTCAGCAGATGCGCCCTCTCAATTTCTGCCTGGCTGGATTTCACCGCGGCAAGCTTTTTTGCCTGCCTTGAAAACTTCCTCAACACAGAAGCCATCTTCCATATTTCCTTTTTGTTGTGAAGGCCGTAAGCGTCAACAAGCTCCCTTTCCGCCTCTATCCTCGCCCTCTGCCACGGGTGCTTTGGCGTGGAGTACTTTTTCCGCGGTCTTTTGGGGTCGCCCATTTTATGTCTTGCCCCCCATCTTTGGCTTCTTCACGCCGAGCGCTTTTCCCTTGTTCTTCCTGAAATTTGATTTCGTGCTCTGGCCGCGAACCGGCAATCCGAATATGTGCCTCACGCCGCGGTAGCACTTTATTTTCTTCATCATCTTGATGTCGTTCTCATTCGCAAACTGCAAATCTGAAAGGATTAGGTGCTTGTCTTCTCCGGTCTCAACATCTTTTCGCCTATTGAACATCCAGGCTGGAATATTGTATTTCAGCGGGTTTTTGACAAAATCATCGAGCTTTTGGACGTCCTTGTCAGAAAGCTGGCCTGCCCTTTGGTTTGCGCTGACATTCGCAACTGTGCAAGCGGCATGAGCCATCATGAATCCTATCCCCTTTATTTTGAGAAGTGCATTGCCTATAGGCTTCTTGCCGTCCAAATCTGTACTCGCTATCCTTACAAGGTATTTTATTTCCTTTTCTGCCTTTTGCTCTGCCATAAAGTATAGCCCATAGAACTCTTCTAGAGAACCCTAAGCGCGCCTCAGAGAGACTCGGGCTGTTCATCTCCAAAAATCAGGGTCGATTTAAAAAGGTATCGGTTGTTTTGGCTCTGTCCTGAAAGTCCTTTAGCAGCCTAAGGTCGAGCTTCTTTTCTTTCTACATACAGCTGACAAAGGGCATTCCTTATGGGAAATGTCAGCCATCAACGGAAACAGTGCAAAGCGAGAAGCTGCTAAAGGCGAGCGTAAGCGAGATTCAGGACAGAGCCGGTTGTTTTTTCCCGAGAATCTCTATCTCTGAAAAACACAAATATTGATAAATTAGTCTCTATTTCCAAGGAATCATGGACCCTGAAACAAAAGATTATATTCGGCAAGAAACCATTAGGTATCTTAAGGGGGAGCGTAAAGAGATGTTTTCATATTATACTATTAATGGCCATAATATTCCCGCTCACCCCGATCGCTTTGGAGAAATAGCTGATGAGCTGTTTCTAGACCAAAAACATCCGCTCTTTCTGACAGTCCTTGTATCAATTGCCGAAAGGCAAGCAAAGGCATCGGTCAAGCCAATAGCCAAAGAGTAAGAATCCCTTCTTCGCAAACCTTCATAAATTAAATTCCATTACCCGATAGCTATAGCGTTGACAAATAAAGCGATGAAAAAGAAAACACTTCTGGTAGTAGGCGCAGCATCATTGGCAGCCCTGGCATTCGGCTATTTTAATGCCCAGAAAAAGAATCCTAACGCAATAAAGGAGCGGGGCGTGGTTGTTGCTTTAAGCGAGGACAAGAAATCCATGCTTGTTAGGGGTTATGACAGAAAACTCTACTCTGCAACTGAGAAATTTACAAGCGACTTGACCAATGTCGTCGAAGATGACGAGGTTGTAGTTTATGGAGCCAAGAGCAAAAAGACAGACACTGGCTACTTTGTAGGCAATTTCAGGGTGGACGGCCCAGTTGTTAATGTTGACCTATATGCCCTTGAAATCAAGCACTCCGGAAAAACAGAACTGCAAAAAAAGAACCTGAAGAGTTTTGGAGATTTTACTTATGAAGATAACCTTGAAGTAAAGCTGGAGCAAGGCAGGCACACACTTGACATTTGGTCTTACGTTGTTAGATATGGCGAGGGCGCCTCTTACATAGCCGACAGATTCAACATCGACGATAAAGAAGCTGGCGATTTAAGGTTGAATGCAACAATATCTGATGTATATTCAATCTTCAATGATCCGCAGGCAGGAGCAAAAAAGCTTGTCCCGGTCGAATTTAACGCGCTAAAACCCGGCGATGTTGTTTATGTTGTTCCAAAGCCGCCGAGATAGTCCCTTAGTAATTCAGCTTATACCTCAAAATCCCCCCGATACCTCCCAATCCGTCCAACCTTTTCCCGCCGTCATGCTCTGAAGAAATAAGGTGGACTTCGCCGTTCATTGAGTCAACCGTTTTCATTATTTTCTCAAGAATTGGGTATTTTTTTTCATCCCGGGATTTTTTTATCAGCCCGTCAGTAACCAGCAAAACTTCAACTGCGCCTGATTCAGCAGTCTTCTGGACATCCTTAATTCCATAAGCAGCTTTCCCTTCCTTCGCTATCTCTTCAAAAAGATTCTCGACAAGGTTTATTTCTTTAGTCGCCCTGTCTTCCTTCATCACACTCTGGATTTCCTTTCTTTTCAAAACTTCATTTATTGCGGATTCGCCAACAGAAGAGCATGTCGCAGTTGCAATTTTTCTCTTCAAACTTTCATTTTTTATTCTCTTCACCAGCTCCTCCTTCCAGAATGCAGGCGACGCAATAATTACATGCTCTATCCTCTGCCTTTCGTTAATCTCCTCCAGCTTTTTGACAATCTCATCATAAAAATTTCCGGAAACTCGCTCCTCGATTCCTTTTTTCTCGACGCTTCCCTCCAGATGCGCAATTACATCATATCCCTGCCTTTTCATCAAGGCAATAAAGCACTCCTCCCTGTCAAACACCGCAATCATGACCGGAATCTGCTTTGCGCTGCATGCCTCTTTCACCTTCTCTAGCTGGAATGAAAGCCATTTTTCCTTGATGATTGTAATGGGGAAGTTTTCTTCCACTATGAAAGAATGGTGCACCCCTTTTGGAATGTCTTCGCTTCCCTCAGCTACAGTTCCCAATATCCTCAATGTGTCCGAAAGCTCAACCTTCTCAACCTTTATTGAAAGAAACACCGGCTTTCTTATCACCGAGGCCTTCTCTTCAGTTCCTGCCTTAATCTTCCTCAGCGTCCTGCCCTTTACCTCATCTACCGAGTCTATAATCTGGCTCAAGCACCATAAATCGTCCTTGTTTTCGGGCTTCAGCTTCAGTTCGCCCCTTTTGAGATTAGAAAAAACCT
>Ga0209542_10010421_pt1 | contig 16772 bp, 21 predicted proteins | sample RifCSPhighO2_01_FD_184028 | JGI IMG/M metagenome (GOLD analysis project Ga0209542, IMG submission 184028) | Soil microbial communities from Rifle, Colorado - Rifle CSP2_plank highO2_0.1 (SPAdes) (version 2) | ecosystem: Environmental > Terrestrial > Deep subsurface > Rock core/Sediment ...
AGACAGGACGTTTACAAAAGAAAAGTGGGCAATGCAACAGTGTGAAAAAATTGGCGTGCCGGTCGCAAAATTATACGGAATAAAAAAACTCGATTTAAAACAGGATGTCATAGAGCTCTGTAGTATGGAAAAATTGGCGGGATCTCCGCTTCGACAACTGCAGAGGGAAAATAACGTTTCAGAAGAAAAAACGCACGAAATACTTAAAATCGTCGGCAAAATGCTCCGACGGATCCATACGATACCAACACACGGATTTGGAAATATTAATGGAAGAGGAGAAGGGAAAGCTTTGACTTTTGCCAGGTGGATGCTGAAGCGGACGAAACATTCTGAAAACCATGGTAAAACCGCAAAAAAACACGGGATTGAGGAGAAATCTATAATAATTATTTTAGGTGAATTAAACAAACATGAGGATCTATTTACTACTATTTCTCCGCATCTTGTCCATGGTGACGTAGGAACTGATCATATACTAGTTGACGGAGATAAGGTAACGGGAATTATCGATTGGGGCGGAGCAAAAAGTGCAGATGCAGCGTATGATTTTGCCTGGGTACACTTTTTCCATGAGAAGAAAAGTGCTTACAACTCACTCCTTGAAGGGTATCAAACTGAACAATCAGTCGATGAAAATTTTTATCTCCGCATGCATCTTTGTAAACTTGCTCTTATTCTGGATCAACTGTATTATTACGATATGACTGGATTTGAACCGGGGATTGCTATCGTGCAACGAAATATTCAGGAAGAATTGGAATATTTCAAAAATAGCTAAACGCAGTTGTCGTGAGCTGTAACGGAGGGCTATCTTAAGGGGCGGTGCAGACATTAGAAGAAAGGCTTGCATATACTTCACGCCACCGATCAGGATTTGGCGCTATGATGTAGCGACTTGCGTCTCCGGCAATTTGTTGATTGAGCACATGATCCGTCAAGGTTCCATAGCCGATCACGTAATGGGTGATGCCGAGCTGATTTCTTCCCCGCTCTGCTTCTATACGTGTCAGCTCGTCTGCGAAGGCATTATCGACGTTTCCGTCAAAATCTGATTCAGTTTCACCATCGGTTAAAATGATCGCTACTCTCTTCGCGTTTGGGTTCCGTGTATTCGGCTGGCTCTCAAAGACTTCATTCGCCACCCGCAGACCGCAGGCGACACAGGTGTAACAGGCAACATTCCTCACACCACTTATAGCCGTCTTCACATCCGGCAGATGGTTCGTAAACGCTTGGTGCATCCAGGCAACATTTGTGTTATAGAAAGGGCGATCTGCAGGGCGCAAATGCGACCCGAATGAAACGATTGCAACCCTTGCTCCCGCACTGCGGCTATCCGCCGGATCCAACACCGCATCGACAAACGCGTTCGCGCCGTCTTTGGCGTATTCAAGCCATTGTTTGCCGGCATAGGATTCCTTCATCGAACATGTCCTGTCCATAACCAAAACTACGTCAAGATCAACACATTGGCTTGGCGGCTTCGTAGGAAACGGACAGGTGAATGCGCCGAGCTGAACACTGATTCCTTCCGGACCGGGCGCGTCCGGACGCACTACCCGTAATTCTTCCGGAGAACACAGCGGATCCCCGCGCCTCGTCGGTTTATAAACCCCGGTCGGAAGAGAGAGGGAAAACGACGTCACCACGACCATGATAAATGTCATCCACCATAACATACACCGTCAGTATACATCTAATCATTGATTCTTGACAATTTCCAGGTCTGCCCTATTCATTCCACGTCATTCCTCATTTTCTCCTTTCTTTTTCGTCATGCGGATTGGCTTTAATTCTAAAGCCGGCAGTTGACAAAAAAACTATATCTATTACACTGTGTATATATTCAGTCATTTACTATGATCCAAGCTGGGGTCGGATTAAGTCAAAACGTGTCATCTGCAGAATCTGCTGCCATGGAAGCGGCAGAAGAAGCAAAGCTTCACCTCGACGGTAAAGCACCGAGTATCGTCTTTGCATTTTCTTCCATAAGATATGATCAGGAGACCGTTCTCCGCACGCTACATCGTGTCTTTCCCCATGTTCCCATCGTCGGCGGTAGCGCCGCGGGGGAAATTACGTCGTGGAATACAATTTACAACGCGGTCAACGTCATGGCTATTGCCACCGATCAGATTTCATTTTCCACGGGTATCGGCGAGCATGTTTCCAAAGATAGTTTTAACGCCGCGAAACAAGCTGCCGAATCGCTTCAGAAAACAAGCGGTAAACGTCCTGATCTGGTGATCACCTTGTTCGACGGCATGACCGGCAACGGCGCAGATTTGGTCGAAGGCGTCAAATCAGTATTCGGCGATACCATTCCGCTTATCGGCGGCTCAACCGGCGATGACTACCTGTTTGAAAAAACGTATGAATACTATACTGACGCTGTCCTATCCGACGTTGCAATCTGCATTGGTTTGTATGGGAATTTTTCATACGGTTTTGGCATCCGCCACGGCTGGGAAGCGGTCGGCCTCCCCATGAAGGTAACGAAGGCAGACGGAGCTCTTCTTCAAGAGGTAGACGGCAAACCGGCGTTACATATTTATGAATCGTACTTTGGTAAAGATGCGACCGAATTGATCAAAGAGCCGCTCGCGCGCATAGCATACACCTACCCATTGGGGATTGCCGTTGAAGACAGCGACGAATTGCTCATTCGGGATCCGGTTAAAGCAAATGAGAAGGGAGAGATCACGATGGCGGCAGCTATTCCGGTCGGTTCCACCATACGGCTCATGATCGGCGACCGGGATCGCGCAATTACTGCGGCTAAGCAGGCAGCGGAGACCGCAAAATTACAACTCGAAGGACATCCGGCGCGGGCAATTATCATGTTTAACTGCATGGCACGAAATAAACTCCTCGGCGTGCGCTGCCACGAGGAAAATGAGTTTGTCAACGCTATTATTGGCAAAGATATACCGATGATCGGCTTTTATACCTACGGAGAACAAGGCCCGCTTCTCGGGAAAAAAGGCACACCGGCGTACTTCCACAATGAGACCATGACGCTGCTGGTGCTCGGTGAGTGATGGACATGTTATTCGTTCGATATTTCACGACCATTGAACCTCTCGTGAGCCCCGCAATGAATCTATGCAAAAGATCGTCCATGATTTGCTTTTTATCATCGGCTATCTGGTAATGTTGCTCGGTGTTCGCTATATCCGAAAGCTTCACCTGTAAATGACAACCAATATATTGACGAATCCCAGTCCACCAAATCCGCAGGAAGGTGAGGTAATTGATGAGCTTCACCAGGATCTCGTCATATTTGAAGAAGGCATCAAACCGCTCATACAGTATGCGCTTACATCGGTTGGCCAAAACGCTTTGACTTCAGCGCTGCAAAAACGGCTGCATAAAACACCTATTGATTCATTGGTGATTACTGCAGACGGAATTGATTTTTCAAAATTGCACCTCGAATTGGAACAGCTGAAGAAAAAAAAGCAGCTGCGCATTGACGTTATTATTTCTCTGTTTCGCATCTTTTATCAGGCGGTGTATGAAACCATCGTCTATTTCGTCGGCACACAGGTTAGCCGTTCACTATTGCATCGGTCTCTGGTACGGCTTCAGCAACGCACCGATGATCCGTTGCTTATCTCGCGTTTCCTCGAGGTGATGCCCGCCGGATTGTTTGAAAAAGAACGCCTCACCTATCTTTCCCGTGCATTTGAAATGGTACACGACCGTATGCAGGACCTTCATAGAACGGCTGACGCGCTGGTGAAACGTGATAAGGAATTGACTGAAATGAATGTCCTCTTGAAACATAACGAGCAAGAGCTTGATAAAACAGCGAAAACTCTGATTCAGCGTGATTTGGAGCTCACGAATGCAAATCAACGGCTAACGGAGCTCGACAGCGCGAGATCTGAATTTTTTGCAATCGCCTCTCATCAGCTTAGGACGCCGCTCTCTGCAATAAAGTGGTATGCCAGCGCATTGCTTACCGCGCTTGAAAGCGGCAAATCAGTCGATCAGCAGGTAAAGTACCTCCATGCAATCTACGACAGTAACGAACGGCTTATTGAGTTGGTTAACGCATTCCTCAACGTTTCCCGCATCGAGACCGGGAGCATGAAAATTGATCCCCAACCATACGATATCGCCGCTCTGATCACGACCATTCACCGTGAACTCAAACCCCTCATTGACAAAAAAAGCCTCCGTACCGAACTGCAGTTAAACAGCGCGGTGCCTCCCGTCCCGATCGACGTTGGTCTTATGCGGATCGTCATTGAAAACCTGCTTACCAATGCGATAAAATACACGCCGGAGGGCGGCGCCATTATAGTAACGTACGACAAACCTGATCCGAAAAGCGTACAGATCACCGTTTCCGATACCGGCTACGGGATACCTGATCATCAACAGTCCAAGATCTTTACGAAGATGTTCCGATCTGATAATATAAAGGTACATATACCTGAAGGGACCGGTTTAGGATTATATATCGCAAAATCTATCATTAATAAAGCAGGTGGTAAAATCTGGTTTAAGTCGGCAGAAAATAAAGGATCGACCTTTTATCTATCATTACCGGTCACGGGCATGCAGTCAAAAGTCGGCATAAAAAATCTCATGTAGGTCAAAACAATTATGCAAGATCCGGCAAATCAACAATATTCTATTCTCGTCGTTGAAGACGAACAATTATTGCGCGACGTGCTTGTTCAAAAATTTCAGGAGGCAGGATTTACCGTATATGGAGCAAAGGATGGTAAAGAAGGGTATGATTCTGCGATAAAGTACCATCCTCATCTCATCCTCATGGATATCATGATGCCGGGAATGGACGGCATAGCGGTTCTCAAACAGCTCCGAAAAGACCCGTGGGGGAAAGAGGTATCCATTATCTTGCTGACGAATGTCAGCGATCCCCGGCTCGTTGCCGAATCGCTCGAAGAAGGCGGACTGGAATATCTGGTCAAAACCGACTGGGACATAGACGAGGTGGTGGCTAAAGTCCGGGACACCGTGCGCTCCCGCGTCCAGCCGACGGCATAAGACACCTTATTCCCCTATGTGCTTCAAAAATAAAAACTGTCCTTTGCCGAACGTTTTCGGGTGAAACAAAGCAAATGATCCTTTCAATTTTATTCCGTGAAGAATGAATTTGTATTCTGTATCGCTTCGCTCAAGAAGTTCATATGTCCCATTATCCCAAATTTTGACTTCGCCTGCTCCATAACTTGTCTCGGGAATCTTCCCGAAAAAATCAATATATTCAACCGCATGATCTGGTGTTTGGATGGCAAGCCGTTTTTCACCTGGATTTTCCGGTGGTCCTTTGGGAACAGCCCAACTTTTTAATACCATTTTTCCACTGCCGATATTTTCTGGCATTTCTAATCGAAAGTCCCAATGAAGACGGGTCGCATGATGTTCATGAACGACAAAACGTAATTTTTTCATAGCGCAGCCACGCCTTTAATTTGTAGTGGTCGAACTTGCTCTAGATAATAAATCTAACTAAACTGTTTCAATACCTCAAAATCTTTTTGCAATACTTTCTTCATGTTGCTGTTATACAGGGCAACCGCGGGATGGTAGAGAGGGATTAGATGAAGTGTCCCGTACGAAACAGTTACGGGAAGAATATTCCCGTGCAATGTGGTGATCGTTTGGCCGCTCTCGGGAAGCTTGCATTTCTCCAGCATATACTGCATTGAAAATCTCCCGAGCGTTGCGACAACGTTCGGTTTAATGATACGGATAAGTTGTGCAAGAACGGGTGAATACAGAGCGATTTCCGCCGGTTGCGGATCCCGGTTTTGCGGCGGACGGTCATTGATGATATTGCTTATAAAAACATCTTCACGCTTAAGACCAATACCTGCTAATAATTCATCAAGCATCTTTCCGGCAGCTCCGACAAATGGACGGCCGGTTTCGGCTTCTTTCTGGCCGGGAGCTTCACCAATAAACATGATGTTGGCATTTTCATTTCCTTCACCGAGTACGGGCAAGTAGTTATGTTCCTTTCGGTGCGCATACAGAGGAGACTCTTGCATCGTCAATAAGGATTCGTAAAGAGATCGCAGTTTTGGATTCTTATATTGTTTCATACCGCTATGCTACCACATTTTTTACCCCAAAAGCGAAATAGCATACCCTGGGAAACGCTATTCTGTGGGATAATAACCCATGCGTTTTCGCGAAGGAGGACTAATAACTGATCACCGAAACCGGCGCTTTTTGGTATACTGGTAAAATGGCGCAAACTACCGATTTTCACTATTCTGCCAAAGACTTACGGCATCATTTACAAGAAGAGCATAGCCTGTCACCGTTTTCTTCCTACCTGCGTGAAATTGTGTACGGAGGGAGTGATGGTATTGTGACCACGTTTGCCGTCGTTGCCGGGTTTGCCGGCGCAGGCGGTGGATTCAATACCAGCTTGCCTGTTCTGACAGTACTTTTGTTCGGACTTGCCAACCTGTTCGCTGATGCAACTTCCATGGCGCTGGGTAATTTCCTTTCCATCCGCGCCGACCAGGATGTCTATCGGAATAATAAACGGAAAGAACGCCATGAAATCCGGCATAACCCCCGGATGGAGTGGATGGAAACAGTGCACATTTTGAAGGAAAAAGGCTATTCAGACGAAGACGCCAAAGCCCTGGCAAACCTGTACCAGAAAAATGAAGGGTACTGGCTGGACTTTATGATGAGCCAGGAGCTGGAAATGACCAATGCCGAAAAGGAGAATCCCCTGGTAACATCTCTTGCGACTTTTTTTTCATTTATTACCTTCGGGTTGGTTCCGCTTATTCCGTATATCTTTTTCAGAGAACTTCCTCAACTTTTTTCACTGTCGATTCTCTTTACCTTTGGCGCACTTTTTCTGTTGGGAATATTACGGCTGAAGGTGACGAAAGTCCATCCGCTTCGCTCAATCGGTGAAATTGTCCTGCTTGGCGCGGTAGCTGCAGCTATTGCATATATTGTTGGGAGTTTTTTTAGGATTTAACGTATGTCATCCTGAGCGAACGAAGAGAGTTGAAGGATCTCACTCCACCACGGTTAATTGGCAGGTTTGAGATTCTTCTCCCGCATTCTGCGGGATCAGAATGACAAACAGTCTTATGTTCGAACAATTCGTACTCGGTATCATCCAAGGCCTTACTGAATGGCTTCCAATCTCTTCAAAAGCATTTATCATTTTGGCAAAAGTCAACTTATTTGGCTCAACAGAAAGTTTAGATGAGCTTATCCGTGAGACCTTGCTTCTTCATGTTGGCACATTTTTCTCTGCTTTAATTTATTTTAGGAAGGATATTATTTTATCGATTATTTGAATAATCGATAAACCAAAAATATTGTTTGATACAAAAGGTTCTCTCCCGCAATTTTTACTAATGACGACTATCATTAGCGGGGGTTTAGGATTTGTTTTATTATCAATTGCCGATAACGTAACTCAAACTTCTATTGAATCAACTGGAAAGACGATTACATTTTTAACGAGAATATTATTGTTAGGAACCGGAATACTCCAACTGAATTCAAAAAATATTGGAATCCGGACTGAAAAAGATGTAACCCAAAAAGACGGGGTTATTTTAGGTTTCACTCAAGCCTTTGCTGCTCTCCCCGGCTTTTCAAGATCAGGCTTAACTGTTTCAGCGCTTATTCTTAGAAAATTTACCAAAGTCGAATCGCTTCGCTTAAGTTTTCTGATGAGTCTTCCTATTATCTTCCTGGGAAATATAATTCTTAATTTGGATAAGATCATGACTATTACTCTATCAAATCTGATCGGGGTTTTTACGGCTTTTATTGTCGGACTTGTCTCAATAAAAACACTTCTATTTATCGCCCAAAAAATTAACTTTGGTATTTTGTGGTGGGGTTTGGAGTGTTAACACTTTTGGCGGCGTTTGTGAGTTAAGCACGGTTATATACTGTACTGATCAAATTCATCTTGAAGATTCAAAGTACTCTCCATATGTTTCAAAACTGCCGAGGCCATATCTATTTGTTCCATCGTTGCTTCTTCTCCTCGCCAATTTTCTGTTTCTTCTCCTTTGATTGTAAACCATTTTTGCTCTTCTCCTATGTTACCGTCTTTATCAGTCACTTTAGCTCTGAGAGAAAAACCTTCTGTTCCAAATCGATATCCGGAATAACTTTCTAATTCTTCGACTACGCGTAATGACACTATTTCTTCTTCTTGCGTTATTTCTACCGTGGGTGTTACTAAACATGAGGTATATTCTAGACGCATTCCTATAAGACCTCCTCCTGCACCTACTGCAATAGTTGTCTCTTCTTTTCGGCCGTAACGATCAGCAAATTCGCTTACTTGCTCGAGTAACTGCTGGTTTCTTTCTTCTTTCTCTGCTGCCTCATGAGCCTTTCTCTCGTATTCCTGTGCATTTTGAGCAATATCTTCCTTAATCCCTTTAATAACTCTATCAATTTCCATAACTACTATTTAACATGTAGAGTTCTTATTGTCAATATAGGAAATTACATCGTTCATAAAGTCAACTGAAAATATGTCGATGTTGTTGACAATGTGTGCCTTATAAGATACACTCATTCTAGTGAAAAAGGCCATTGAGTTTGACAAAAATAAGAGTAAATGGTTGAAAGAAAAGAGAGGTATAAGTTTTGAAGAAATTATTAATTTGATAAAAGGAAAAACAAATGTACTTGATGACATCAAACACCCAAAGAAAGAAAATCAACGAATATTTGTGATTAAAATAAAGAGATACGTTTATGCAGTTCCCTATGTCGAAGATGACCAGAAAATATTTCTTAAGACAGCTTATCCGAGTAGAAAAGCCACCAAAAAATATTTAGCCAAATAATCATATGAAAAAAACATACAGTAAAAACAAAAATAAGCAAAAAGATCCATTTAAGGATCTCGTACTTGATGCAGAGGAACAAGAGTTAGAAAATGCATTTGCAAGAGGTGAATTTAAGAGCGTGGGTAACTTAGAGAAACGAAGAGAAGAGCTCGCAGAAATGGCAAAAAATACTCTTGCAAAAAATAAGCGGATTAATATCAGAATGCGAGAACAGGATTTAATTGAAATTAAAAAGAAAGCAGAGGAACATGGGCTCCCGTATCAAACTCTTATTAGTACGATTCTTCACCACTTCGCACGTGGAAAAGTAGATATTGTTTTATAACAGAGAAAAATTAACTCTTTTTCAAAAAAAACTTCTGATACCAAGAATATATCAAAAGTAAAATTGCACCAAGTCCAAAGAGGAGTGAGAAGAACCGGACAAATCCTGAAACGATCGGAATGCTCGTTACGAGCGCAAAAACAACCGCACCGACTATAAATGTCCAATAGATATTTGCCTTCTGGTTAAACCGCGCCATCAGGAATGTCCCCAACCAGTAGACGACAAAATAAGACGCAAAATACAGTTCAGCGATATAGGCGAAGATCAGAAATATGCCCAGCGGTATGCCGATTACGGTAACAAGAAATATGACGGCAATCATTGGCTCGAGAATCAGTTTAAGGAATCCAAGACCGAGCGATTGCCAAGACTTTCGTTCCAATATATCAGCACCCGTCTCGAGAATACCGGGAAAAAAGCGAAGAAGTAAGAGCCCGATAGCAACCATCGAAAGAAGTGAAAAAAGACGAAATCCAGCCCATAGAGACCGTACATCATCTTCTCGCGGAGATTGGAGCCTTTTAACCGGTTCCCGCCTTTCAAGCGTGCCCGATACTGTTGCTTCCTGGTCAACAAGCGCCTCTTCTTCACTCCAATAGATTACATCTCCTGCGACACCCGCATTCTCATCAATATGCAGTTGCCCGACACCGGCATAAATATTGCCTCCGACGGTATTCCTGATTTCAAGGTTTCCTGCGCCTGCGACGATATTTCCTCCTACCGGACCGTCAATTTCAACATTCCCGGCGCCCAATACCACTGATCCGCCGACAGTTGCATCGTCACTAATTTCCAGACTACCCGTACCAGCCGTGAGGTTTTTGGCGATATCCCCGCTCACTTCGATATTGCCTCCTGCTACCCGGATGTTCCCTCCAACGGTTCCCGAAATTTCTATCTGTCCTCCTGCTGCCAACACATCTCCGTTTACCGTTCCTTCAACCACGATATTTCCTCCGGCAGCATAGAGATCTCCGTTTACCGTTCCTTTAATTTCGACTTGCTCTCCTGCTGCAAAAAAGTCGTGGTTAATCGTTTCATCTGCCTCAAGCGTGACGCGCTCCGTCGATTGAAAGGGTAGAGAGGAGTCTTGGGCAAGAACGTATGAAGCGCTTCCGAATAAACCGGCGAGGAAAATAATGACACCTAAAAACTTTCTCATTAGTTAGATAATACCCCTACCAACAGGTTAAATCAAGAAACTGGTCCGGGCAGGGACGACGAACGGGAAAAAAACATCAACAGAGCGTGCTATAATAAATGCCGTATGAAAAAGAAACGTAAATACTATACTACGCCGTTCGGAGAATATTTCCGGTATTTCGACAAAGTAGATAGAGGAGTGCGCGACTCGAGAGAGTTTGGCTCAATTCTTATTTTGACTCTCGTTGAGGAGATGGGCGAAATGTCCCGTGCATATCTTGCTTCACACGGCCGAAAAAAAACCAACCTTGCCGCCCAACGCGACGAGACGTACCAGCAGGAACTCGGAGATATATTGGTTTCAATTTTGCGGTTTGCACGCATTAAAAAAATAAATCTTCACGAAGCAATCATGTATTCTCTCCAAAAAATTGAGAAGCGGCGCACCACCCCGAAACAGTAAACCTCTTTCTTTTCTCCTTCGCGATACTCGTCAATAATTAGCTTCGTACGGTATAATAAGTCTATGAAAATTTCTCGTTACCCCATTGACCTAATTTCTAATCAAATCCCAATATACTCATAACTAAGTTTATGAAATTGGGTTTTAAGGTTTCTTTAGGTCAATTAGAAATTAGGAATTAATCTTATGTTCCCGCTATCTGATTCCCATCCGACGAGAACAATTCCCTTTGTCAATTTTGCGGTTATCGCGCTGACGATACTGGTATTTCTTCTGCAATTGTCAGCGCCGGATTTTGAGGCGTTCATATTTGAGTTCGGCTTTATTCCCGCCATCTTTAGCTTTTTTGACCCGTCAAGTTATGTCCGCGTTATTTCCTCCATATTTCTTCACGCCGGCCTTTTCCATATCATAGCTAACCTATGGTTTCTCCATATTTTCGGCGATAACGTAGAAGACCTGCTCGGGCATCTCCGCTATGTATTGTTTTATCTCGCTACGGGAATTGCGGCAGTATTCGCCCAGTATATTTTCTCGCCTGAAAGCACCATTCCGATGATTGGCGCGTCAGGAGCAATTTCCGGCGTTGCCGGCGCGTATTTTTTGCTGTTTAAACACGCCCGCATAAAGTCGCTGGTACCGCTCGGGTTTTTCATCCATATTGTCGAATTGCCCTCGTGGTTTTTTCTCGGATATTGGTTTATCCTCCAATTTTTCAGCGGCATCGGTTCTCTCGTTGCCTATGATATACAAAAAGGCGGGGTCGCTTATTTTGCACATATAGGAGGCTTTATTGCCGGTATTATACTCATCTCTTTTCTCCGGCGGCGGTCTGCCGGTACGATAATTGGGTAGTATGTATGAAATGGCTTTTGCTTTTTATCATCGGTATCGCAGGTATTCTCGTCTGGATTTCTTATAACAATCAACCGGATGAACTCGTTCGCCGGGCGGAGTTGAGCCCGGCACCTTCAGCAACGCCACAACAGCAAATCAGAAGCATTACGTTTGAGGATAACGACTATAATCTCTATATCGCCGATATTACCGATCGCGACGTATCGCTCATCCCGAATTTTACCGAGAAACAGTCAGCGTCTACACTCGCTCAAGCCAATAATTGCCGGGGCGCAACATCCGGCGGATTTTATACGCCGGAAAATAAACCGTTGGGATTATTTATCGCTGACGGAAAAACGTATGCAAATGAAGTTTCTGAAACACGTTTGTTAAGCGGTTTTTTCTCTGTTACCGACAGCGGCGTGCTTCTCCTTTCGGACGAAGCGATCGCGGGCGTACGGCATTCTGTTCAGTCCGGACCATTGCTCCAACGCAATCAGGCATTTTCAACCGTGCGGGACGAACCGGCTCGGCGGATCGTGGTTGCGCAAAACGATAGCGGTGCAACTTTCCTGATCGCGGTTACCGAAACAGATAATATCCACAGCGGCCCGTTTTTGAGGGATTTACCGGATATTATCTTTTCATTGAATGAGCCGACGCAGTTTACCAACGTGCTTAATCTCGATGGAGGAGCTGCTTCGTACTACCAGGATAGTACAAAGGTACGCTTATCAGAACTGACTACGGTTGGCAGCATTATCTGTATCAAATAATGGATAGTTGACAAGTACGTTTATATTCGTTATACTATATAGTGTATGTTAACGAAGCGAAGCCCTATTGGCAGTTTGTTCAATAATCATCGCTTCATTATAACCGCAATCCGCAAGGGAAGAGTCGCGGGAGGATTGTAGGAGAATAATTCAGAAAATAACCAGGACGGAACGACATGCCTCCCGATAAACGGGAGGTTTTTTTAGAGTAAAATCACCGAAAGGAGGTGAAACATGAAACAGAGAGGAAGAGCGAGAAACAGTCATAAGAAAGAACGCGTCGCAAAACAGAAGAACACAGCACTATTTGGTTCGGATACTACACACCTGCGCCGTGAAGAAGCCATCTGGAAACGAGTATTACAGAAAACGCTCATCTTTCTATAAGAGGAAAACCACATAACAACTGCGTAACGGATTACGTGCGATGAGTAATTGTTAATCAGTTAATGCGTTATTCAGTTTTTATATCCCGTATCTTCAATTCCAACTTTGTATTCCCGTTCCACGTATTTTGTAAGAGCGAATAGGCGATATCAACCGGCTCGCCAGGAGATAACCGCATATAATAGTCTCCGCGATTAAAGGCAATGGCATTAAAAACGCTGCCCTGTTGTGCGACACGTAAGCGTAAGTGTTTTTTGTCGACCCCGACAGGCGCTGCGTCAATGATATCGATAGCGCGCGACATAAATACCGGCTCGGGATTGCCCGCCCCGTATGGTTTTAATTTACTGATCATTTCATACAATTCTTGAGTAATGTACTGTAAGGGAAGTTCCCTGTCAATCCGCAGTTTTCTTTCCAACAGATCATCGGCGAGCTGTTCCGTAACAACGCGGCGCAGCCGGTCTTCTATGACAGCTAAATGGCGTGTTTCGACCGTAAATCCTGCGGCCATCGGATGTCCTCCCGCACTGACGAGTATTTCAGAACACGAGCGGATTGCTTCAATAATATTAAAGCCGCTGATAGAACGCGCAGAAGCTTTTGAATATAGTGCTCCTTTCGAAAGAACGATAGCCGGGCGATAGAACTCGTCGACAAGATTGCCGGCAATCAGTCCGATGACTCCTTCGTGATACGACTCATGCGCGATGAAGAGTAATTTTTCATCCGCGACGACGAGCGATTTGGCATGTTCGGTGACCTCCTTCAACAGGTGTTGCCGCTCGGTATTGAGCTGGTTAAGCAGCCGGGCTAGCTCGCGGGCGCGGCGCAGACTATTGGTACACAAAAGCCGCAATGCCTCAAGCGCGTGCGATATGCGGCCGCTGGCATTGATACGGGGTGCTATCATAAAGCCGACTTCATACGTGCCGATTTCACGATTGGCTAATCCCACTTCTTCGATGAGTGCTTTTAAACCTATCCTCTTTGTTTTATTGAGCCTTTCAAGGCCGTATTTTGCAATTACCCGGTTCGGGCCGGTAAGCGGCACTAAATCCGCAATAGTTCCGAGAGCGGCAAGGGCAAGATGTTCCGAACTATCGTCAGAAAGGACAAAGGATTCCGCGCGCAGTACGGGAGGTATACGGAGTTCTTTCCCCGCCTCGGCGGGGTCAGAATGACGAGTACTCTCGATAATTCTTTGTGAAAACACGAAGGCCACGCCCGATCCCGCAAGATCCGTCGTATGGACAACCGCATCAGCTTCCGGTATTTCCTTGCCCACCGTATGATGGTCCGTGATAATGACGGCGAGTCCTTTTTCCTTCGCGTACGCCGTCTGTTCAACAGCGGTAATGCCATGATCAACCGTGATAATAAGCCTGGCGTCCGGGTGTTCTGCCAGAATACTATCAATCCCCTTTTTCGACATACCGTATCCTTCGTTGATACGATGGGGGACATAGGGCAGGGTGCGCCCGCCGAGACGGTGTAATGTTTCCCAGATGATCGCTCCTCCGGTAATGCCGTCGACGTCATAATCGGTGTAGACGATAATCAGCCCGTTCTCCTTAATAGCTTTTTTTATCAGGTCAATCGCAGCTTTCAACTGTTTTTTATCGAAAAAATCCCTGTCCAATTCTTTGAGTGATGGATTGAGAAATGCTTCCTGTTCTTTTTTGGTCTTCAAGCCACGATTCTGCAAGAGGAGAGCAATAATTTCTTCAGGAGTAATCCGCCCGCTGCCTCTTTGTTCTTTTGAGAGTATCTTCCACTTCATATGCTACAATTTAAATATATTGCCGCGTTCTTAAATATATCGTGCCTCATCCTACCATGAAATTACCGAAACTTCCAGGCAAACCATTAGAAATCATAAGCAGTCTGCATAAAGCAGGTTTCCAGTGCTATGCCGTCGGCGGCTGTGTGCGGGATCTGCTGCTGAACCGCCCGACGCACGATTGGGACTTTACGACTAATGCAACCCCGGATGAGATTTTGAAAATCTTTCCGGATAATAGTTTTTATGAAAATATTTTCGGCACGGTCGGACTGACGGTCACCGGTGAATCGGGACAGGAAGAAACGTACGAAGTAACGACGTATAGGTCTGAACAGGGCTATAGCGACCGGCGCCACCCGGACCAGATTACGTGGGGCGTGTCGTTGGAAGAAGATCTGGGGCGGCGGGATTTTACGATCAACGCTATCGCGTACGATGGTAATACGCTCGTCGATCGGTTCGGCGGCCGGGATGATTTGAAAAAAAAGACGGTTCGGGCCGTCGGGGAACCGGAGCAGCGGTTTTGGGAAGATGCGCTTCGGCTCATGCGTGCCATACGCATTGCGACACAATTGGCTTTTTTTATCGATGAGAAAACAGCGGCTGCAATCCGGAAAAATACGGCGCTTATCGAAATAGTTTCTGCGGAACGCGTAAGCGGTGAACTGTTTAAAATACTCGAGAGCGATCATCCTGCAGACGGTATATTGCTGCTGAAAAATCACGATCTGTTGTACCGGATTTTGCCGGAGATGGAAGGGACTTTTGAAACAGAACAGAAAAGCCCGCAGCGTCACCATATCTATGACGTCGGCACGCATTTGGTCGAGTCGCTGCGCCACTGTCCCTCACCGAATAAAATTGTGCGACTTGCTACATTGTTGCACGACATCGGCAAACCGGCGACATACAATCAGACCAAGGACGGCGTCATTACCTTCTATAACCACGAAATTATCAGCGCGTCAAAAGCACGCCACATTGCCCATCGTTTGCGCCTGTCGAAAAAAGATGCCGGTCTCCTAATCCGGCTGGTGCGCTGGCATCAATTTAGCGTTGATGAAAACCAAACCGATAGCGCCATACGCCGCATCATCAGAAATATCGGAAAAGAAAATCTTCAGGACATGCTCGATCTGCGAGTTGGCGACCGGCTCGGCGGCGGTGCCAAAGAAACATCCTGGCGCCTGGAATTATTTAAGAAACGCCTCGAAGAAGTCCAGAAACAACCGTTTAGTATTACCGATCTGAAAATAAATGGTCATGACGTGATGAAAGAGTTGAATTTACAACCCGGACCGGAAGTAGGAAAGATATTAAAACAGTTATTTGAAGAGGTAGTTAACAAGAAGATTGAAAATGAGAAGAAGGTACTCCTTACGAGATTAAAAACTCTCACGGCAATGTAATAACAATTAATTCATAATCTACTTTACCGTCATCAAATTTACTCTCTCTCACTGCAAAACCCGAGTGATTAGTTCCGAATTCTGATCTTGTTACGTTAACTTCATCATCTCGCAATGGTTTTTGTAACCGATGTGGTTCTAACTCATTTAAATCTGTATCAAGAACACTATGAAGTGATTGTTGAACTATATCTTTATAATCGTCTGAAAGATCAGACCAATCATTCCACTCGTCAAAATGTATTCCGGTACTCTCTAACATATCTTCAACCGAAACAGCATATCCTGGTTCTAACTCACCCATCTCTCTTAATTCAATGACTGCATTGAGGCTTTCTACCATTGCCGACAATAATTCATTATCGTTTTCAGTTTCTTTTAATTCTGACATAAGTATAAACTATATTTTACTCGATATGATTAACACTATCATCTTTGCCGTTGGTATCTCCTACTTCGATTATTACTGCCCCGGGGAATGGCAACGGAGGGTCAAATATCTCTTCAACAACAGTTTCTTCTCCCTGAATGCCCCAATGATCTTTACCACGCGGTATGAATCCATTACGGCGATAATACGTTTTCTTCCCAATAACCTTACCGTCTTTCCACTCGTTTACGTGATCTAGGTATTCCGCTACCATGGTTATTTACTGTTATCCTTTATACATTCTTTTTAAATAATACAAAATCGGCGCGGCGACAAACGGCGATGAATAGGTTCCTGAAACGGTGCCGATAACCAGCGCCACGATAAACCATCGGATCGTGTCTCCTCCCAAAAGTATCAA
>Ga0209542_10010422_pt1 | contig 16771 bp, 17 predicted proteins | sample RifCSPhighO2_01_FD_184028 | JGI IMG/M metagenome (GOLD analysis project Ga0209542, IMG submission 184028) | Soil microbial communities from Rifle, Colorado - Rifle CSP2_plank highO2_0.1 (SPAdes) (version 2) | ecosystem: Environmental > Terrestrial > Deep subsurface > Rock core/Sediment ...
GCACGTCCGATCCGACCTTCCGATCCGACCCGCCGAACGGCGATGCAAACGACCCGTCGTTTTGTTTACGAAAACGGAGGGTAGATCACGTGGCACGTAAACCAGAGGCCGAACCGTCCGAGCGGATCAGACGTGCCGAATTCGCCCGCCGAATGAAGGTAGGGCAGGGTGCGATCACGCACGCGATCGACGCGGGGCGCCTCACTCTCGGCGACGACAAGCGGGTCGCGTGGCCGGAAGGGCGCGACGAGTTCCTGAACAAGACGCGATCGGACATCCGACACCACGGAAAGGAGGGCGCCGGTCACGAGGCCTATCGGGTGGCGCGCACTTCCAAGGTGGAACTGGACGCACAGCTGGCGCGCCTTTCGTTGGACGAACGGCGCGGCGCCCTCGTCCCGCTCGAGTCCGTGGTCGGCGAGGTGTCCCGGGCCTTCGTGGGATTGCGCGACCGTATCCTCGGCGTGTCTCACCGGGTGGCGGCGGCGTGCGCCGACGAGTCCGATCGGCACGCGTGCCAGCTGTTGATCGACGCCGAGGTCCGATCGGCGTTGGAAGGGTTCGCTTGTGCTTACCTCGCCGCCGCGGATTGAGTCGGCCCGCCGGGTGACGTCGGCGATCGCGGCGGCGATCAGGCCGCCGCCGTCGGTGACCGTCACGCAGTGGGCCGAAGCGAACCGGGTGTTGACGCGGGAGACCTCGTCGGAGCCCGGGCCGTGGCGCACTTCGAGGACGCCTTATCTCGCGGCGATCATGGACGCGTTGAGCGAACGCCACCCTGCGCAAGTCGTCGTGGTGATCGCAGGATCCCAAACCGGAAAGAGCGAGTGCGGAAACAACTGGATCGGCTACGTGATCGACGCCGTGGGCGGGCCGATGATGATGGTACAACCCTCTGAACCCGTTGCGAAAAAGTACGTGCAGCAACGGCTTTCGTCGGTATTCACGACGCCTTGTGTCGCGGCGAAGCTGGCGCAGAAGCGCGGCGAGCGGGACGCGGCCGACCGGATCTTGTTCAAGGAGTTCGACGGCGGCGTGTTCCACGTGGTCGGGTCGAACGCGCCGGCCGGCCTCGCGTCGTCGCCGATCCGCTGGTTGTTCTGCGACGAGATCGATCGGTGGGTCAAGTCGGCGGGGGCCGAGGGGGCGCCGCTGGGGATCGTGCGGCGGCGCACGATGGCGTTCCCGAACCGCAAGGAACTCGACACATCGACGCCGACGATCGCGGGCGAGTCGGCGATCGAGGTCGAATTCCTCAAGACGGATCTTTGTTTCTATTGGGTGCCCTGCCCGCACTGCACGGAGGCGACGGGGTGTGACGACGGCTTCCAGGTGCTTCAGTGGCGGCCGACGCCCGAACACCCGGGCGGCGTCGTGTGGGGGGACACCGACGAGGACGGCGCCGTCGAAGAACGCGGCGAGGCGGCCTACCAGTGCGAGCATTGCGGGTCGCTGATCGCGGAGGCGTCCAAGGCGTGGATGTTGGCACGAGGGCAGTGGCGCCCGGGCGGGCACGGGGAGTGGACGCACGACCGGCGGGTGAACGACAAGCGGGTCCCGCGCAACCCTCGTGCCGTGGGGTTCCACGTGTCCGGGTTGTACTCGCCCTGGTACACGTGGACGGAAGCGCGGGACGACTTTCTGGCGTGCCGATCGGATCCCGTCGAGTTGCAGACGTTCGTGAACACGGTGCTCGCCGAGTGCTGGGAGCGGCAGACGGGGGAGTCGGTCGCCGACGTCGGCCTCTTGGCGCGGCGTGAGGACGGGTTCGGCGAGAACGTGCCGGGGGTCAAGGCGGCCGTGCCGGCGGCCGTCGCCGTCCTCACGGCAGGCGTGGACGTGCAGGCCGATCGCGTCGAGGTCGCCGTGTGGGGTTGGGGGATCGGAACAGAGGCTTGGTTGATCGACCACATGGTGATCAACGGCGACACGTCGAGGCCTCCCGCAGCCGGGGGCGGAGTGTGGACCGAACTCGATCGTGCGTTGTCGAAGTCCTACGGGCACGCGTTCGCGGGGCGGATGGCTATCTCGGCGACGTGCGTGGACACGGGGCACGAGGCGACGAACGTGTACGGGTACATCAAGGGCAAGTCCGCGCGCCGGATCTGGGGGGTCAAGGGCAAGGCGAACACCCGGGATCTCGTGCGCCCGGTGTGGCCGCCGCGACCTGGCCGGCGCAACAAGGGGGGCGTGGATCTCTATATCGTCGGGGTGGATGCAGCAAAGGCGCATCTTTACGCGAGGTTCCGCACGTCTCAGCCTGGTCCTGGTTTCGTCCACTTCCCGCTTTGGGTGGATGGCGAATACGTGCGCCAGCTGACCGCCGAGGTGCTGAAGTCGAAGCCGATGCGTGGTTACACGGTCCGGTATTGGGAGCTGCGCAAGGGGCGGCGCAACGAAGCGCTCGACGCGGCCGTGTACGCGTACGCCGCCCTCAAGGGGTGGGAGGCGCAGCGCAACACGATCAAGGCGGCGCTTGACAGCCTGCAACCCGGCGGCGATCGTGTCGGCGTGGCGCGGCGTCCCGTCGAGGACACGGGTTCCCGTCGTCGCGGGTTCCTGCCCGGGCGGCGCGCGGACTTCGTGAGGAGGTAGGGGTCGTGGCGACACAAGCGGACTTGGACGAGGTACGGCGCTTGATCGCCTCCGGCGTGGAGAACGCAGCGCACACCGACAAGCGCTTTTCGTTCCGGTCGTTGGACGACCTCGAGCGGATCGAGCGCAAGTTGTCGGCCGCGCTGGCGACGGTGCGCCCCGTGAACCACTCTCTGGCACGGCACAGGCGGGGGATCGAGTAAGTGCCCGGCGTTCTCCTGGCGATCGCGGATTGGTTCAAGCGCCTCGTGAAACCGGCGGTCGTGCGCGCGTACGACGGCGCGGGCACGGGTAGGCGTCTAGAGGACTGGCGCACGCGGGGCACGTCGGCCAACGCCGAGGTCGCCGCGGGCGCCTCGTCCTTGCGGGACAGGGCGCGGGATCTCGTAAGGAACAACCCGAACGCATCCAAGGCCAAGCGAGAGTTCGTGTCGGCTCTCGTCGGCGACGGGATACGGCCGCGATCGGCGACCGGGATCGCCGAGATCGATCGCGAAGTGGACGCGCTGTGGTCCGTGACCGAACCGTTGCTCGACGCCAAGAGCGGGCGCAACGGCGCAGCTGCGACGGGCTGGTACGCGAAGCAAGCCACGGGCGCGGGCGGGTGGTTCGAGTCGGGCGAGGTGATCCAACGGCGCCTCGTCCGGACGATGGACTGGGGTCTGCCGGTACCTCTGCAAGTGGAACTCCTCGAGGCGGATCATCTGGACGCGTCGATCACGGTCGAACTCGGGGAGGGGCGCCGCGTCGTTCAGGGTGTGGAGTTCGACGCGTCGGGCGGTGTGGTCGCGTATCACATCCTACCGCGGCACCCAGGCGAGTCGATCGGCGGTTTCGACTTCACGGTCGGCGCGGGTGCGATGGGGGGCGTGTTCACGGGTGGGCGCGCCGTCCGGATCGAGGCCTGGAAGATCGCGCACATGTACGAAGAGTTGCGCCCGGGCCAAGTGCGCGGGATCCCGTGGCTCACTCCCGTGATCGTCGCCATGAAAGACCTGGACGACGCAGCGGACGCCGAGCGGGTCCGGATGCGTATCGCCGCGTGCGTAACGGCGTTCGTGTACGGGAACGAAGTGGAGGAAGAGGGGATCGCCACGAAGGTGGAGGACGCGGAAGGCAACCCGATCGAAGTTCTCGAGCCCGGGTTGATCGCCTACGTCCGCGGAGGGAAGGACGTCAAGTTCCCGGTGCCGGGGACCGTGACCGGCTGGGAAGGATTCAACCGCGTCGAATTGACGCGGATCGCGGCGGGACTCGGCACCACTTACGAGTTGATCTCGGGCGATCTATCGCACGTGAACTTTTCATCGATCCGTGCGGGGCAGATCGGTTTCCGCCGGTTGATCGAGGCGTGCTCCGCTTTGTGGTTCGTGCCGTTGTTCTGTGCGCCGGTGTGGGGCTGGTTCATCGAAGGTGCGGTCGGCGCGGGCTTGTTGAAGCCTCGCCCGGGGGGGTATCCGGCCCGGTGGGTCCGATCGCCCTGGCGCGAAGTAGACGCGCAGAAGCATCACACGGCGATCAAGCTGGCCATGCGGAACGGGACGCTGACTTTTCCCGAAGCGGTCACATCGGAAACAGGCAGGGACTGGCGCGAAGTGCTGGCCGAACACGCCCTCGTGAAAACCGAGGTCGAAACCCTGGGTCTCAATTTTGATTCGCTTCCGTGGTCTTCGACCATGGCAGGCCGAAACGAGGATACTCCTGTCGAGGATGAGGATAAACCGCCGCGAGATCCTGACGAAGGTTGACGCCCGATGTACGGAACGTGTAAATCGGAAAGCTGAATGGACCTGATCGAAAAGTACGCACGCGCCTTGCTTTCCGGCGTCCGCCGGTTCGAGCGCGGGGGCGTGCCCGATCTGGCATCGCTCCCCGAAGGTGTGCAGGAGATCGCGATCCGTTCGTGCGCGGCGGGTCGCGACCTTCCCGATCCCCCGGGCGAGTCGCGACCGACGCGAAGGGACGCCAGCTTCCGAGGGTTCCGGCGCGAAACGGCGCCGGGCGCGGCCGAGGACGGCGCCAAGTTCGCGGTCGTGGATCTCCGGTGGACCGTGGGATCGACCGTGCGCCGGTACGAGTTCAATTGGCAGACGTGGGCGTGGGACGCGTACGATCAGAACCTCTCGTTGGACGACGGCGCGGTCAAGCTCGAGCGCTTGAACAACGGCGCGCCGTTCCTCCGCGTGCATCGGTCCGACGACACGGAAGACGTGCTCGGCGTCGTCGTGACCGGATCGGCGACGTTGCAGAACGCGAGCGATCCGGCGTTCGCCCGCGAAGGCGTGGCCACGGTCCGGTTCTCGCGGCGCGAGTCGGTGCAACCCGTCGTGCAAGACGTGGAGGACCAGATCCTCCGCAACATCAGCGTGGGGTTCAACATCCACAGGACGCGGATCGAGGAACGGACGAACGATGTTCCGTTGCACACCGCGATCGAGTGGGAGCCCTTCGAGTTGTCCTTGGTGCCCATGGGCGCCGATGACGCCGCAAAGACCATGTTCCGATCTCTCGGGGGAGGGTTCGACCCGCCCCGCAACGTCCGATCTCAGGAGGCTTTCGAGATGACAAAGATCCGCGTTCCGGCCGGTCACACTCTCCGCGTTCTGGCGGACGGGGCAACCGAGATCGTGGCATCCGAGGGGGCCACGGGCGGCCTGTACGAGATCCGCAAGGTCGGCGACAAGTACGAGGCCGTCCTCGTGGAAGCCGCTGCGGACACGCCCGAGGCGATCGCGGCCAAGGGAGCCAAGGACGAACGCGAGCGGGCGGCCACGATCCGCTTGAGGGGCAAGTCTCTGCACCTCGCCGAGGCGGTGATCGAGGCATGCGTCGTGAACGGCTACAGCGTCGAGAAGGCGACCGATCACTTCCACCGTGTCGCCGCCGATGCGACGGGCGCCGAGGGGATCTCGGGGAGCCAGGGCACGATCGGAGTAGGTGACGAGAAGACGGAACGTGCGATGGCCGAGGGCATGACCCTCGCGATCGCGTACCGCGCCAACCCGGGCAACGCGGAGATCCGCAAGGAGTTCGACGCCGACGTCACGAAGGGCGGGTACGCGGGGCACTTCGCGCACATGACGTGGAGCCAGCTGGCCGAGTTCGGTTTGGCGCGACACGGCGTCAAGTTCGTGCGGGCCGGCGTGCGCATGAGTCCCGGACAGATCGCCGACGCGGCGCTGTGGTGCGACGATCGCACGGTCGGGCGTCTCCGCGAGGTCCGGTCGGCGGCGGGTGGGATCGCCACGAGCGATCTGCCGAACATCATGGCGGACGCGGTTCACAAGGTGATGCGGCGGGCGTACGAGTCCCGGCTGCCGACGTTCCCTCTATGGGCCACCAAGGGCACCCTGAAGGACTTCCGGCCCCACAACTTCCCGCAGCTGTCCGACGCGCCGTCTCTCCTCGAGATCGGCGACGGTGGCGAGATCGAGCGCGGCACCATGCGGGACTCGGGCGAGTCCATGAGCCTGCGCGAGTTCGCCCGCCTCCTGGCGATCACCCGGCGCACGATCACCAACGACGACCTGGACGCGTTCGGCCGCGTGCCCGCCGGGTTCGCGCTCAAGGCACGGTCGCTGGAAACGAACGTCGTGTACTCCGTGTTGACGGACAACGACGCCATGGGTGACGGCGTGGCGCTGTTCCACGCCGATCACGGCAACCTCGGCACGGCGGGCGCGCCCGATGCGGCGGGCAAGCTGGCCGAGATCCGGCAGCTGTTCCGCAAGGCGGTGTCGCAATCGGCCGAAGCGGGCGAGGCGGCCGAGGTGCTCAACCTCACGCCGTCGTACCTGATCGGGCCGTCCGACGTGGAGGAGGCCTTCGACAAGGCCTTGTCGGACAAGCTGTTCGCTGCGACGATCGCGACCGTGAACCCCGAGGCGCTGCGGCGTCTGTTCACGCCCGTGATCGAACCGTTCTTGGACGCGACCTCGATCACCGAGTACTACGCCGCGATCAACCCGGCGACCATGCCGGTGGACACGGTCATGTACGCCTACCTCACCGGCGAGGAGGGCTTGCAGATGGCGACCCGGATCGGCTTCGAGGTGATGGGCGTCGAGATCCGTGCGCACATGACGTTCGCGGCCAAGGCGCTCGATCACCGCGGCCTCGTGAAGATGCCCGGCTGATCGAGGACCGAACGAAGGACCGAGGGTAAGGGAACAGGAGCACGAATACCATGGCGCTTTACCGCAAGAGTGGCGACAACACCCGGTGGACGATCCCCGCGGGGTTCGGCACCGTCGTCAAGGGGAACGGGGTTCTCTCCCCCGATGGACGGATCTTCGGCGTGGCCGCTTCGGGCGGCGCCGAGGGCGCGACGATCGATCTCCTCCTCACGGGAGAGGTCGATCTCGAGAAGGACGGCGAAGCCTACGGCCAGGGCGAGCTCGTGCCGTGGGACGCCACGAACAAGCGCGTGGCGAAGCGCGGGTCCCGGTACGTCGCGTGCGTCCTCGCCGACGCGGCGGCGGGGGACGCCCTTGTCCGCTGCGTGTTGCTGCCCTCGTTGGACGCGGGTGGCGTCCAGCGCGCCATGACGGTGTTCGATCCCGGCGCCGTCGCGGCGCTCCGCACGGTCGGCGCTCACTTCGTGGGTCCCGAGATCCCGAAGGGCGCGCGGATCACCCGGGCGTTCTACATCGTCACCACGACGTTCACGTCGGCGGCCGACACGGCGACGGTGGGGATCGGCTTCGACACGGACGACGCGGACGGGATCGTCGCGGCGATCGCGATCAACAACGGTGGGAACCCGTGGGACGCGGGCAACCACGAGGGCATTCAGGACGGCGCCGCCGCGAACTTCGGCGAGGCCTTGACCGCCGACCGCCAGATCGAGGTCAACGTCGCCGTGCAGGCCCTCACGGCGGGCCGGCTCGCGTTGTTCCTCGACTACGTGAACCCGTAACAGGGCGAGGGGTTCCCCCGTGCCCGCTTCCTCCTGGAAATACGCGGACCTCGTGAACGGCGCCTTGCGGCGCACGATCGGCGAGGCAGTGACGATCACGCCCGCGGGAGGTGATCCGGTCCCTGTGGACGCCTTGTTCGATGCGGCGTACGCGGCCGTGGAGCTGCAAGGGGACCTCGCCGTGGCGCCCGTGTGGCCCATGCTGGATCTGGATCTCGCCGTGTGGCCCGTGGCCGTCCCGGCACGTGGGGATCGGGTGGACGTGGGCGCCACGGGCTACCTCGTGAACTACACGCACGAGGACGGCCGCAACGGCGCCAAGCTGTTCCTCACGGAGATCACGGCGTGAGGCGTGACGAGATCCGCGTCGACACCGTGGCACGGCTGAAGGCAGCTGCGCCCGTGCTGGCGATCGTCGGGGCAGCTGACAAGGTGTGGGACTCACGGACGACCGAACTAGCGTCCGACGAGGCGCCGGGGATCAACGTGTTGACGCCGCGGACCCGGTGGCAACAGGCGACCGCGCAAGGGATCCCGATCTACACCCGGTCGATCAACATGACGCTGGAATGCTACGTGTCGGTGGGCCAAGCGGCGGCTGACGATCAAGCGGCTGCCGACGCAGAACTCGCAACGGCCGTCGACATTCTAGAGGACACGGCCATGGAGTTCTTGTTGACCGATCCGGAATGGGTGGCGCAGTTCGAGGACGTCACGGGGATCGACTCCAACGTTTCGCTCTCGTCGGATTCCAAGGGGCGTTACGGCCTCGGGCGTGTTACGTTCGACCTCGTGACGCACCACGAGTACAATCCGCGCGTCGATCCGGCGGCGACACTTGACACCGTGGCGTTCGACACGTACCCGGATGGGGACACGGAAGGGACGCCGGCCACAGAAGCCGAGATCCCGATCGAACAGGGACCGTGAGGAGGGACGCGCGCATGGCCGAAGTGTACGTCGTACCGCGAGCGGGCCGCGCCCCTCGCTGGCCCTCGACGGCGCCGCGCGGGTTGTCCCGCGCTCTGCTCGCGAAGGAAGGCGCTTTCGTTCCGCTGGACGCTTACTGGATCTCTCGGCTACAGACGGGGGACGTACTCAAGGCCGCGCCGCCGAAAGCATTGGTGGAGGGACGCGCAGCCTTCGCAGCGGCCCGGACCGAAGCCGCTTCGCGGTACCAGTTCCGCGACACCCGCGATCTCGACGCAGCCGCACGGATCGAAGCGGCGAGGACGGCGTCGGCCGCGTACGCGGATGCCCGGGTCAACGACAAGGGCACGGCAGCCGAGGCCCGCGCCAAGGCGATCGACGCGGGCGCGTCCGTTGCCGAGGCCGAGGCACACGCTACGTTGATCGTGTCGCAAGCCTGCGTCGGCCGCGCCGTCGAGGCCGATGCGTTGGCCATCGCGGCGGAACAGGCGCTCGACGGCGCCTCGCCCGAGGGACGTAAGGAGCTGGCTCCGCGGGTCGCCGAGGTGCGCCGTACGGCAGTGTTGCTGAAGGGCGCCGCGACGAAAGCCGCGAAGATCGCAGCGAAGGCGGCCGAAGATGCGGCGGCCGAGGCGGCGGCGCAGGACGAGGAAGCGGACGCAGAGGAAGCGAACGCAGAAGCGGCGGGCCAGGACGACGAGGAGGGCTGACCATGGGCGTTCCGTTCGAGCAGATCCCGAACACGATCCGCGTGCCGTTCATGTACGTCGAGGTGCGCCCGGGCGCCAAGGCGCCGACGACGGGCAAGCCGAAGCTCTTGATCGTCGGGCAGCGGTTGGCCTCGGGATCGGTGCTGGCGCACGTCCCGACGCTGATCACGTCGGGGGCGCAAGCCGCCGCGTTCTTCGGGCAGGGATCCCACGTTCACCGCATGGCGCTCAAGGTGTTCGGCAACTACCCGCTCGCCGAGGTGTGGGTGATCGCCGTCAACGACAACGGCGCGGGCGTGGCAGCGACCGGCGTCCTCGACTGGGGCGGCGCCGCGACCGAGGCGGGCACCCTCTCGTTGTACATCGCGGGCCAGCGCGTGGAGATCGCGATCGCGGACGGTGACAACTCCGCGGCGCAGGCGACCAAGGTACAGGCGGCGATCGCGCTCAACGCGGATCTGCCAGTGACCGCAGTGGTGAACGGGCTCGACAACTCCAAGGTCGACTTGACCGCCCGGCACGCGGGCCTCTTGGGCAACGACATCGATCTGCGTCTCAACTTCAAGGGGCCGTTGGCGGGCGAAGAGACTCCCGCGGGCGTGACTCTCGTCGTCACTGCCATGTCGGGCGGGACGACGGCGCCCGCGTTGACATCAGCGATCACGGCCATGGCCGACGATCCGTACGAGTGGATCCTTTGTCCGTACATGGACACGACGTCCCTCGACGCGTGGGAAACCGAGATGGCCCGCCGTTGGTCGGCGACGGTCATGCTTTACGGCCACGTGTTCACGGCGTTCTCGGGGACCGTCGCCGAGGTGTCGGCCGCGATCGGCGGCGCGACCCGCAACGATCCGCACGTGACGGCGTGGTGCTATCCGGGTCCAGCGATCTCGGCGGGCGGTGCGGACCCGCGCCCTGCGGGAACGCCGATCGGATCGCCGACGCCGCCGTGGGAGTGGGCGGCGGCGCACACGGCGCCCGTGGCGCAGTCGGTGGCGATCCATCCGTCGCGTCCCTTCCAGACGCTAGGCGCCCTGGGGGTGGACGCCCCGCCGATGCTCGATCGGTGGAAGGTGTCCGAGATGGACATCGTTCTGCACGACGGCGGGGCACTCTCCTACTACAACGACGCGGGCCGCGTGTTCGTGTCCCGGTGCATCACGACGTATCAGGAAGACGCCTTCGCGCAGGAGGACGATTCGTTCCTCGACTACAACACGTTGGCGCAACTCTCCTACGTCAATCGCTTCGTGAAGGCCAAGATCCAATCGGCGTTCGCGCGGCACATCCTCGTCAGCTCGGGAACCAAGGTCGGCGCAGGCCTCGCCGTCGCTAGCCCGAACGACATCCGCGCCGAGATCATCGCGGCGTACATGGAACTCGAGAACTTCGCAGTGGTCGAAAACATGTTGGGGTTCGTCGCGAACCTGATCGTGGAGCGGGACACGGACGGTAACCCGGCGGGCGATCCTAACCGGGTCAACATCCTCTGGCCGGGGGACTTGGCCAACCAGCTGTTGGTCGTGGGACTCCTCAACCTGTTCCAGCTTCAGGCGGCGGCGCCCCGCGCGTAAGGAGGTTCGACCGTGAGTGCAGCAACCAACGTCGGCGGGACCGTGTACTTCAAGGCGGGGGGCAAGACCCTTTCCGCCGAGGGATCGATCACGGTGGACCTGTCGGCCTTCGAGCGGGAAGAGAAGGTCGGGATGGACGGGGAGGTCCACTACACCGAAACGCCGGTCGCTCCGTTCATCGAAGGCACGTTCTTCCTGAACAAGTCCGCGGATCCCAACGAGATCGCTGCCATGGTGGACGTGACCGTCAAGGTGGAGCTGGGGTCCGGTCGCACCGGGACGCTGCGCAACGCCTTCAACACGGGCCGACTGCCGATCGACACAGCGGCGGGGACGTTCGCGGGCAAGTGGATCGGCAAGCAAGGCGTGTGGGATCCGCCGCCCGCCTGATCTCCCGCGTGACAATCCTCTCCTCGAGGAATAGCCTAGCCGTGTAATCACACCCTCGATCGATGCACGGAGAGGCACATGGCGAACAAGAATCCCAACGAAGGCCGCGAACCGATCGCGGCGATCCAGTTGCACAAGCCGATCCGGTCGTTCGGGGAAGACCTCATGGTCCTTTCGTTCTACCGCGAACCCACTTTGGACGACTTCGAGCGCGCGGACGCGCTCGGTAAGATGGGCACCCTGAAGGTGTTGATCGCCGCGTGCTGCGGGATCACGGTCAAGGAAGCGGGCGCGCTTTCGGCCAAGGACTTCAAGGAGGCTTCCGAGGTGATCAAGGGGTTTCTCGGCGGGGCAGCGGACGACGAGGACGGCGAGGACGAGGGCGCTACCCAAGCGCACTGACGGCGGCGGGTCGCGGCCCCTCGAGCCCGGGGAAGAGTCGATCGTCGCCGCGTTCCTCCCGTGGGGTTGGCGCCGGCTCGCGGCGGATCTGGCGTGGGCCTTCCACTGGTCGCCGTCCGAGATCGGGCGCATGACGCCCTGCGAATTCCTGACGTGGCACGATCACCTCGTAGACGTGCTGGACCGATCCAAGGCCAAAGGGTAGGCTTCGACCGTGGCGTCTCCCCGTGTAAAGGCAAAGCTCTCCGCGGTCGATCAGATCAGCGGCGTGGTGCGCAAGGTGGGGATAGGGATCAACCTCGGCTTGGTGCGCCCGCTCAAGGCCGCCGCGTCGGCGGGGATCTCGACGGGCAAGATGTTCGGCAAGCTCGGCGCCCTGATCACGGGCGCGACCGGATTGTCGGGCGCCGCGATCGCAGGCATGGCGGGCAAGTGGGCGCTCAACACCGCAGAGCTATCCAAGTTCTCCAAGCAAGTGGGCTTGTCGGTCGGCGACCTCCAAGAACTGGAGTTCGCCGCAGAGCGCGTCGGGATTAGCAACGACGATTTCCGCAATGGGATCAAGGAGTTGAACCAACGGATCGGCGAGTTGCGCGCGGGTGGCGGATCGTTGCTCGGGTTCCTCGACAAGGTGTCACCCGCGTTGGCCAAGCAGATCAAGAACGCCAAGTCCACGTCCGAGGCGTTCGAGCTGATCACTGCCGCGCTGGCACAGATCAAGGACCCTGCGAAGCGGGCGGCTCTAGCCGACGCGGCGTTCGGCGGGGCGGGGGACGCCCTCGTGCGCCTCGGCGACGTGGGCGTCAAGGGCCTCCGTGAACTGCGCGGGGAACAACGCAAGTTCGGACAGGTGTCCGAAGAGACGGCGGCCAAGGCCGAAGAGTTCTCGGCGCGGTGGATCGACCTCAAGGCGGCGGCGGCCGGCGCCGCAGCGGAGATAGGAAGCGAACTTCTACCGGGGATAGTGGACGCAGCCCAAGGGATCACCGACTGGATCAAGGCCAACAAGGCGTTCATCCGCCAGGGGCTCGACAAGGCGATCGCGTCGGTCGCGTGGTTGATAGGGGAGATCGACTTCGAGGCGGTCAAGGCCGGCCTCGATCAGTTGTGGACGGCGGCCAAGCCGTTGGTCGAGGACGTGATCGCGTTGGTGCGCGACAACTGGCCTGAGATCAAGGCGATCGTGTCGGCCGTGTGGGACTTCGCGACGGACGTCACGGCTTCCGCGATCGCTCTGATCCGGAGCACGATCGGTGCCCTCGTCGGCAACGTCCGAGGGGTGTGGGACGGGATCAAGGCGATTTTCGGAGGCTTCGCCGAATGGCTCGCTGCCGTGTTCACGCTGGACCTGGGGCGCGCGATCGACGCCTTGGCCACGATGTTCGGGGGTGTGGTCGCGATCTTCGAGGGTATCTGGAACGTCGTCAAGGCAGTGTTCGGCACGGCGATCGCCGAGGTCGGCGAACTCCTGGCGAAGTGGACACCCGAACCCGTCAAGGCCGCGTGGCAGTCGTTCGCCGACTTCATGACCTCGTTGTGGGACGGGATCAAGTCCGTGTTCGCCGACGCGTGGGGATTCATCAAGGGGATCGTGGACGAGGTCATGGGCGCCGTGGACACCGTGGTCGGCGCCATGCGGTCGATCACCGACGCCGTGGGGATCACCGACGAGGAGGAGACGCCCGCTTCGGCGGCGCCCTCGGCGGCTGCTTCGGAAGGGTTCGCCTCGCAGTTCCCGATCGTCGGCGCGCCCGTCGTGGGCGCCCCGCTGGCGCAGGCGGCACCCGTCACGAAGGCCGAGGTAGAGGTGACGTTCGCCAACGCGCCCCCGGGCATGACGGTAGCCACGACGACGCGCGGGCCGTCCAGAGTCACAGCGGACACGGGCCGCCGCGCCGTGGGCGTGGGGGCCTTCTAGATGGCGATCCCCGATCTCCGCGCGGCCAGCTTCCGCGGCGTGCCCTTCGTGGTGCAGGGCGGATCGGCCAAGTTCGGCCGCCGCGTGGTGATCCGACAGTTCCCGCAGAGGGACACCCCCGCGGCCGAGGACTTGGGACGGGACGCCCGCGAGTTCGTGGTCCAGGGCTTCGTCATAGGCGACGACTGGAAGGATCGCCGCGACCGTCTGATCGTCGCCGTCGAGAAACCCGGCAAGGGTCTGCTCGTACACCCGACGTTCGGTGAACTCGAGGTGTCGATCCCCACGGACGGGTTCGAGGTCACGGAAGACGTATCCGAACTACGTATGTCGGCGTTCCGCCTGACGTGCGTGGAGGCGGGAGAGTTGGTGTTCCCCACGGGCGCACCCTCGGGCCTCGGCCTGATCAACGCCGCCGTGGGTGCGATGAACTCCACGGCACTGGACGACTTCGTGGCGGCGTTCTCGGTCCTCGAGGGGGGTTTCATCGCGGCCGAGGCCCTGGCCGACGTGAGTGCAGCGCTCGACGCCCTGGCCGACGCGATCCGCGCGCCCCTCGTGGTGTTCGACGTGGCCTCGGCTGTGTTGGACGAGATCGAAGGGATCGCCGACGCGGCCGCGACGTTGATCGCTTTACCCGACGAGTTCGCCGCAGCCGTCCAGGCCGTCATGGACAAGATCGACAACCTCGCGGCGATCCTCGGGTTCGCCGACCGCGACGACGGGCCGAACGGCCCGCCCGTGCCGGGCGCGGGGAGCACGGCCGATGAACGCACGGTCGCCACCAACGCCCGCGCCGTCCGCGATCTCTTCAAGCGCACGGCGTGCGCCAAGCTGGCCGACGTGTCGGGGGACGTGGAATTCGGCAGTCACGACGAGGCCGTCGCCTTCCGCGGCACGGTCGCCGACCTGTACACGGACGAGGCCGAGATCGGCGCCGTGTCGGGCGCCGCGTTCGTGGCGCTCTCCGATCTCCGTACGCACGTCGCCGCGCACGTCACGGCGAAGGCGGCCGACCTCGCCCGCTTGATCGTCTACGTCCCGGTAGGGATCGAAACCTCGTTGACCTTGGCCGCGGAGCTGTACGACGACGCCTCGAGGGCGAGGGAGATCGAAGATCGCAACGCCACGCACGCCGTGATCGCGGACCCGGTCCTCGTCCTCAATGTCTGATCCTTCCGCCCGTGCCCTCGTCACTCCGGAGTCGGATCAGATCCGGCTGCGCGTCGAAGGCCTCGATTTCGGCGGGTGGACGGGGATCACGATCGCGCCGTCCTTGGAGTCCGCCGCCCGGGCGTTCTCGTTCGAGGCCTTCCCCCGCTGGCCCAAGGAGCCCAACCCGGCACGTATCCGCCCGGGCCAGTTCTGCCAAGTGTTCGTCGGCGACGACAAGGTCTTGTCGGGTTTCGTGGAGCACTGGGGATCGAGCGGGTCCAAGGATTCCCGCACCCTTTCGATCAAGGGCAAGTCGATCACCGTGGACGTGATCGAAAGTCACGCCCGCGACCTCATGCGGTTCAAGGATCGCGACCTGTTCCAGATCGCCGAGGCGCTCTGCGCCGTCCACGGGATCGGCGTGCGGCTGGACCCTGCGTTGCGCACGGACCCGTTGGTCACGCGCAAGTTCCCTAACTTCAAGGTGTCCACGGGCGAGACGGTCTACGCGGCGATCGAGCGGGCGGCGCGGTCGCGAGCGGTCCTCGTCACCGACGACGAGGACGGCGTCGTCGTGCTCACCAGGGCGGCCGTGAAGCGGACTCACACGGCCCTCGTGATGGGGGAGAACATCGAAGAGTGGGACGTGTCCTTCGACGCGGCGCAGTTGTTCACGGAGTACACGTGCAAGGGGCAGCGTGTGCCGGTGGACGGGGACGCGGGGGACTCGGCGATCCGCCCGGCGGGGACGTTCGCCGAACCGTTGCTCGACTTCACGGGGCGCAAGCGGATCATGGTGATCACGCCCGAAGGCGGCGCGACGATCGAGCGCTGCACGCAACGGGCAGCGTGGGAAGCGGCGGCGCGGTTCGGGCAAGCGTTCAAGCTGTCCTACACCGTGCCGGGGTGGCGCCAGGGCAACGGCGACCTGTGGAGGCACAACGAACTCGTGCCGTTGATCGACACAGTGAACGCGATCGAGGGCGAGTTTCTGATCTCCGAGATCCAGTATTCGATAGGCGATGACGGGTCCCGCACGGTGTTTTCGTTGGCGCCTCCGGAAGCGTTCGAGATCATGGCACCGCAGAAACGCAAGACGGGGAAGGGCAAGTCGGGCGGCTGGTCCGAGATCGCAGGCGGGGCAGTGATCCCCGGGTCGGGTTTCGAGCCGGTGACGCAGTCGTTGATCGGGGGACCATGACGCGCCAGGAACTCGGCGCCATCCTCGGCCCGTTGTTCGCACGTGTGCGGGGCCTCGTCGTGTTCGGCAAGGTGGCAGCGTCCACGGCGTCGGGCGACGGGCAGACGATCCAGGCCGAGGCGCAAGCGGGCGAGGACACGGGGAACGTCCAGCACCTCGAGCCCTTCGGGTTCACGTCCCGTCCCAAGGCGGGCGCCGAAGCGCTGTTGCTCTCGATCAACGAGGAAGAGGAGGTCGTGATCGTGGTCGGCGATCGAAGGTACCGCCTGAAGGGACTCCTGGCGGGGGAGGTCGCCTTGTACAACGACACGACGGGCGTGTCAGTGGAGTTGCGCAACACGCCGCCGCGCGTCGTGATCGTCGCTCCGAAGGTGGAGATCCGAACGCTGGCCGGCGTGCTGACGCCTATCGACGGGGTCCTCACCGGCAAGGCGATCGATCCCTACACGGGTCAAACCCACTTCGCCCTCGGTAACGCCTCTGGTAAGGTGTTCGCGGAGAAGTGACCCGATGCCCGGCGTAGTAGTCAACGACCTTGCGGACGCCATGTTGGCGGCGATCGACGGGGAACCCGCATTCGGCGTGGCGCCTCACGAGGGCGAGTCCATGCAGACCTACCGCCGCCGCCTCAAGCGTGCCGAGGTCACCGCAATGTGGGGTTACATCGAAACCAACGCACGCGTCACCGTCGCCCCCGTCGTGACCGTCACCTCCGTCACCGGCGTGACGACGGGTCCCGGCACGTCGGGTCCCGGAACGGGCACGTCCACGGACACGGCAGGGACGATCACGTGATCGCCGTGCGCCCGACACCGATCACGGTGCTGGACTGGTCGGGCAACCCGATCAGTGGGACCGAGATCGATCTGGTCCCCCGTCCGGGGGAACGCCCGTCCCTCGAGGCGATCGCGGTGGCGTCTCTCCTCACGTGGCGCCGCGCCGATCCCGACGACCCGATCCCCGAAGGATCGCCGA
>Ga0209542_10010423_pt1 | contig 16770 bp, 25 predicted proteins | sample RifCSPhighO2_01_FD_184028 | JGI IMG/M metagenome (GOLD analysis project Ga0209542, IMG submission 184028) | Soil microbial communities from Rifle, Colorado - Rifle CSP2_plank highO2_0.1 (SPAdes) (version 2) | ecosystem: Environmental > Terrestrial > Deep subsurface > Rock core/Sediment ...
TGGAATGCTTTCCATGGATTATCTTATAAGAAGAAGCAAGGCTTGGAAAGAAGTTGACACGTTTGAAATTAAAGGAGTTCGACAATGGCTTCAAGTTGCAAGCGTTAAAGAAAAAGAATGTGGTGAATTTCTTAGCAGATTAAAAAGAGAAATTGAAAATGATGAAAGCAAAAGATTTCTCTACGGAATTCAATTAAATGCGTCGTGTCCGTCGCCGGAAGTAATTAAACTTGGACAAGGCAGTGCACTTGTAAAAAGACCAACAAAGGTAGTTAGTCTGTTAACCGAACTTCTCAAACAAGAAAATTATAAGGTTGGAATAAAACTTCGGCTTGGACTTAACGAAGGAGAAGTAAAACAGAAAAAAATTATTTTAATGTTAGAAGAGCTTGAGAAAATAAATGATCCTAATTTTACAAATGTGACGATTCATTTTAAACACGCCAGAGATCAATCGTTCACGCCGTATGATTTTTCACTTCTCAAAGAAATTTGTCAGTTTAAACTTCCGTTTATCATCAATGGTGGGATAAAATCTTATGAGGATTTTATTAATATTACAAAAAATTTACCTGTTAAAAAAAATATTAAAGGATATATGATCGGCAGAAGCGCTCTAGAAAATCCGGATTGTTTCAAAGACTTTAGAAGAGGTGATGGAAAAGTTTTAACTCGACGCAGTTTTGAAGAAATTTCGCAAGAATATAAAAAAAATTGTGAAGAGCATATGCCTAAATCGATTTATTTGACAAAAACAAAAAAATATTGTTCTTGGTTTCCGGCAGATTTAGAAATTCCGGAGACGCCTAACGACGAAATGAAGAAGAGTTTTTATTAGATTAAAATTTGTCAAAACATATACGCTCGCTCCAAAGTCGCTCGCTTATTACTGCCGCTACGCATTGGACTTCGTCACAATGCTTCACTAACAAAAAAGTTAATGTGAATTCAAATATTTATTGATGAAGAGATAATTTATTTATCTTATTTTCTTCTTTATATGTTCTTTAAGTTCTTTGGCAGTATATTTTTTATCTAATTCTAATCCAAAACTCTGAGCACAAAATTTATCTGCTTCATATTGATAATCTCCAATGCATGCGTTTCTATTTTGTCGCAAAATTGGACAAGATTTGCATAAATAATCTGGCTCATTTGCTACAATAACAAATCTTGTCTCAAGATTTTTAGCTAATTCTGGTAATGACAACATAAAATCAACAAATGGATCTTTTGTTGATTTGACATATCCTCCTTGAATTAATAATTCTGTGAGTTCTTCTCGAGTTTTTATTCTATCTGGAAATAAATGTACTAGGTTATGGCCTCTAATACTTACTACTCCCGATTCTAGATTAACTTTTTTATCATTCATTTGAGTTTTCTCAGAAATCTTTCCGAGGTTTTAACACCTCTTAAATATAATAATGCCTCTACATTTAAATCTTTTGGAATAACATCTTAAATTTATTGATAAATACCTAATTTATTATCGAAGAAAGATTATGAAGATTTTTGGATTAATCCTTCATCGCGAAGAAATTCAAGCGCAAGCAGAATTTCTGAGCCAAGAAAATAACTGAGCGACTTTGGAGTGAAGCTAAACATTCTTCAACACAAATCTCGGTGAAGTAAGGATTAAAATCGCTTTCGCGATTTTAGGAGATATACGCTCTACTCACGTCCACGTTTTGTAATTGATGAAAAAATTTGTCAAAACGTAAACGCTCGCATTTCATGCTCGCTTATCATTGCCGCTTCACATTCCACTTCGTTTGAATGTTCCGCTAACTAAAAAAGTTAATGCATAAAATTATTAATATAAAAATATAAATGCATCTAGATTAATTATCTTTAAAAAAAGGTGCTAATGAGGGGTGGATTCTTCCGTATCCTACCTCAAAGTGTGAATGAATGACCAAAAATAAATCTACATTACCAGCTCTTTTTGGAATTGTGTATGCGACTCTCACATTTGCATCGATATGAGGATCAGAAGGGTCTAATTCAATTAAGTCTATTCCTTCTTCTTGACAAAATCTTTGCGCTAAATCTTTTCCAAGAAAAACTAAATGTGTGTCATTCTTATGCTTTCTTCTTTCTTTCCAAGAAGTATCTTCTTTGTAGTGATGTTCTATAATATTTTCTATTCTTTCATGATACAAGCCTCTAACAGTTCTTTCTGCCATGAAAATTAGGGATTGAAGATATTTAAAAGAATTGTGGTGATTTAATTATTTCTTATATACGCTCGGCTTTCGCCTCGTTTATCATTGCCGTTCCGAACTCGCCTTCGGCAGAGTTCTTCACTAACGAGCATAGTTAATGCATTAAACTTTCTTAATATGAAAGATTAGCACATTAAATTTATTATCATTAAACTTCTTTCAAAACAAAACTGGGTGGAGTTTTCTTCAAATATTTCATAGTTTCTGGTTCTTGATTATTGTTAACCATTTTATTATATTTGTCGAAATCAATCCATGTGTGCCATTTGCCGTCGATGAAGAACTTTTTCTTAGCTAACATAACAACTCTTGATTCATAATGTTCTGAAACTATTTCATAGTCTGGGAGAAACTTCACGAGTTCTTTTGTGAAGTCCATAACTTCTTTTGAGTTCGGCATGTTTTCGAATTTGAAGTTCTTTAGCGATGCTCCTATTGACATGTAGGCTTTTACTTCGACGAAATCCGGGTTTCCTTTTTTTATTAATTTGGCGTAAGCGTCTGGAGACAAGATGTTGAAGTTTTTTATTAATGTTAAACGAATGCAGGTTCGGTGTTTCTTTTTTGATAAACTTTCTAAACTTTCATTTAAGCGCTGCCAGTAATCTTCGAAGATTGGCTTGTCGAGTTTTTTTAATAATTCTGAATTTGGCGCGTCGAGAGAAATGTAAAGTTGAGTTACTGGTTTTAGATTTTTTATTAAGTTCGGATATTGTGCGTTTGTGACGACAAATGTTGAGATTTTTCTTTTGTTGAATTCGTAGATTAATTCGTTTATTTTTGGATATAAAATTGATTCACCAATTAGTGAAAGTGCGACGTGTTTTATTGATTTTGATTCTTCATAAGGAGTTTTAGTTGGATTTGGATTTGTGTTTCCGCCGAAGCCTTTCAAAAGTTTGTGATGTGATTTGACGCTTTCATTATAAACAAATTCTGGATCGTCGACTTTCCATTCTTCTTTCCATTCTTTAGAAACTGGGGCTTTGTAATCTCGCCAGCAAAAAGTGCATCTGTTCGCGCAAGAAATTGACGTCGTCATTTGCATGCATTGGTTTGACATTATTCCGTAGAATTTTAATTTGTAGCATCCGCCTTTTCCGCGAATCATATTTTTTGTCCAGCCACATGTCTTGACTGCTGAATGTTCGCCGACAAGTTCGTAATGCTGTTTTTTCAATTTAGCTTGTGCTTCAGGAGTTAATTGTCCCATAAATTAGCGAGAATGAGGGAGGATTTAAAGTTTGTGGAAGATTATTTCTTTGCATTCTTCCAAAGAAAATTAAAATGGTTCTTATATGACTGAGCTATGTCTTTATTTTTGATTATAATTATTAGAGGTTTATCTTTGATAAGATGAATTGAAACATATTCTCCAAAGATTGACGTTGTTGCTTCACTATCTATGTTAACATACCGATATTCAAATTTTTTAAAATTGAATGGCTGAGTTCCCTTATATTTTTTATTTCCAATAATTCTGACTTTAATTTTTTTCTTTATGACTTCTTTTGCGACATGAGGTATTTCATATAACTGAAAGAAGGCTCTGCCAGTTGAACCAAAACTACAAAAATCTTTTTCTTGCATTACTAATTTATTCATTACTCTTAATCCTTCTTTTCCCTCGTAAACTTTGATTTCAGTTTGAATATGATCTTTTTTCTCGATAGATTTTAATTCTTTAATTAAATCAATAATAAAAAATTCTTTTGACTTAATTGAATTGAGCAAATTTTCCGGAGCGGAACAGGAAAAGTATTTTTTATTTTCTTTCATAATATAATTTATCTGTCCTTTTTCTGATAAATGATTTAAAATTGTATATGTCAATGTCCTATCAATGCCAAGATTTTTTGCTAATTGATTTGCAGAAGACTCTCCTTTTTTTAATAATTCCAAATAAACCTTTGCTTCATTTCCTGTTAATCCTGCAAGTTGCAATTTTTCATTAATTTCCATCTTAAAGTGAATATTTATTCCTATAAAAATGTTGTTATTTTTAATAACAACTTAGATTTATAAGGCCATTTTATGGAAAATGATTATGAGAACGCATAGAACCCCAGAAGAATATCAAGAAATAGTCGAAAGAAAACAAAGAGCTAAAAGATTAGTTGACTTCCTCTTTGATAGAAAAACGTCTTGGTTTTTAGGTATTGAAAAAAAAGTCCCAAAAACATTCGAGTTTGATGAATTAGCCAAAAAAGCATTATCTGAAGGTATAGTCAATAAAGAAGACCTAGACCCTACAAGATATTCTCAAGAAGAAATAGAAATTTCAGTAATTAATAAAATTCATGCAGAACTTATTCTTTATATAGATTATGATGGCCGTAAACGTCCTATTCCAAGAAGAGAATATGGATTAGGAAAAGGAAGATACAGTTTTATTTATGGGCGTGGTTTTTCATAGATAAAAAAATAAATAATTTCAATCTAAAACAAAATGGATAACGATGATAAATCAACTTATGATAAACTATTGGAAGATGCTGTAAATAGGGGTAAGCAGCTTCGTCATGATATTAAAAACAGCAAGCATGGTCTTTTGCGAAAATAGTTGCTCTAGAGTCAACTTCATTAGTATTGGGAGCAACACTTGGAGGGATTGGAAGATTAACTGGAGAGCATTGGATACCAGCTGTGCCTATAGTTGCAGATTTTACGCAAACGGCTGCAGGATATGATACTCTCGCAGGTTTGTGGGGAACTGTTAAATATGGATTAGGAGTTTCTTTAGTTTATTCAGATTTAATTTATGCTGCTGCTCAAAAATATTTGTAAAACACAATACTTCATGTATAAAGAAAATTTCAAACAGCAAATAATAAAAATCCATTCATCTTTGATTTTTTTATGGTTTATGTAAAAGACGTGAATGCTTCGATCATTCTAGATTCTCGAAAAGAAAAAACAATAACTCAATCATAAACTCTCGGTCTTTTGTCTATTTTAGAATTAAAACTAAGCACTAATTTCTTCTTTTATTTCCGGAAGAACATTTCTTTTTGTTAAACTCCAATCAAGCTTAATTAAATTTTTAACAAATTGATTCTCTAAATTAAGCTTGAAATAATCAGATTTGCCCACTCTTCTAGTTTTAACTACAATTCCAGATTTTATGAAATGAGGAAAGAAAACTTTAAGGGAATTATAACTTACGTTGCTTTCCTTCGCAATTTCAGTCACAGGATAATCAAAGTAGTGAAATCCTATCAAAAAATCTATGACTCTTAATTGAGGAGTGTCTCCAAACTGCATGAGGAAAAAGCTTTTATTTTCTTTTATTTTCATTTTAATTTATTTAATTAATATAATTTATTTAAATTCTTTAAATATTTCAAATTTATATATCTTTCTATGATATAGCAGAAAGTGTCAAAGATAGAAACATTTAAAATAATTGGAATTTTATAATTGTATGGTTTCGGATTTAGAAAAAGCTCAACTAATGTCAAGTTTAGCAAGAAGCAAAGGAAATTGGGGAGATAAATATGATAGGACAGAGCATTACAAAAGATTTCAGAATTTAAAAGAGATTATTAAAGAACTTTCAAAACAAGGATGGTTATTAGTTCATAATAAACCAAAATTTACTGGAATTTCATTAAATACAAAATTCAAAAGAGAAATAATAGAGTTCATTGAAAAAGAAATGCCTCATTTGAAGGGAATTATTTCTTAATATATTAATTCTTTAATGGAAGTTGTTCTTCCTTCTTTCAAATCTTTACGAGCTTTTTCAATAGATTCTAAATCATCATCTGTTAAAGTAATATCTTCTATGTGTTCTTTTAGAAAATCCATATCTTTTTGTAGTCGAACTAATCTCTGGACAACTTCTTTATTCTCAATGCTAATATTTGATTCCATAAATTTTAAAGATAAAAAGAGTATATAAGTTTTGCTGAGATTAACTAATAATTATTACATCTGATATTATTGATTTTGGGTTAACCCTACTTTATGCACGAACTTGCGAGTAGTATTGGATAATTATAAAAACACTCTCCACTTTTTATTTTAATGAAAATAAACTCGATTTCAGCTTCTGCAATTCTTGATTCGCGAAAAGACAAAACAATTCAAGTTGCCATTAAAACAAATGCTGGAACGTTTTCTGCGTCGGCGCCGCAAGGAAAATCAACTGGAAAGTTTGAAGTTAGGTGTTATAAAAAAAGTATTGATGAAGATATTAAGTCCTTGAAGAATTTATCAGATTATTTCAGCGAAGACGATTTTGTAGAATTTGATGATTTGAAAAAGGTTGAAGAGGTTCTTGACAGGCATGTTGGAGGAAATACTCTGCTGGCATTGGAGTGCGCGGTTTTGAAAGCAGTTGCTAAAGAATCGAAGAAAGAAGTTTGGGAATTGATAAATGAAAAGGCAAAGAAACTTCCTGCGCAAATTGGGAATGTTATTGGTGGAGGAAAACATTCTGAATTAACAAATAATCGGATGCCTGATTTTCAGGAGTTTTTGGTTATTTCTAAGGATTATGAGCTAATTAAGAAAGTTCACAAAGAAGCTGAGAAATTGCTGAAGGGGTTTGATGAAAATTTTAGTTCTAAGAGAAATGACGAGAATGCATGGCAGACATCGCTGAATGAAAAAGAAGTTTTGGATATTTTGTTAAGATTGAAAAAAGAATTCAAAATTGATATTGGTTTGGATATTGCGGCTTCGAGTTTTTACAAACGTAAAAAGTACAAATATGAAAATCCTAAATTAGACAGAGATATTGACGAGCAACTGGGTTATGTTTCTAATTTAATTAAGAATTATAGTTTGTTATATATTGAAGATGCTTTTGAAGAAAATGATTTTGAAAGTTTTGCGAAGTTGTTGAAGAAATGTCCTGATAGTTTAATTGTCGGCGATGATTTAACTGTTACGAATTCCAAGCGTTTGGAAAAAGCGATTAAAATAAAATCTATTAATGCTATAATTGTCAAGCCGAATCAATGCGGTTCATTACTTGAAGTAAAACGAGTTGTTGAATTAGCGAGGAAAAATAATATTAAAATTATTTTCTCGCATAGGAGCGGAGAAACTGAAGAAAACATTCTCGCTGATTTAGCTTTTGGTTTTCAAGCAGATTATATTAAAGTAGGAGTTGTTGGGAAAGAGAGAGAAAGGAAGATTGAAAGACTAATTCAAATTAGTGAATCCTTGAATTAGTCTGCGATGAAAATTACAACTTTTTCATCGGAAGGTTGATGGAGATTTTGGAAAAATATTTGACTCGCTTCGCTCGAATTGATAAAGGATTAAATTAACTGGATTCAATCTTGAGAATTATAATAATTGATAAATCTGGATTATCGGAATTTTAGGGGCTTTGTTGATTATTGGAATAATTATTTATGTAATCTCAAAATCTGGAAGATAACCAAATCTTTAAAAACCCAATTTCCTCTAGATTTTTATATTATCACGTACCGGCTGAAACAACCCGGATGTTTTAACCTCGAAAGAGTTTAGAGCCTTAACGTAAATTTGCGATGTTTTGACACCCGTGAGCTTATTATAAAATAATTCAAATGGTAAAAGACGAAACCAAAACTGATGAAAATATTGTCGACGAAGAAATAGCTGAAGCTAAAGCTTCAGATGAAATAAAAAATAAACAAAAAACAAAGAAATCAAAAGGGGTGATATTAAAAAATAAATCTGAGATGAAAGGCGAAACTAAATCTTATGAGAATGAAGTTCCTGAAAAACACGAAAAATCTTTGGAGGAAAAGAAAAAAGAGCTGCTTAAAAAAGCTGAGGAGTTGAAAAAGAAAATTGCTGGTGAAGGTCCGACTACTGAAGAGTTGAAAGAACAAGTTAAGGGAAAGAAAAAAGAGCCGTTGCTGCCTTTGGATGATTATGTCAAGTCTGGAATTTATCTTGGGACAAAAGTTGTGACACCTGATATGAGGCAATATGTTTATCGAAGACGTGCCGATGGTTTGGCGATTTTTAATACAGATATTATCGACGATAAATTAAAAGAAGGTATTGAGTATTTGAGCAAGTTCGACGCGAAAGATATTGTTTTAGTTTGTAAAAGACTGGCTGGCTGGAAAGCAGCTGAAATGTTTTCTAAAGCTACTGGAATAAGAAATTTTAGAAAAAAATATCCGGCAGGAATTTTGACAAATACTGATTTGCCTGATTTTTTTGAGAATGAGCTGACAATAATTACAGATGCTTGGCTTGATAAAAATGCACTTGCAGACACGTTAAAAGTTCATAAAAAAGTTTTGATGATTTGTGATACGAATAATTTTTCAAGAAATGTTGACCAAGTTGTGATTGGTAATAATAAATCGCCTAAAAGTTTGGGGTTGATTTTTTATTTATTGGCAAGAGGTTATTGTAAAGCGAAAAATATCGACGCTGATATTCCTGATTTAGAAGAATGGACAAGCGGGGAAGAATGAACCCTTATAATTATATAGATAAACGTTTATAATCAATTTCTCTCATATCTAACTCAGAATATAATGCATTTTCTCTATCTTCTTTTTGTTTATACCATTTAGCAAATGTATCTGAATCGCAAACTTCTGGTATTCTGTGTGACCCGGGTATTGAACAAGAAATCTCCATTACATTTAAATCTATTAATTCTCTAATAATTTGACTTAACTTTAATGTTTTAGGATTAGTATCATTAACCATATTATTTCTTATTAATTGTCCTATTTAAGAATTTATGTTATTTGATGAATATAATTGAATTGAATTTTGCCAGCCTCTCGGCAAGGCAAAATTTTAAGGAAGTAGTTAATGTAATAACTCTTAATAGGTTTAATCATGAGCAGTAGATTTTTATATCTAAAAACATTTAACAAATCATGAAAAAAGAGGAAAAGAAATCTTTATTTCAAGAAACTGTTAGAGATGTTATTGCGCTTGGGAGTCTGCCGTTTTATATTATTGTTTTAATTAGAACATCAATGGATGCGAATTTGAGAAATAATTTCAATCATCTTGGTTTAAGCTTGATTGTGATTTTATTTTTGTTTGTAGTTTTTTGGAAATGGAAGTTTGAAATTCATTCAGCATTTGTTGTTCCTCTTTTAATTTTTGTAAGTTTGTATTATAATTATACAAATTTTACTATTTTTGCAAGTATTCTTGTATTTTTACTTTTAGCGTCGCTGTTTTATTTAAAATATGATTGGAAAAGAATTGTTGTGGGTTTGATTGTTGGGGGAATGGCGAGTGGGATTAGTTGGTGGATTGTTTAAAATCTGCTCGCTTCGCTCGCAAATAATCTTGGCTTCGAAATTTTGTTCCGCTTAAATTTCTTCGCGTGGAAGATTGTTAGGATAAAAATATTTTAGATATTTTTTGAGACCCAATATTAAATCGAGACTAGCATAATATTTATTTACGAACAGAGTTAGCAGTAACTTTTCATACTTTCATAAACAACCAACCCCTACTTCACAAACTCAACATTTTCAAAGTTTTCAAATTCTTTATCACCTGTGAGAAATCTTACATTATTCATCTTAGCAATTATGTAACCAATACAATCAACATATGAAAGCCTTCTTTTTTTATTTAGTAATTTAAATTGATTTGCTTTTTTTATTATGTCATCGCTGATTTCAATAACAAATTGGAGAAATTTATTATATGCTTTTTCAGCATAATCTTTTCCATATAAGTCAAGTAACCTGTAGTGAAGCTCCATTAGATTAAGTTTTGTTGTTATTAGTGCTACATTACTATAGAGGATATAATTTTTATTTCCATGAACTATTTCAAAAAGAGCATATGTATCAAAAAAATATGTTAATTCCATCCTTCTCTTGCTAAGTCCTTCATCTTTTGTCCAGACATTTTTCTATTTTTTATCATACCAAATATGTCAGACAAATTTACTTCTTTAACAATATTAATATTTATTTTTTGATTTTCTTTTAATCTCTCTTTCTCTACAAGTTCCTTCGGTAATAAAACTCCCATAGAGTTTCCCCATTTTTTTATTGTAACTTCTGTTGCCATCTTAGTTATACATTAATTATACAGATGTATAATTTATAAATGTTTCTATAATTTCATAAACAACCAACTTTTTTCCGGCTTAGAACCGTAATTTGTTTTTATTAAAACAAAATTTCCCTTGAGTTTTTTTCCTAAAACTTTTATCTCGATTTTCTTTTCGTCTTTAGAAATTAATTCGTATGTGCCAGCGTCGTAAATTTTTACTGTTCCTTTCCCATAACCTTCTTTTATTTCTCCTTGAAATTTTGCGTAGTTTAATGGATGATCTTCAACCTGAATTGCAAGGCGCTTAATTCCTTTTTTTGTTGGAGGAGATTTAGGAATTGCCCAAGATTTTAATGTTCGATTCATTTCTAAACGCAAATCCCAATGAAGATGTGAAGCGTGATGCTCTTGGATTGTGTAAATTAATTTTTTAGATTTATTTTTAGGAATTTCTGCTTTTGGCTCGTGCCCGCACTCGGATTTTTTATTTTTGGCTCCGCGATAACTTCTCGCGCAAACACCCGGTTCACCTGATTTTTTTAGGTTTCGTTTTTTTGTGTATTCTAAAAGTTTGGATGGCATAAAATTTAGAAGAATTTAGATTTAATAAAATGTATGTTAGACAAAAATCACCCAATTAATATTGGCTTCACGCCAGCTTTCAGCACTGCTCGCGCCCACGTTTTGTAATTGACAATTAAATTTCTCAAAACGTAAATGCTCGGTTTCACTAACGACAAAGATAATTCATAATAACTTTGAATGTAATTGGATTCTACACCTCGCTTTGTTATGAATAAATATCCTGAATTAAATAATAATGTTGAAAAAGAGATTATAACTTCCAAAAAATAATTAAACATAGGTAAATCTATGTAATCATGGAATTGAAAAAGAGGGTTGTTCTAATAACTGGAAGCAGCGACGGAATAGGCGCTGAAACGGCTTTGGCTTTCGCGAAAGAAGGCGCGAATGTTGTTGTGACTTATAATTCTCAAAAGAAAAAAGCTGAGAAAGTTTATTCTGAATGTAAGAAATTAACTGAAAGCATGATTGTTAAATTGGATGTTAGCAACGAGGAATCAATAAAAAAATGTGTTGAAAATGTTGTGGATAAGTTTGGAGATATAGACATTCTTGTAAATAATGCAGGAATATTAATTGAAAAAAGTTTAGTCGAACAAAGTTTTAATGAAATACGAAATCAAATAGAAATAAATTTAATTGGTTTGATGAACGCGACGAAAATTGTTCTGCCGTATTTTCAAGCAAAGAACGACGGAATCGTAATTAATATCGCGAGCATGGCTGGAAAAAGAGTTAAGTGGCCGAAGACAGCGCCGTATTCTGCAAGCAAATTTGGAGTCAGAGGGTTTACTCAGGGAATAGCAAAAGAATATGAGAACATAAATAAAAATATAAGATTTTATTCTGTAAATCCGACATTAACAGCGACTAAGATGACTGATTTTGAAGGATATTCTCCAAAAAAAGTTGCTAAATTAATTGTTGATACAGCGAAGGAAAATTTAGGAAAAAAGAGTGGTGACGATGTGGATTTTTGAGATGAAATTTCTGACTGCTTCGAACTCGCCTCCGGCAGAGTTCTTCACGAACGAGATTTAATGTAAAAAGTTTCTATATGTTTGTTCAACAAAAAATGGATAAATTCCTTAACAAGTATTGGAACAATCACAATATAAAAAATAAATCCTCATCCAACAATCGGATCGTCGTTCTTCGCGCCACATTCGTCACAAAACTTTTGTGCTTTTCCAATTTGATTCTTGCAGGATTTGCAAAAGAAAAGCATAGGTTTTTTTTCTATCACTGACTTATATCCAGATCTTCCACCAGATACTAACATAGAGAATGCATCGAGAACTGCGTCGTTCTTTTGCATATCTTCCTGTTCTCTTTGCCTGTTGTGAACATCGTTCATTTTTACCTCTTTTAAAATTTAGATTAAATAAAAAAGAAAAAATGGTTTAAAAATTTTGTGGGGATGATTATAAGGGAGAGAAATTTATTATCAAAAATTATTTTTTAAAAATTAATTCTCTATTTCTACCAACGAGAACAGGATCTAAACTTTCATAAGCATTAGGGTTCTTTTTAACAGCCTTAACATGTAAATCTGCAACATGAGTGAAAGCATTTTCCCCAACAATTGGCCTTAGTTTATCCATCTTAACTTTTGAATATTCTTCTACTTTATCTTTTAAATAAGAAAGCTTAGACAAGTCTCTTCTACTCTCTCCATATCTTATATTTAAATTAACAAAAAGTTCTGCTAAAGAAGTGATTCCTGCTCTTTCTCCAATACCATTTATAGAAACATCAATTGTGTCAACGCCCGCCTCATAAGCAGCTAAAGAATTTGCTAATGCTAATCCATAATCGTTATGACAATGAACTTCTAATTTTGCAGAAGTCTCTTCTTTTATTGTTTTGATTATTTTATAAAACTCATTTGGTGTGGCACAACCAGTAGTATCAACTATACTTATAACATCTGCACCAGCTTTTATTGCTAATCTAGTTATTTCAATGATATCTTTTAGTTCAGTTCTTGTAGAATCTTCAATACTATATCTAACATTTAATCCTAATTTTTTAGAATATTTAATTGATTCAATTATCTTATTATAAACTTCTTCTTTAGAAATTCCACCTAGTTTATTCTCTCTTGATATTTCATTGATACCACAAAATATTCCAACCCATTTACATCCTGAATCTGCAACTGCATCAATATCTTCTTTTCTTGCTCTTGCATGTCCTAAAATTTCTGCCTTTAACTTAATATTTGCGACGGCTTTAACACATTCAAAATCTCTTTTAGATATAATTGGGTGTCCTGCTTCTATTTTATCTACTCCCAAATCATCAAGCAACTTAGCTATCTCCATCTTTTGTTGTTTTGTAAACATTACTCCTTTTGTTTGTTCACCTTCTCTCAATGTGGTGTCGAGGATATTAACCATATTAATTCCCCATTTTATTACATGAAAAATCCAGAACTTTATTGGGACTTTCCAATAGACTAAAATTCAATTCCCTATATTGGTCTTCACTTAATACTTTAAAAACTCTAAGAGTTGGTTTTGCCGGATCCATAACTCCTAATAAATATGCAAGGACATGAGGTTGACATTGCAAATGTAATGCCATATCAATTTCTGTGGGTTCTCCAGGAACAAAACATCTATGACTATGAAAAACTCCCACAATATGCTCTTTTTTCTCTTCCATTTTTTTATATACATTTAACACTTCTTTTGGATCTATAATAAAACCTCTCTCAGGATTCTTATAAAAATCTCCAAAAGAATCAATTCTTTCTTTCCAATAAGAATCTGAATTTCTTAAATTTGAACGGCATTGATACATACTGGTTGGATGATACAAATCCAGTCCACCAATTAGACCATATGTTTTTTTTGGTAAGGTTTTAATTGCAGAACCAATTAAATTAGCGACAAGATTTCTCGGAATAAATACTCTTGATTCAGATTGCTGATCACTATTCGCACTAATTAAGTTGCAATTTGTTGAGGTCATTTTAATCTAGATTCCATTCAACCCCCCTTCATCGTAAATTCCTCTTTCAGTTTGTTCTTTAATAAATTGGCCAACTTTATGAGTGAATATATCTACCAGTTGATCATCATTAACAGCAAAAAGTCTCTTTTCCCCTTTAGAAAAAGACCATCTTCCTCCGTTGTGTTGATAGATGCAATATGAACCACTTCCATCTTCAAGGACATAACAACAATCTATTAAACTTCTTCCATTCATAAGTTCTTCTGGTGAAGTTTCATCTATTATCTTCAATAATCTTTCTCTAAGTTTTTGTTGAACATTCTTTGTTGGTTCTTTCGTCATTTTGATTTTCTCCTAAGATTCAAAATACTTTCTAATTTTCTGTGATAAATTTCTTCATGCTCCTGTTTTTCTTTTTCTCTTCTATCTTCTTCCACTTGTCTGATAGGTTCTAGTTTTTTCTGAATCATTTCCCAGGCCCAACTATCTTGGCTCTCAAATAAAAGGTTATATCCCCCATCCATACCAATTGCTAAATGATAACCACTTGTTTTTTCATCTTTATCTTGATAAACTACATAATAAAACTGTTCGGAATCAGAAGTTAGTGAAAAGGTAGTTCTATAATCATTTTCATTAGGAATTAATTCTCCGATTGGAGTTGATTCTATAAGTTCACATAATTGTGATTCTATTCTATTTTGTTGTGCCTTATTAATTTTCATTTTTCACCAATAATTTACTCTAATAAAGTAATAACATATTTGGGGGTATAATAATTTTTGTTGCCATAATATAACAACAAATAAGAAGTTTTAAATAACTCAATTAATCAATTAGATTATGGAACAAAAAGAAATAGAAGAAACGTTGATGGAAATTGGCTTGACAAGAGAAGAGATTAAAGTTTATTTGACAATGTTAAATCTTGGTTCAAATTTGGCGAGCAAGATTTCAGAAGAAACAAAAATAAATCGTTCTCATATTTATCAGTTACTTGAAAGATTAATTTCAAAAGGTTTTGTGGGTTATGTTATAAAAGAAAATAGAAAATATTTTTCCGCTGTGAATCCAGAGAAACTTATTGAGTTGATAAAAGATAGGGAACAAAAACTAAAGAATATTCTTCCTCATTTATTGGAAATAAAAACATTAGATAAAGAAAAACCGATAGTTGAAATTCTCGAGGGCAAGCAAGGAATAAAGACGATTTTGAATGATATATTAAAATTAAAAAAAGAGTGGCTTGGATTTGGAAGCACTGGAAAAGGAACAGAAGTTTTCCCTTATTATGCCGAACATTATGAAAAGGAAAGAGTAAAACTAAAAATACCTTTTAGAGCTATATTTGATAATTCCAAGTCCGGAAAGAAAAAGGGCAGTGAATTATCTAAACTAAAATTTACTCAAGTAAGATACTCTTTACAAGAATATTCTGCTCCATCTTCAACATGGATTTATGGAAATAGACTTGCTTTTGTTTTATGGGATAAAGAACATCCGTTTGCGATTAGAATAATTAGCAAAGAAGTTACAGATAATTTCAAATCGCACTTCGAAGTGTTATGGAAAATCGCGAAGAAATAACTTTATCTAAATATCTCCATAGACAAAATATTTTTATCATACTATATAGAAAAATTTAATAATATAATTTTTAAAAAATAATTATGGAAAAAAATAATTTAGAAAAGAAAATTGTAACTTTTGCAGTTGCTGGACTTGTTGGAACAGGAATTGTAACAACAGGAATTGCAAGTTATTTACTTAATCAGCCTCCTGAAACAATGTTGTCTGGAAAAGCAGCTGCAAATTTAATTTTATTATGTGAATCACCAATGGTTGTTGGAGTTATACCAATGTTCCTTAATTCAATAAAAGAAACATATAAAGAATTTTCTAAAAATTATTCTGGTAATTAATCTCCGACGCCAAATTATTTTTATTACATTCTTTTATTACAAAAAGTTTATATACTCTACATTTCTGAGTTTTTTAACTAAGATGAGTGCCTTAAATATATGCTCGGCAATTGACTTTGATGTTAGCATTAAGGTATGAGGTATGTAGAAGCAGTCATCTAATTGTATTCTCTTTAGAATTCAATTCTTTAACCAATTAAAAACAGCTAATAGTAGGAGTTTGTGTGAAGTGATTTCAATTACTTACAATATTGAAATTGCGGAATTAATTATCGTCTCGACGATAAAATGATATTCTTTCAAATCCAGTTGATCCTGCTGGCGGCTGCGGCTCTCTGGTTTGCGTTTAGCCATGCAAGTTGTTGTCCTTAGAAATAGGGGCAAGGCGAACTGCTCAGTAACACGTAGCTAATCTACCCTATGGTCAGGGATATCCTCGGGAAACTGAGGTTAATACCTGATAGAAGATATACCCTGGAATGATTTATCTTTGAAACTCGCGCCATAGGATGAGGCTGCGGCGGATTAGGTAGTTGGCGGGGTAATAGCCCACCAAGCCGATGATCCGTAGGGGCTCTTAGCGGAGAAGCCCCGAGAGGGAATCTGAGACACTATTCCCAGCCCTACGGGGTGCAGCAGGTAGGCATATTTTGCAATACACGAAAGTGTGACAAATTGAGCCAGAGTGCTTTTCTATTTGAAAAGCTTTTGCTAAATGTAAAAAGTTTGGCGAATAAGGACTGGGTAAGACGAGTGCCAGCCGCCGCGGTAATACTCGCGGTCCAAGTCGCAGCCATTTTTATTGGGTCTAAAACATCCGTAGCTTGTTATGTAAGTTTCTTGTGAAATCCGGCTTCTTAAGAGTCGGGCGCGCAAGAAGTACTGCATAGCTAGAGACTGGGAGACGTAAGGAGTACATTCAAAGTAGCGGTAAAATGTTTTAATCTTGAATGGACTTACAATAGCGAAGGCACCTTACGAGAACAGTTCTGACAGTCAGGGATGAAGGCTAGGGGCGCAAAACGGATTAGATACCCGTGTAGTCCTAGCAGTAAACTCTGCACACTAAACATCGG
>Ga0209542_10010424_pt1 | contig 16769 bp, 23 predicted proteins | sample RifCSPhighO2_01_FD_184028 | JGI IMG/M metagenome (GOLD analysis project Ga0209542, IMG submission 184028) | Soil microbial communities from Rifle, Colorado - Rifle CSP2_plank highO2_0.1 (SPAdes) (version 2) | ecosystem: Environmental > Terrestrial > Deep subsurface > Rock core/Sediment ...
AAACTTAGGGTCAGTGGGCCAATACTATAAAAAGTGTAGTATCCTTGCGGTTTTTCATGATAAATTTAGAGTATGGTAATAGTCTATTCGACTCAGTGGTGCGCCTTTTGTCACGCCGCCAAACAGTATTTTGATAAATTGGGCATTAAGTATGATGACCGCGATGTTGAAAAAGATATAGCTTCTGCCCACGAAGCCGTTAACAAGTCAGGGCAGATGGGCATCCCAGTAATTGATATTGACGGCACAATTATTGTTGGTTTTGACCGCCCCCGCATAGACGCAGCATTGCTCGCACGTAAATAAATATGAGCCTACCCAATACTGAGCTATTTGGGTAATAATAGAGTTTATGGGTTTAGAAGATTATAAAACTAAGGATTCGGTCGTGTTGGTATTTACTGGCGACGGCAAGGGCAAGACCAGCGCCAGCTTGGGCTTAATGTCCCGCGCACTCGGCAACCGCTGGCATGTGGCTTTTATTCAGTTTATTAAATATTGGGGGACGGGCGAACACACATTTATCCGCGATATCCAGCCTCTATTTAAAGATCAGCTGTATTTCTATAAGGGAGGTAAGGGATTTTACAAAGCAGGAGATTTAAGCCCCCGGCACATCAGCGAAGCCCAGCATAAGCAAGCTGCTATCGACACTTACAATAAAGCATTAAATGCCGTCTCGAGCGGTAAGTTTGACCTGGTTATTTGCGATGAGGTCAATAACGCCGTCCATGATGGGCTCATTACTAAAAGTCTTCTAAAAAATCTCATTAAAGAGAGGAATTCCAAAACAAGCCTATGCTTAACTGGACGTAACTTTCCCAAAGATTTATTGCCGTTAGTGGATATAGCCACCGATATGACCAAGATCAAGCACCACTTCGATGATAAGTTTTTGGCTAACAGAGGTATAGACTATTGAGTTTTGGCGAGTAAGGCCAGCTGTACGAGCTTGCCGATTGAGCGCTGTTCTTCGGCTGCTAGTTCGTGTTCAGCGCGTAGCAACGTGTCATATATGTCGACGCGTCGATCCCAGTTATCAAACCCGAACCGGACTGGAGCTTTTTCGAGTTCAGTCAGATCCCCATCTATATAGTTAGCACGTAGTTCGGCGTTCAAATGTACTTGGCGTCGGTCATCGCCCACAGCAACAGTCACAATTGGTGTATCTTCGCGCATCAAAGGACTATCAACAAAATAACTTGTACATGGAGAACAAGGGGGTAGCGTAGCTGGCCTAGCTTCAACAATCGACTCTATTTCTTCATTATTCAATGTCGAGGCTACTACAATTCCTGCTACGACCGTAAAGCCTGCTTTGCGCGCCTTTTCTAGCATTAGTTTTTCAGCACATTGAGTGGTTATATGTCTGTTTGGTTTAATATTACCAGCAACATAAATACCTGAGTCCGCATTCGGTAAGTTAACGGCATAACCAGCAGCACCAACGTGTACATCCCGATGAGACTTTGCCTCTGTTGTGGCAGCAATTCGAGCACGCTCAACAAGTGTCGGCACGGCCCGGATAAATTCTCTTCCTGGATCAAATTGATCTGATGCCACCAAATAACGTTCAGTAACCATGTATTTTATTATATAACTTTTGTAACCATATATCAAGTTTTAGTCTGTACTTTTCGTTCCGATGATCGTACGCTAGAAGCATGCAACAGACACTCTTTTTGACACTAGGGTATCCGGGAGCAGGCAAGACCACTGCAGCTAAAATTATTCACAAGTTAACTGGGGCTGAACATCTATGGGCCGATCGTGTTCGGCGCAAGATGTACAAACAACCCACCTATTCACACCAAGAGAATATGCATCTCTACACACACCTAAATGATCTGGCTAGCGAGCTGTTGTCTGAGGGAAAAAGCGTTATTTTTGATACCAACTTTAACTTTTACCGCGACCGCCAGCATTTGCGCCAAATAGCCTCAAAGAACAAGGCAAAAGTGGTTATCGTGTGGGTACAGGCAGACAAGCAAGTTGCCAAGCAAAGGGCTACCGTAGATGCGCATTTGCATAAACACACCCGAGTGCTCGGTAATATGCCGATTAAACATTTTGAGCGTATTTCTAATAACCTAGAGTCACCTAGAGAAGATGAAAAATTCGTTGAGTTAGACGGAACTATGATTGATGACGATTATGTTGAGCAAAGGCTGCACGAGGTTGGCATAGTTTAGCTATGAGTCGTCCATACAAATTCAGCAAGCGAGTCTCACCATTGATCGTATTACTTATCAGCCTGTTGGTGTTTGTTGGGCAGCGATACGGGTGGCTTGAGAGTGCTAACCACGCGGCCAAGGTCAATCAGCCTGGACTCTACCGCGTGGTTGAGTTTGTAGATGGAGATACAGTCGTTGTAGACATGAATGGCACCAAGGAGACACTGCGATTCATAGGTGTTGATACTCCCGAGACCCATGATCCACGCAAGGCCGTACAGTGTTTTGGTAAGGCTGCTGCCGGTTTTACTAAAAACCTGATTGGCACTAATAGTGTTCGACTTGAAGCTGATTCGCTCAACACTAACCGCGACCGTTATAACCGCCTGCTTCGCTATATTTACTTGCCAGACGGACGGTTAGTTAATGCCGAAATCATCAAGCAAGGGTACGGCTTTGCTTACCTTAGTTTCCCATTTACGAAAGCTGATGAGTTTCGACGCTATGAGATTGAAGCCAGAGGTGCCAATCGCGGCCTTTGGGGCAGCTGCCAACCCACCAAGAACGAGTATGGTGGCTATACCAGCCCCGACGCTCAGTAGCTACCTTATATGCTTAAAATTCTTCTTGTATCGAAGCAAGGCAGCAATGATGGGCCAGCAGATCAATGAATAAATTACAAAAAATATTGTCAGCAACCAGCCGATTAGCGCACCCGGCAAAGCTTCCCAAAACCCCAGTTTAAAATCGCCCATATCATTGAAGGTACCAATCCGTCGATGATATTCCTTCATCCCTATCGATTTTTTTACATATGCTAAAAACTTTGGCCAATAGAGATAGCTTACGCCATCGGTCTTGATTAACAATCTATCGTCTTGAATAATTTTGCAACCATGACTAAGTAGCACCAAGGAGACATCTTGGTCCTCATGAACCTCGGAACCATCGGGCGCAGTAAATTGTTTAACTTTGTCCCAAGCGCTTCGGCGCACAGCCATGTTGGCACCCCACATAGTCACCGCCCGAAAAAAGGAGTGTGTTGTCCAAAAATATACTCGTGTCCAGAAAGTTGAATATAGATTGACACCCAAGAACACTTTAGTCTGTCCTAAACCTGCCACTCCTTGTACTGAAGGATCATTAAAATCCTGATGCACACGTTCTAGCCAGCCCGGTATAATCACACTATCAGCATCAATTCTCCCAATAATGTCGCCACTAGCAGCATTAAATCCAGCGTTACGAGCTTTGGTCCTGCCCTGGACACTCTCCTTAACTATTTTTACGAAAGGATACTGCCTGGCTAAGTCAACTGTTCTATCAGTACAATTATTATCGACTACGATCACTTCGAGCGGTTTCACTGTTTGAGCCGCAATGGCATCTAAGCATGATTTTATGTAGCGCTCCTCATTGTAAACTGGTATAACTATACTTATCGAAAGTCCGTTTTTCACATATTAAGTTATAGCAGGTTGTTACGCCGGTGGGAAAACCAAACTCCAATAAAAAGAACAAAGATACAAGAGAGAAGAGCAAAGTCAAATCTGCTCGATCAATAGTCCGTATCTTTTATTCTTATTTGCTAAGATTCTTGCCCAAACAGCGATGGCTAAGGATTACTCTGCTTACAATCCTGGCTATAGTTACCTTAACTGTTGGCAGTATGTACGCTGTCGCCCGTTGGTATATTGCAGATCACGCTAATCAACCCCTACAACTTGGAGCAAGTTTCATTCCTGCTTACGCAGAAAAATTTGGGCTCGACCCCCAGCAAACACTCGATGCCATGATTAATGATCTTGGCGTCAAAAACATACGCATGGTTAGTTACTGGGAGGACATAGAGGCAGAGCCGGGCACCTATGATTTTAGTCAACTAGACTGGCAGTTTGCTATGGCTCAGGCCGGCGGTGCCAAAGTTAGTCTAGCTATTGGGCTACGGCAACCACGTTGGCCGGAGTGCCATTCGCCTGAGTGGGCCAATGTCAGAAGCGACAACATGGACGAGTGGTACCCCAAACTTGCTAGCTTTATGACTCAGGTCATTAATCGCTACAAGGCCAATCCAGCGCTGGACAGCTATCAGCTAGAAAATGAATTCTTTTTAACCGCTTTTGGAGAATGCAAAGACTTTAGCCGTGAAAGGCTAATCAATGAATACAACCTGGTAAAAGGTTTGGACTCTAGTCATAAGTTGATTGTCAGCCGTAGTAATAACGCCCTCGGGTTGCCTGTAGGACAACCAACACCTGACGAGTTTGGGGTCTCTGTCTATAAGCGGGTATGGGATGCAACTGTTACTCATCGTTACTTTGAATATCCATTCCCAGCTTGGTTTTACGCTTTTTTGGCAGGAGGCGGCAAGATTTTGACCGGCAAAGACATGATCATACACGAACTACAAGCCGAACCATGGCCTCCGCTTGCTGAAATTGTTGACTCCACAACTGCCGAACTCAATAAATCACTTGATGCCAGGCGCCTAAAGGGCAGATTTGACTATGGCCGAGCAACAGGGATCAAAAGCATTGATCTTTGGGGAGCCGAATATTGGTATTACCTGAAGGTTATGCGTGGCGACTCAAGCCTATGGGATGTTGCGAGGCAAGAATTTACCAAAGCTAGAGCCGATAACACAAATATGCAGGCTCAGGATTAATCCAACTATAGGTCAGGTCTGCGAGCAGCTAAGGCCTGTAAATCAAGAGGGACTGGACCTCTGAGTGTCTTCGCCCAATGTCTCCATTGCCGCAATGAATTCACGGGGCCTAAACCATGTGTATGGTGTACTGCCAAAAGCGGCTCTCTTATAATATGAAATCCTGCTTCAAGCATCTTAGAAGCAAGTGCGGTATCTTCGCCACCAGACTCATAACGCTCATCAAACTGCCCAAGCTCCTCCCATACCGGTTTAGCCACCATAGCTCCAGTAGCGCCCAATACGCCCATTCCAGCTTTCTTGATTTGTCTTGAGCCCTCGAAGAGCCACTTACTGGCTACAGCTGTCAAACGGTCCGTTCTTGACGCATTGTCGTTGGGCAAGGATGCTGAATATACCCCTCCAAGGTTTCCTATTTGATAATGTCGAGCAGCGCCACGTAGTGCTTGATTATTGCTAAGTCGCGCATGGCCTACTGTTAGTAACACAATATCATTGCTCGCGGCCGTCATACCCAGGTTCATTGAGCGTGGATATGTGAATTCAGCCCTTGGCAGATGCACTACCTCCGCTTCAAATTCCTTCGCAACACTTCTTGTATTGTCAGTACTTTCATTGTCAACTACTAAGACTTCAATCTCACCCTTAAATGCTTGCTCGCTGATATCCTAGAACAGGCGCTCAAGGTTCTCATCCTCATTGAAGGTACGAACTGCAATAGTGATATTTGGGTCTTTGAGGACAGAGCTAGGATCACGATGTGCTTCTCTCTGAGCGACATCTTTTGCTTGCCCATCAATAAGTTCAGCAATTTTACCACCTTGAAGAGGAATTCGTTCGAAAAGCTCAGGATGAAGTAAATAACTCACAATTTACATATTCTATCACTTAATGCACCTTTTGTCTATACTTATTATGCTTTTACTGGTACAATAGTGTGGTTATGAAAAAGCAGGCAAAGAACCAGACCAAACGGATTGCTAATCGCCGAGCCCGTCATGATTATGAGCTTGGTGATAGCTTTGTGGCAGGCCTTCAGCTAAGCGGGCCTGAGACTAAGGCGCTTAGATTAGGCCATGGTCAGCTACGCGGCGCCTATGTAACGGTCAAGGACGGTGAACTGTGGCTAATTAATGCCACAATTACTGGCGGCCCGGGGTTACCCATTAGCGAACAAGATCAAACCCGCAGCCGTAAATTGCTGGCTAAGCGACGCGAGATTGATCAGCTAATTACCGCCAAACAACGGGGGCAAACTATAGTCCCGCTCGAGATACTCACAGGCAGCCACTACATCAAGCTGCGTATCTCTGTCGGGCGCGGCAAAAAACTTTATGATAAGCGTCAAACTCTTAAAAAACGCGAAGAACAGCGCAGTATTGACCGTGCCGTTAAAAGTTATAGTTAGTTCGATCAACTATAGCCTACAATATGTTGGATGGATGGTTATAGTGCTGCCTATTTCAAACAGATCAATGATGAGGAAGGTCCACAGGCGGAGCGTTTGGCCGATGTCTTGATTTGGAAATACTCTCCAAAGTCAGTTATAGACATTGGATGCGCCAGCGGATTATACCTTAAACCATTCCTCGATAGGAATGTAAAAGTAAGGGGTCTAGATAATGCTAAGGCTGTTATTGATGACGAGGTTTTACAAATTCCAAGAAGGTACATTGAGCTTGCTGATATTACTAAAAATCCACCTAAAACCAAGGCTGACTTGGCGCTATGTATTGAGGTTATGGAACACATACCCAAGTCAGGCGCCAAGCCTGCTATCCGACACCTAACCCAAGCGTCTGACCTAATTATCTTTTCGGCAGCACAACCTGGACAGGGCGGAGTAGGGCACATCAATTGCCAGCTACCAAGCTACTGGCAGGCACTATTTGCTAAGAATGGTTTTGAAAGGCAATACCAAGATGAAAGCTATCTAAAAACAATTATATCATCGGGCTACCACATGGGTTGGTTGATTAATAATTTGATGGTACTACGTAAAAAGTCTTAGGTAGCTGGAGGAGTGGGTGATTGCCAGATACCAGGCTCTTCGTCTTTTTTACGGCGGCGGCGCCAAAGAATAAAGAATATGAATATTGCAGTTACGATGGCTAGAATAGATAAGATCATCCAGAGCCAGGACTTACCCTTTTGTGGCACAGCTACCTTTTCTACTGTTGCAGAGTCATCATTGCCAGGCTGAACGGTAGAGTTGCCGAGTACTGCCGAAAACGATAAGTTAGCTTTGCCGTCTGAAATTCCATTAAGTGTTACCTTGATATCTTTTTTACCATCGCCATTGACGTCATATTGTCCGCTTTGACCAATAGTAAGTGTGACATCAAAGGAATCAGGTGCAAATGTAAGTATTACAAAGTTATCACCAACTTGTTTGATAGTAATAGTGTAGTCTTCTAACTGTCCATCGACAGTAAGATTGAAGTGAACCACATCAGCGACACCCATATCCAGCGTTTTACCATCTTCTGTGAAAAATTCGCTAAAATCATTGAGCAAAATTATGCTACCTTGATTGTCCGGCGGAGTCGTAGTAATTGGTCCTCCACTGGCATCACATCCCTGACTATATTTACAGTCATCATACGAACCACTGCCATAGGGCGCAGCCAACACATTAGCAGGAATAATTAGCAGTCCGCTTACCAGGAGTAAACCAGATATTACAACATTTTGATACCGTTGGAGCAATGATTGTTTGTTAGCCATTTACAAAAGCAATTATAACATGTAGACTTAATTTAGTATTAACAAATGGAGAGGGTATGTTTGGGAAAACAGAAGAATTAGTTATCGTTCTGCTTATCATTTTGCTTCTCTTTGGAGCCAAGAAGATACCAGAGTTGGCACGCAGCATTGGTCAATCTGCCCGAGAAGTTCAGAAGGGCTTCAGGGGAGAGGAATCAGAAGAGCCCGAGAAGAAGTCTGACAAGAAGAAGTAGTATCCCTACTTAGTAAAACATAAAACCAAAGGAGTGGGGGGTGACACCGGCACAAACGTTCCACGACCACATAAAGGAACTCAGACGCAGAATACTGTGGGTGGTTTTGGCTATTGGTGTCAGTGCAGGCGTTAGCTATGCCTTGCGTTTACCAATCATCAAAATACTCCAACGCCCTTTGGATTCAGCACTAGTTTATTCATCACCAGCCGGAAGCTTTGACTTTGTGCTCAAATTATCCATGGTCACTGGTATGTTTGTAGCTCTGCCGGTAATGATTTATCACTTAATTCGTTTCATTGAGCCGGCCTTACCAATAGAGATCAAAAGAAGCATGATTATTAAGATTATCGGCTCATCGTTTGTGTTGGCGATTGCTGGTATTGCCTTTGGATTTTTCTTAATGATCCCCATGTCCCTTCATTTCTTTAATGGTTTTGCTACACCGGAAATTAAGCCTTTGATTACTGCCGGTGAATATCTTACCTTTGTCATAAACCATATGATGACTTTTGCTATAGTCTTCCAGATTCCGCTGGTTGTGATGTTTATAAACTGGATAAAGCCCATGCGCCCTAGTCAGCTATTGCGCTATCAAAAGTTCGTCATCGTAGGATCCCTTGGCTTGGCGGTGGTCTTGCCCTTTACGTACGACCCGCTGTCTCAGTTTATTGTAGCCATACCTATAGTGGTACTTTTTTACCTGTCGGCTGTGTTGTTGTGGATTGTTAACCGCGGCAAAACTTACCCAGTAGATAATAGTAAAAGAGTGTCGTATGTCCCCCCTCTTAAGCCAGCTTCAGATCTAGTGCGAATGCTCAATAATGAGCCAAAGCCACTGCAATCGTCGCCTAAAGTAGTACTTGCATTATCGGGCCATAGGTCATTTGCAATGGACGGGTTCGTAAGTAGACCGACCAACATTTTACCTGTTTCGGCTAAGGCGAACTACGTAAATGATCACCGCGGCCAAGTATCCGAGCCAAAGCTCGAACAGATAGCAGCACGTCAACCCAGATTGGCGATCGACGGCATCAGTCCGCCTCTGCCTTCTTACTTTTAAAAATACTGGCAAAACACTACAACAAAAACACCTTGACGTCGTCTTGCATATTGCTTATGCTTTTCATTGTATTCTCGCTCTAAAGCAGGCTAAATGTGGGGAGTTATGAGCCAAAAAATAAATTTGCAAAAACTGTTCGAAAAACAGATGGACCGCCGACAGTTCTTGGCTCATGTGGCTGCAGGAATTTTAGCTATTGTTGGCATTAGCGGCTTACTAAAAAACTTGGTCAACTTGAGCAGCCAACCCCGACAACATAGAGTTGTGGGCTACGGCTCCACGCCATATGGAAACAAGAAGAAATGATATATAATATCGTTAGACAAGCGTTAGAGGAGTAGTTTATGGCGCGGCTACCACAACCTGGAGGAGATGACGGCACTTGGGGTAACATACTCAACGAGTTTCTTAATGTTGCTCATAACACTGACGGAACACTAAAAGACAGTGCAGTTGGAGCTACTGGGCCAGCGGGAAGTACTGGAGGTACGGGGGCAACTGGGGCTACAGGACCAATGGGCAGTACCGGTGGAGTAGGTGCTACTGGAGCGACTGGCGCAGGTACCACTGGTGCTACCGGACCACAAGGTGCTACAGGTCCAGGCGCTGGATCGACTGGAGCCACGGGCCCAACCGGGGCTGATGGTGCAACGGGAGCCACTGGAGCAGGTGTAACTGGTGCTACCGGACCTACTGGAAGTACTGGTGGAGTTGGTGCGACTGGAGCGACTGGAGCAGGCACCACGGGTGCAACCGGTCCAACGGGTAGTACTGGAGGTGTAGGAGCTACGGGTGCTACCGGTGCTGGCACAACTGGCGCTACCGGACCAACTGGAAGTGCAGGAGCTACCGGTGCTACCGGGGCAACTGGTGCCACCGGTCGCGAGGGAGGGCTCAAGTATACATTTAGTACCAACACCGCCAGTAGCGACCCAGGCAGTGGAGTAATTAAGTTTGATAATACTTCGTTTCCCTCGATTACAACTCTGAGAATTAGTGAAACCGATGGTGACACTAATGCAATAGCTGCTTTATTGCAGAGCTGGGATGATAGTACCACCTCAGCTGTGCGAACAACCATAACTATGATTAAGGAAAATGCGCCAACTAACATGTTGGTATTTCAGATTACAGGTGCGGTAACCGACAACGGAACCTGGGATAGTTTTGGAGTTAGCTATGTAGCTTCAGCCGGTTCTTTTTCCAACACTGATGTCGTTAGATTGTATTATTCGCGTACTGGTGATCAGGGAGCCACGGGCCCTACAGGTGCAACTGGACCAACAGGATCCACGGGCGCCACGGGTGCCGGTACTACCGGGGCAACTGGCGCCACTGGTACCGCGGGTTCAGCTGGAGCAACCGGAGCGACGGGCGCTGGGGCAACTGGTGCGACTGGCCCAATTGCAAATTTGAGCGTGCCAATGCCTCCAAAGACGTCAAGTTATCCTATAACAGGGGCTGACGACGTTATATTGGCAGATGTATCAGGAGGCGGTATTTCTATCACGCTACCAACAGCGGTAGGCGTAGTTAAATCGTTTACTATAAAAAAGATTGATAGCTCGTCTAATGTAGTTACAGTAGCTACAACGGCTGCACAGACCATAGATGGCGGCACTAACGCATTGCTACAAGTACAATATGCTAGCATTACTGTAGTTTCAGATAATGCCAACTGGAGAGTGATATGAGTTATAATATTTACAAGCATATGAATTATAGTAGAGAGGAGCCAAGAGCATGAGTTATAATCCGCAAAACCCCAATAGCCAAGCAACCATGGCAAACTCTAGTCCTGTAGTAATAGCCAGTGATCAGACTGCTGTGCCAGTCACTGATAATGCTGGATCGTTAACTGTAGATCAGGCCACGGGCACAAACCTTCATACCGTTGTTGACTCGGGCACATTAACTACGCTAACCACTCTTACCGGAACAACCACCCTAACACCCGGAACAGGAGCTAGTAACCTAGGAAAAGCTGAGGATGCGGCTCACACAACTGGAGATGTTGGAGTTTTCTCGCTCGGCGTAGGCAATGAAGCGCAATCTACATTGGCTGCAGATGGCGATTATGTTGGGTTGGCAGTTGACACCAAAGGTAACTCGTTAATTGTTGGTAATGTAGCCCATGACGGAGTTGATGCTGGAAGCCCAGTCAAAGTTGGAGGTGTTGCCAAGACTGCGCTTCCAACCGCCGTAGCGGCTGATGACCGAGTCAACGCCATGTATGATAAGTTTGGCCGACAAGTTACTCTTAATAATGCTATGCGTGATCTTTTGGGGTCACAGACAACAACTATCTCAAATACTACGGAAACTACAATTATTACCGCCGCCGCTTCGATTTTTAACGATTTGGTGACGCTTTTTATAAGTAATACCTCTGCCACAGCCGCTAGGGTCGATATTCGCGATACAACCGGTGGATCGGTGATATTTCAACTGTATCTACCAGCAGGTGATATGAGAGGGCTATCGCTCACAACCCCATGGCCACAGACAACCGTTAACACTAACTGGACCGCTCAAGCCTCTGCTTCAGTTACCGATCTAAGGATTAGTGCGATGTTTGTTAAGAACAAGTAGTTAATTAAAGTGCAGCTTATTTAAGGCATGCTCTATTTATACCCTTAGTGCTGTTAAAATAATAAACGTGAGAAGAATAATAGTGAGTGCTAACGCTTACATTCAAGTAATTTTAAGGCATGGTTACATCTGTTTATTGGGGGTGGGGTGATGGCTTTCTCATATAGACGTACCATAACTATAGATTACACAAAATGTGGTACTGCCAATTCAACTGATTTTCCTATGCTTATATCCGGCACCTATGATGGTACTGGCGGAATTGCGGACTTGAGGACGACAGGCAATGGTGGAAAGGTCACAAATGCGTCTGGTTATGACATCGGCTTTTATTCTGATGCTGCTCTTACCACTAAACTCAGCTGGGAGACCGAGCAATATACTGCTACAACCGGACTAGTTAAATATTGGGTTAAAATACCAACTCTTTCAGCTTCTGCAGACACTGTCATTTATCTAGCATATGGCAACAGTGCGATATCTACTGACCAATCTGCTGCTACTACAACCTGGGACTCTAATTATTTGGGCGTCTATCACCTTGGTGATGGCACCACGTTATCAGTAGCAGATTCAATGAATATTCACAATGGCACCAATAACAGTGCAACTGCAACCACTGGCCAAATTTACGGAGGCGTTAATTATAGTGGCTCGTCGCAATACATAGCTCTCGGCAATATAGCTACATTTTCTGATACTCAAACTGTAACGCTTGAGTGTTGGCTCAAATCGTCTACAAATGGCCAATGGCTAATGGGAAACATTCAATATGGCAAGTCTGGGGTTGGTCTAAATCTTGGTCTAGGCACCGCTAACAAAGCCGCGATGATGATTGGCAATTACTCCGGTGCAGGCGATGGTGGCGGCATACGCCATGCCTCAGGTGGTACCAGCGTGCAGGATGGCACATGGCGGCATGTTGTCGCAACTTATGACGGCAGCCAAAGTTCAGCTGGTATCAAGATATATCTTAATGGTGTTGCGGAGTCAATGACCAGCAATAGCAATACGGCCCCATCAGTTTTTGATAATACTGCCTTCAGATTGGGCAGTATTCCATACGGATATTATGCGACGGCAGTAAACGATGAAATACGTATATCCAATACCGCAAGGAGTGTTAGCTATGCTTTGGCTAGTTATAACAATCAGAACAGCCCTTCGGCCTTTTATACGTTGGGTAGCGAAGTTATTATACCTCGTGGCGGAACTTTTGGGTTGATGGGAGTGGGGTAATGGCTATCTCTGTTGCTCAGTCGGTATCGTTTATTGGCTCAAGTAATACCACCACCTTTACTCTCTCGAGTTTATCAACGACAGCTGGCAGTCTCTTCGTTGTGGCCATCGGCATTAGAAGCACCACAAGTGTATCGAGTGTAACCGACTCCGCTTCAAACACCTGGGTCTCTAGGGCTGCAACTACTTCTGGAGGTACCTGGAGTGGCACGGCCATCTGGACTTCCAGTGGGGTCTCACCCTCGGCTATTACTAGCGTAACGGTTACGATGGCTGCAGCTGAATATGTAAATTTCAAGTTCTATGAGATTAAAGGCGCTATCAATGACGCTGTTGATGTGAGCTCTACGGGTTTTAATAATGCAGCCGGATCAGTCAGCTCGGGTACGACTAGCGCTCCTGGCAGCACCACCGATATTGCGATTGGTAATATCTCTACCGGCAACACAGCCACCTATTCCAGTACGACCTTTACTTCAGGCACCGGCACCCTGTTCACGCTCAATCAGAACACAGGGGGGGCGATCGTCAACCAAGTTAGCGGTTATCTAATACTCAGCTCAGCCACAGGCCAGGCCTTCTCAGCTACCTCGTCAGCCAATTACTATGCCAGTGCTTGCATTATTTTAATTAAGGCTAAGCCCGTGACCGGCGGTACTATGGGTATGATGGGGGTTGGGTAATGGCATTCTCTGTGGCTCAAACCATTCAGTTCGATGATTTAACCGGCAGCACTAGCTGGACTAAGTCGAGCATATCAACCACGGTGGGGAACTTATTGATAATTGCAGTTGGGGTGCGTTCTTCAAGCGCTGCTAGTGTGACTGACTCTGCCGGTAACACTTGGAGCGTTGCCGCTACGGCTACAAACTCCAATACTGCTACAATCCTGTATGCCCAAAATGCCGCCGCAATTACTAGTTACACTATTAACGGCAATGGTTTGAGTAGGATGATGTCCCAGTTTTATGAAGTGTCTGGTGCCGGATCAGTCCTAGTAGATGCTTCAAGTACATCGACTGGCAGTAGTTCATCGATAACCTCTGGTGCCTCGGGTACACCATCCGGAGCGGCCGATATAGCTATTGGTATTGCTATTCAGGGAAATGACTCCACTTTCTCGGCCGGTACGTTTACGTCTGGAGCCGGCACTGAGGTACTTCACAATAGCGCCCAAACAGCCTGCGTTACGGGGGAGACGGGTAGTTTGATCCTGTCTTCGGCAACAGCTCAAACCTATACCGCTAGTTCAAATATTAGCCAGGCCTGGGTGGGAGCAGTATGCTTATGGAAACCAGCCCCGGCCAAAGGCGGCACCATGGGTCTGATGGGAGTGGGGTAATGGCGTTTTCTTATAGCCGTACCGTAACTATAGACTATACAAAGTGTGGTACTGCCAATTCCACCAACTTTCCGATATTGGTCTCTGGTACTTATGACGGTTCTGGAGGAACTGCTGACCTCAGGACAACTGGCAATGGCGGAAAAGTTATTAACGGCTCTGGTTATGACATTGGTTTTTACTCTGATGCTACGCTTACCACTAAACTCAGCTGGGAGACAGAGCTATACACAGCTAGTACTGGAGAAGTTAGATATTGGGTTAAAATTCCTACATTATCAGCTTCAGCGAACACAGTAATTTATTTGGCTTATGGAAATGGTGCAATAACTACCGACCAATCGGCTGCTACTACAACCTGGGATTCTAATTATAAGGGGGTCTGGCATCTTCAATCTATGGGTACGGGGGCAGGTGCCATTACAGATTCGACGAGTAATGCAAACCATGGAACCCTTACTAACACGCCAACTAGTACTACGGGACAGATTGGCAATGGCGGGAGTTTTACGGCCGGTAGTTCACAATACATGAGTGGTGCTAATGGAGTGACCGGGGCAGGCACTTTCGCTTGGGAGACTTGGGTAAAGGTACCTAGCAATCCTAGCTCCCAAGGTCATGTTGTAGGGTTAATGCAAGGTAATGGTAGCAGTACATTTGACCACACACTTGGAATTACTACGGCTGGACAAGTCAAAAATTATCTCTGGGATGGTGCAGTTAAAAATGCAACATCTACAGGCACCGTCGGAACTGGCTGGAATCACATATGTACTGTGGCAGATGGCACCAACTTTATTATTTACTTAAACGGTGTACAAGATGGGTCGGTGGGTACATCTGGCAGTACTGCAACAAGCTACACTGCTCCTTGTTTTTTCATTGGCGGTCAACCCCAAAATAACTGGTTTTATATTACAATGACAATTGACGAAGTCCGCTTTAGCCTTGGTAGTCGATCATCTTCTTGGATAAAAGCTAGTTATAATAGTCAAAGTTCACCTTCGACTTTTTATACATTAGGCAGTGAAGTTGTCATGCCTAAACCCGGAGGCACCATGGGTCTGATGGGGGTTGGGTAATTTACGTCAAACTCTACTAAAAATTGCTATTGACGTTGGCATGAGCATGATGTAATCTGTAATTATCAGTTTTAAATAAAAAACCCATAATCTGCCAAAAAGGGCGAGGTATGGACAAACAAAAACATCTACAAAAATTATTCAACAAACCCATGGATCGCAAACAGTTTTTAGCGCATATTGGCGCCGGAGCTTTAGCAATTATGGGTGTCAGTGGAGTAATTAAAGGATTGGTTGATTTTGGGGGTGGCGCCTCTAGATCACAAAGAGTTGTAGGCTACGGCTCATCTCCTTACGGGGGCACAAAGAAGTAGTATATAATAGATGCTGGAATAAGCATTAGGAGTTAGGCCCGTATGGCACGACTGCCGCAACCAGGTGGGGATGACGGAACTTGGGGAGATATTCTCAATGAGTTTTTGAATGTTGGCCATAATTCTGATGGCACGCTTAAAAATGTAGTCACTAGTAACACCAGTCAGACCATTGCGGGCGCTAAGACATTTAGCGTCTCGCCAACTGTTCCTACTCCGACTCTTAGCGGCGATGCAACCACTAAGGCCTATGTAGACGCCATATCGGGAGCTACAGGTGCTACCGGGCCGTCTGGATCTGCTGGTGCGGTTGGACCGACTGGCGCCACTGGTGCAGGTGTTACCGGAGCCACTGGCCCTGCCGGATCAATTGGTCCCGCAGGAAGCACAGGAGCAACAGGGGCTGGCACAACCGGTGCGACTGGTCCTACTGGAACAACCGGCTCAACTGGTGCAACTGGACCGGCGGGTGCAACCGGTCCAGGCGATATGACCACTACTACTGACCAGACAGTGACGGGCATCAAGACTTTTGGTACAGTCGGAAATGTCGGAAAGCTGAAATTAGCTGGAAATACCAGTGGCACTACTGTTTTGGATGCTACCGCTACCGCCAGTGGTGTTTTGACCTTACCCGCTGCTACCGACACGATTGTAGCGCGAAATACTGTCGAAACACTTACCAACAAGACAGTAACGAGCTCTACTTTAATTCCAGCTATTGTTGATTTGGTTGACGGAGCGACAATAAATACCGATGTTTCGCTTGGTAATAGCTTTAGGGTGACCCTGGCTGGCAATCGCACCTTAGCGGCACCTTCCAACGCTACTCATGGCCAAAAATGCCTTTGGCGCTTCAAGCAGGGATCTGGCGGAAATCACACAATCACGCTAGCTGGAGGAGCTGGAGGATTCAGGCTTGGTACGAGCATAACGGCGGTAACTCTGAGTACCACTGCTGGAAATGTTGACTATATGGGTGCAATGTATGACACAAATGATAATGTCTGGGATGTTATTGCATTTGCAACTGGTTATTAATTGAGTATTAACTAGACATAAGCGTATTGTTAAGCTTTAATGAGTCAAGTATAATAACAGGGTTAGCATTGCATTCTTTGTAATGATTGGTTAGAGTAATAATTATGAACAAAAAGAAAAGTGCTTCGAGGGACGGGCTAACAATTAAGGGTATGTTTAGGGTCAACATTGTTGACGATCCTAGTGGTAAGCCTACAATTGTTGGTGATAGCGGCTGGAAAAAGAACTTAACAACAAATGATGGTTTTAACCAATATATCGTCAGAGGCCTTGGCTCTATTACGGGCTCCAAGTATA
>Ga0209542_10010425_pt1 | contig 16769 bp, 12 predicted proteins | sample RifCSPhighO2_01_FD_184028 | JGI IMG/M metagenome (GOLD analysis project Ga0209542, IMG submission 184028) | Soil microbial communities from Rifle, Colorado - Rifle CSP2_plank highO2_0.1 (SPAdes) (version 2) | ecosystem: Environmental > Terrestrial > Deep subsurface > Rock core/Sediment ...
CAACTAGTAATTAAAGATATTTTTGAACAATATAATGAGTTGGCTGAATTATTAAGCAAAATCAGAAAAGATATTTTTATTATTATGTGCCCTGGAAATCATGATGCTGTAAGATTAAGTGAACCACAACCAATATTAGACAAGGAGTTTGCAAAACCAGTTTATGAATTAGAAAATGTAATTTTAGTAACTAATCCAGGGTGGATTAATATACATTCTTCTGATACTTTTTCTGGTTTTGATTTTTTATTGTATCATGGTTTTAGTTTTCCTTATTTTGCAACTAATATAGAAAGTATAAGGAAAGAAGGGGGGACTGCAAGAGGAGAATTAATAAAAAAATATTTATTACAGAGAAGACATTTAGCACCAAGTTATTCTTCAAGTTTATATTTACCAGACACAAAAAAAGACCATTTAATTATTGATATTTTACCTGATTTTTTTGTTACTGGACATCTCCATCAGATTAGTAATCTAGATTATAGAAATATTACTTTAATTGGTTGTGGGTGCTGGGAAAGCTTAACAGAATACCAAGAAAAAGTTGGGAGCAAGGCAGACCCTTCAAAAGTGACTTTAATTAATTTGAAAACCAGAGAAATTAAAATTTTGAATTTTTCAAAAGAGGCAATGTAAAAATGGCTATTATGAGTAAGAGTATTATAAATTATTTTAATAAAATAGATGAAGAAGTAAACAAAGCTTATTATATAGCAAACAAAGCAAAAAAAAATAATTATGATCCTGATGACCATGTTGATATTTCTTTAACCCAGAATATGATTGAAAGAGTTGTAGGTTTAATTTCTGTGATTGCACCACAAATAAAAGACAAAGGCATAGAAAAAAGAATTCAAGAATTAGAAAGAGAATATGGAAGGCTTGACTGGAGAGTGGCTTTAGTTTTATCTTTAGAATTAAGTCTAGAAAAATTTTGCAAATTTAAGGATAAAAAAGAGGCAATGGAAATTGGGATAAGATTTGGGCTAGCTTATATTACATTAGGTGTTGTTGGAAGTCCTTTAGAAGGTTTTGTAAGATTAGAACTGAAAAAAAGAATGGATGGAAAGGAATATTTTTGTTTGTATTATTCTGGACCAATAAGAAGTGCTGGTGGGACAGCAACTTCTGTTTCTGTTGTTGTTGCTGATTATATAAGACTTAAAATGGGTTATGAAAAATACGACCCAACAAAAGATGAGGTTAATAGATGTGTAACTGAAATTAAGGATTTTCATGAAAGGATTACTAATTTACAATATTTACCTAGTGATGAAGAAGCTTTGTTTTTAGCTAAGAATTTACCTGTACAAATTGATGGAGACCCTTCTGAGAAATATGAAGTCAGCAATTACAAAGATTTAGACAGAGTAAATACAAATTTAATGAGAAATGGTTTTTGCCTTGTTTTTGCTGAATGTTTTGCACAGAAAGCAATAAAAGTTTTTACACAGATACAAAAATGGGGAAAAGATTTTTTTCAAGGAGAATGGGATTTTTTAGATGAATTTTTAAAAATACAACAGAAAAATAAAGCACAACAAAAAACAGATTTAAATATATTAATAAAACCAGATTTTACATTTATTAAGGATTTTGTTGCTGGAAGGCCTGTTTTTACACATCCACTTGCAAAAGGCGGGTTTAGATTAAGATATGGGAGATGCAGGAATTCAGGGTTAAGCGGACAAGCAATACATCCTGCAACAATGTTTTTGTTAAATAGTTTTATTGCAATTGGTACACAATTAAAAGTTGAAAGACCTGGAAAGGCAGCTGTTATTGCTTCTTGTGACAGCATAGATGGGCCAATTGTAAAATTGAAAAATGGGGATGTTTTAATTGTGGATGATACAGAACAGGCGAAGAAGATAGTTAAAGATGTTGAAGAAGTTTTATATTTAGGTGATATTTTAATTCCCTTTGGAGATTTTCTAAACAGAGCACATAAATTAGTTCCTGTTGGATATAATGCTGAATGGTGGTGCTTGGAGACTGGAATTAATAAAAAAAATATTACAATTGAAGAAGCAAAACAACTTTGTTTGGAGAAAAAACTTCCCTTGCATCCTAAGTATACCTTAAGGTGGGATGAAATTGAAAAAGAACAATTTTTTAATTTAATTTCTTGGATAAAAGAAAGTGCAATTACTAATGATAAAATTATTTTACCTTTTAAAATAAGTTCTATTGAAGAACAAAATAATAAAAAAAGAATTCTTGAATTAATTGGAATTCCACATAAAAATGTCTTAAATGAACATATTGTGATAGATAGGGAATGGAAAGAGGCTTTATTCTTAAATTTAGGAGAACTTTTCTTTGAAAAAGAGCCTTTTTTGGAAAAAGCTTCGGGAAAAAACGACGAGAAAAGTGGCAAGAATGTTTTGGAAATTTTAAATGAAAAATGTCCTTATAAGATAAGAGATAAATCTGGAACAACGATAGGGGCAAGAATGGGGAGACCTGAAAAAGCAAAGATTAGAAAATTAACTGGAAGCCCTCAAGTTTTGTTTCCTGTTGGAAATGAAGGTGGAAGATTAAGAAGTTTTCAATCTGCTTTGGAGAAGGGAAAGATTAATTCACAATTTCCTGTTTATTATTGTGAGCAATGCAAAAAAAATACAGTCTATTTAGTTTGTGAAGTTTGTGAAAACAAAACTATACAAAAATATTTTTGTTCTATTTGTGGAAAAGAAAATGATAAAGAATTTTGCTGCGGAAAGAAGACTTTTAAATATAAACAAACTGAGATAGATATTAATAAATATTTTAAGGATGCACTGAAAAAACTAGAAATTAATTCTTATCCTGAATTGATTAAAGGAGTAAGAGGGACTAGCAGCAGAGACCATGTTGTTGAGCATTTAGCAAAAGGAATATTACGAGCTAAATTAGGGCTTTATGTAAACAAAGATGGGACTATAAGATATGATATGACTGAAATGCCTATTACACACCTAAAAGCTAAAGAAATATCTGTTAATGTTGAAAAACTGAGAGAATTAGGATATGAAAAGGATATTTATGGAAATGAACTTGTTAATGAAGAACAGATATTTGAATTAAAACCACAAGATATTGTAATACCTTGTTCACCTGAAACTTTAGATGAAAAGTGCGATGATGTTTTATTTAAAGTTACAAAATTTATTGATGAATTATTAGTTAAATTATATAAATGCGATAGTTTTTACAATTTGCAAAACAAGAAAGATCTTGTCGGACATTTAGTTGTTGGATTAAGCCCGCATACTTCTGCTGGAATAGTCTGCAGAATTATTGGGTTTTCAAAAATACAAGGGTTATTAGCACATCCTTATTTGCATTCTTTGATGAGAAGAGATTGTTTTACTTATGAAACTAGTTTGCCTATTATGAAAAATGGGGTTTGGAAAAATGTTAAAATTGGTGAATTAGTTGAAGAACTAAATCCAAATAAAAAAGTTGATGCTTTTGGAACTCTTGCTAAAAAAGTTGAAGGATATTACACTATAGGTATGAGTAAAAATGGAAAACCTACTATTGTTAAAATAAATGATTTTACTAAACATAAACCATCTAAAATATTAAAAATAAAAACCCAAGATGGTAGAATTTTAAGAATTACTGAGAATCATAAATTTTTAATTAAGGAGAATAATTGTTTTAAAGAAGTTTTAGCTTCTCAGCTTACTAAAAGGATGAAATTATTAGTCCCTGTAGAAATAAATATTTCTACTAATAATATAGAATTTTTAGATTTAAAAGAATATTTCAAAGACAAAAAAAATGTTATGATAAGAAATATTAGGGGGGTGATAAATATTGCAATTAAACTTGTTGGGAATTCTCTTAATTTAAGAAAAATATTAAATTTATCAAAAAGTAATTTTTATAATTTTTATTCAAGGGATAGTTTTCCTTTACCTTTATTTTTAATTATAAATTCACTCATTAAACAAAATAGTTTACATAGAAACAGTGTTTTAGCAACTAAGAGGGATACTGTTAATATTCCAAATCAAATTCCTTTGAATAAAGAAGTACTTAATTTAATAGGGGTTTATGTTGCTGAAGGTTGTGCTAGGAAGAAAATTACTGGAAAAGGATATTATCAAATTTATTTTGCTGCTTCTGAAAATGAAATTCGAAAGCGCATTATTCAAATTATGAGAAAATATTTTAATTTGAAGCCTAGTGAAATTAAAAAAGATTCAATAGTATATTCAAGCAGATTACTTTATGAATTATTTGTTGATATTCTTAAGTGCGGAAAAAATGCCTATGAGAAAAGTATTCCAGAATTAATAATAAACTTACCCTTAAAAAAATTGAGGTTCTTTTTGCAAGGATATTTAGATGGGGATGGAAGTGTTAGCAATACTGATTTTAGGGTTTGTTGTGATAGTGTTTCTGAAAACTTATTACAAGATTTAGAATTTTGTTTTAGAAGATATGGTATTTTCACAAAAAGATATTGGTATAAGAAAAAACCAGGACCAAAAGTAAGAGAATTTTATATTAGGAAAAAAAGAGAAATACCTGAATTCGAGATTACTAAATTAATAATTCCTAGTAATTATCTTAAAATTTTTTATAATGAAATTGGTTTTTCTTTAATAAGAAAACAAAAAATTCTTGAATTTTTAATTAAAAATACCAACCCCTATGGGATGAGAATTGTTAATGATAGAGATTATGTTTATCCAGAAATAAAAGAGATAATTGAAGACGGTTTTGAAACTACTTATTGTTTAGATGTTGATAATCATGTTGTTATGGCAAATGGATTATTTACAAAAAATTGCGATGGAGATGAATCAACAGTGATGTTGTTAATGGATGTTTTACTTAATTTTTCCAAAAAATATTTGCCTGCACACAAAGGGGCTAATCAAGATGAACCTTTATTATTATCTACAAAATTAATACCAACTGAAGTAGATGATATGGTGTTTGATATGGATATTGTTTTTAATTATCCATTAGAATTATATGAAGCTGCTTTAAATTATAAGAACCCTACAGAAATTAAAATATCGAGAGTTAAAGATTTTTTAGATACTGAAAAACAGTATGAGGGGTTTGGATTTACACATGACACCAATGATATAAATGAAGGTGTAAGATGCAGTGCATATAAATCAATACCTACAATGGAAGAAAAAGTAAAGGGACAATTAGATCTAGCTAGAAAAATAAGAGCTGTTAATGAAGCTGATGTTGCAAGATTAATAATAGAAAAACATTTTATGAGAGATATAAAAGGAAATTTGAGAAAATTTTCAGTACAACAATTCAGGTGTGTAAGCTGCAATGAAAAATATAGAAGACCCCCTTTACAAGGAAATTGTTTAAAGTGTAATGGGAAGTTATTATTTACTGTTTCAGAAGGGTTTGTTTTAAAATATTTAAATATTTCTTTAAATATTGCTGAAAAATATCATTTACCTGATTATTTAAGACAGAATCTTTACATTACAAAAAAAAGAATTGAGAGTTTGTTTGGAAAAGAAAAAGATAAACAAAAGGCTTTGATAGGTTGGTTTAACTGAGCTTTTCTTTAGAAAAGGAAGCCTTTTGGAAAAAGCCTTCAGGGAAAAATGACTAATAAAACTTCGGAAAAGAAAAGGGGAAGAAGCCTTTGAAAAAACTACTGAGAAAAACTTGGAAAAGAATTTTATAATAAAAAAAATAAAATTACAGGGATTATCAAACAACCCATTAATAAATTTTTATTTATTTCTTTTAATTGTGTAAATATACCTAAATTTGTTGATATGAATAAGACTAGCAATCCAATTGGTTTTGAAACAAGTAGCACTAAACTTGCGATTAGAAATATAATTAAAATACATAATGTTTTGTAATTTATTTTTGTAATTAATCTTGAGAATATTTTAGAAAAATTTATTGTTAATAATGTAGCTATAAAGGTTGTAATTAAAATTACTGATATTATTAATAAAAAATTTGTTAAACTAAAGTTTTCTAATATTCTTGATATTGCTACTGCTGTACCACTTCTTCCTTTGTTAATTGCATATAAAGCTATGAAACTTCCAATCATATTTGTACTAGTTATTGTGCTATTTAATATAATATAATCTTTAGTTTCAACTTTTTTTATTAAAGACGAACTTAGTGCTGATATTTGCGATGAGCCCAGACCTGGAAAAAATGATGATAAAATTCCTGAAATTACACCTATAATTATATATTTTAATTTGGAAGTTTTAATTTTTATTTCTTTAGTTTTTTGTTCTGGGATTTTGGTGTTATTTTTTATACTTAAAATTAATGAACTTAATCCAAATAAACCTGATAATAAAGGGAGCAATGGTTCTTTTATATTCGGGATATTTAATACTATCAAACCTAAAGTACCTGCTAATATAAATATTATAAAATTTAATAGCCTCTTTTTTTCTTTTAGTATTAATATTATTGATGCAGAGATTAAAATATAGGCAATGTATGGTTTTGTTAATAAGTAAAATTTTGGCAGAATAAAAATCAATAAAGGTATTAAAGAAGTAGTCAAAATAATTGAACCTAATGTACCTATTAATGTCAATATTACTGCTTCATGTGCCTTTCCTTTTAATAATAATTTATGTGCTGGCAAGATAATTATTGCTGAATCTGGAGATGGAGCTCCTAAAAATATTGATGGTATGGAATTCAAAAATGCATGGATAACTGCCATAGAAATGATTATAATTATTATATTTAAATTTGAAATATATTTTAGTAGAAATGGCAGTAATGAGACTATTATTGCTGAAACTAAATTTATATGGATTCCTGGAGTTAATCCTGTTATAATACCTAAAATACAGCCAATTAAAATAAATATTATTATTTCAAACATTAATTTGTTTTAGGCTTTAATTTTTATAATAATTATCTAGAGAAATTCGGAAGACTTACGAGATTTTTAGTTTTTACTTGGTTTTAATCTTTCAAAAAAGCTTTTTTTAGAATTATTTTCAGGTGATTTTTTATTTTTAAAAAATTCCCTAATTTCTTCTCCTGAATATTTTGTTGTGGGTTGTATTGGGTTATTTATTTTTATCTTATTAATTTCTTCTGTTAACATAGCTATTTTACTTTTAAAATCTTTTATTGCTTCTTTTATTGATTCATATATTAAAACTCCGTCTCTATTTGTTATGCCAACTGCTAATTTTTTATAATATGACTTGTCAGGAGACATTACTGATATTTTTTGTTCTGGGGAATTATATCTATCTTCTAGTATTTTAATTCTTTCATAATAATTTTCTAACCATCCTTGCAATGTTCTTGCTGGCATTTATTAATAAACTTTTAAGATAGTTTTTATTGTTTTTGGTGTTATTGTTTAGTTATAATTTTATATAATTTTTATTTCTTTTGCTTCAATTTCGAAATCTTTTTGATATATTTTTAATTTTCCTGTAACTTCAATTTCTTGACCTTTTTTCAATTGAATTTTATTTTCATCTTTAAACAGAACTACTTTTATTGGTTTTGTATTGTCAGATATTGTGATTATTTCTAATCCAGGAGTTTCTTTTATATTTACTATTTTTCCAGATACAGTTACTTCTTTTTCTAAAACTTCTTTTGATAATTCGTTTATTTGATAATCTTTTATTTTTATTTTGTCAGAGATTAATATTAAAATTACTATTCCTACTAATGAAAGTATTAATGAAATTTTAATTAAATTTGATTCTATCATTTGGTTAATTAAACTTAGGTTATTAATAATGATTTTGCTTAAATTTTCGAAAATATTTTAGAAAAAATAAGTAATTTTTGAAAGAAAGTTTTATAATGTTTGATTCGCAAGAATAAATTATGGATACAGAGACAAAAATAAATATAATAAAATCTTTTGCTATTGAAATTTTAACTGAAAACGAACTTAGAACTATTTTTGAAACTAATGATAAACCTCTTGCTTATGATGGATTTGAGCCATCTGGAATAGCGCCAATACATTTTGGGATTATGAGAGCTAATAACTTAAAAAATATGTTGAAAGCTGGAGTTAAATTTCATTTATATTTGGCTGATTATTTTGCTTTTATTAATAATAAATTAGGGGGGGATTTAGATAATATAAGGACTGCTGGGAAATATTTTATTGAAGTATGGAAGGCTTGTGGAGTTGATACTGATAAGATAAAGATAGTTTGGGCAAGTGATATTATGGATGGGATTAAATATTGGGATAGAGTTTTGAAAGTTGCTAAAGAGGTTTCTCTAGAAAGAAATTTAAGAGCAACTACAATTATGGGCAGAAAACAGGGTGAAAAATTAAGTATGGGGCAATTATTTTATCCACCAATGCAAGTTACAGATATTTTTCATATGGGTATTGATATTTGCCAATTGGGGATGGACCAAAGAAGAGCACATATTTTGGCAAGAGAGGTTGCTGATAAATTAAAATGGAAAAAACCAGTTGCAATCCATCATCATATTCTGTTAGGTTTACAAGGGTTACAAAAGAGAGAAACAGATGAAGAAACTTTAATGGCCTCTAAAATGTCTAAATCAGATCCAAAAAGCGCAATTTATATGCATGAAAGTTTTGAAGAATTAAAAAATAAAATAAATACTGCTTTTTGTCCACCAAAAATAGAAGAAGGCAACCCATTACTAGAATATTGCAAGTTTATCATTTTTAAAAACTTTAAAGAAATAAAAATAGAAAGGCCTGCTAAATTTGGCGGAAATGTTGTTTTTGGGAATTATGAAGAATTAAAGAATGATTATGTTAATGGGAAATTGCATCCAGCTGACCTTAAGAATGGTGTTACAATTTATTTAGATAAATTAATTAAGCCTGTAAGAGAACATTTCGAGAAAAATAAGAGGGCTATGGAATTATATAATCTGGTAAAAAGCTATAAGATTACTCGTTGAGAATTTTTTTCATTAATTTTATAAAATTTTGTATTATATTTAATATATGAGGATTGTTAAAGTTTGCAGTTCACAAGGAAGTTTAGGAAAGAATATTGGTTGTGAAAAAGCACCAGATCTAATTATAAATGAACTTAAAAAAATAGAATTTAATGAAGGAAATAAAAAAATACAATTTAATGTTGATGAAGTTAATGTAAATCATAATAATATTGATGAAACAAATTCTAATATTGAAAAAGCTGAAGGAGATATTTTTTTAGGTGGGGATCATAGTATTACATATCCTTTGTTTAAGGGCTTTTCTAAAAATAAAAAAAACTGTGGTTTATTAATATTTGATGCTCATGCTGATTCAAGTTTATATGTTAGAAGTGTTAGTCATGAAGATTTTGTAAGAAAATTAGTTGACGAACATGTTTTGAAAAAAGAAAACTTAGTTTATGTTGGTTTAAGAAAATTATATAAAAGTGAAATTGAATTTTTAAAAGGTGTAAGATATTTTGACATGAAAAATTTATTTTTAAATATTGATAATGCATGTGATAGTGTAATGGAGATATGCAGACAGTTTAATGAATTATATCTAAGCATAGATATTGATGTTTTGGATCCTAGCTTTGCACCAGGGACTGGTTATTTAGAACCTGGGGGATTAAGTACAAGAGAATTAATTTATTTTATACAAAGAATAAAACTTTTGAAGAATTTAAAAAGAATAGATTTAACAGAGGTTAATCCTGAAAAAGACATTAATGATATTACTGTTAAGAATGCTGCAAAAATAATAAGCGAGTTATTATGAGGCTATTTATAGCTATTAAATTACCAGGAGAAGCAAGAGATTATTTATTTACAATTAAAAATAATTTTTCCAGAGATTTAGCAAAGGTAAAATGGGTTGGAAAAAAACAAATACATCTTACATTAAAATTTCTTGGTGAAGTTGATGAAAAAATAATTAAAGAAATTATTTCTAAATTAAAAGAGGTTGAATTTAAGGAATTTGAATTAGAATTGGATGATCTAGGTTTTTTTCCAAATGAAGATTATATAAAAGTTTTATGGGTTGGTGTAAAAAATTTTAATAAAATCATTGAATTGCATGATGATATAGATGAAAAATTAAGCAAGTATTTTACAAAAGACAGAGAATTTAGCTGCCATATTACTTTAGGGAGAATAAAATTTGTAAAAGACAAGAAATACTTTTTAGATATTATTAAAAAAACGAAAATAGAAAAATTAAAATTTTCTGTAAAAAGTTTTAGCCTTATAAAAAGTGAATTAAGCAAAGATGGGTCTAAATATATTGATATTGAGAATTTTTATAATAAAACTAAAAATATACTTATTTAGAATCTTTTATGGACAATAGAACTATTTACAGGTTATTAGGGGTTTCATTTAAGGCATTAAAGGATATTAGATATCCTATTTTTGATATATCTAGGCCCATTAAAGAGTTACTTATTTGCTGGGGTTTGAATGAAGGTTTATCAGAAGATTTAGCTATTTATGTTTGTCAACAGGCTGTAGAATCTAGGCTAGCATTAATATTTAGAAGAGGTGAATTTTTTAGAATAAATGAAGAAATTAGCAGTGTTGATGGATATGTTAGAAGAAGTTTTTTGGAATTAAGAAATATTAATATAAATAAAAGGTCTTTACTATAGTCTTCTTTGTGAGACTATTTTATAAAATTAATTATCTTCTTGGTATTCTTTTGTGATTATTTCAAATATTTTACTTGCTTTTTTTGAACCAATATTATCAACTTTTTTTAGTTCTTTATCCTCTGAATTTATTATATTTTTTATTGACTTAAAATTTCTTAATAATAATTTTGATGTTTCTGGGCCAATCCCTGGAAAAGAGCTTATTATCAATTCTTGCTGTTCTTTTATTGTCAATGGCTTACGCTTTTTTAAAAGAGAAGAAAGTCTTCTTGGTTTTTCCAATCTTTTTGCCATTATAGTAATTAGAGATGCTGTATCACGATAATTTCTCGTATATAAAATTGGTATTTGAAAATCTATAGCAATACTTGCAAGCATACCTCTAATTGAATTTGGGTGGAAGTTTCTTATATTATACAAGTTTCCAATGCCTTCAATTATTAACAAAGGATATTTGAAATTTTCTCTTAATATATTTAATTGAGTAATAATTCTTTTATCTATTATTGAGTTTAAAAAATCTTCTTGTGTTTTTCTTTCTATACCTATAATTTGAGTATTTCCTTCTTGGGTTATTCCTTCGATTATAAAATCAGCTGTTTGCAATTGTTTTATTTCAATTTCATTATTTTTAGCTAATTCTTTTATGATGCCAGAACTTCTCTCCCTATGATCTATTATTATTTTAACCATTTTAACATTTTTATAAAAAAGCTTAACCAGAGCTTTCTTGGAAAGAAAGTTCGCAAAGAAACTATGATGGCCTTTTTATGGAAAAACTACCTGGATTTTATTTTCATATTAAATTAATGTTAATTGCTTTTCATTTTTGTCTTTTAATTTATTCACTATATTTTTCATTTTAATTTCTTTTCTTTTTGATGTATAAAAATAAGCTATATCTCTGGAGTTTTTAGTCATAAGAAATATTACTTTTCCAGAATCTAATCTACCTACTCTCCCCATTCTTTGAATTGTTCTTATCTCACTAGGAACTGAATCATAGAAAATAGCTAAATTTGCTCCCCCTCGTAAATCCAACCCCTCTTCTCCAACTTGTGAACAAACTATTATATTAAATGTGTTGTCTTCAAATAATTTTATTGTTTGTATCTGCTGTTTTTGTGTTATGCCTTTTTTTTGACCTAATAAATAAACTGGGTGTACATTATCTATAGATTTTAATTCGTTTACAATTTCTGAAACTGAATTCCTAAAGTTAGCAAAAACTATTATTTTTGTATTTGGGTTTTGAGTTAATTCATTTGAAATTATTTCTTTTAATTTGTGAATCTTTGGGTGCTTGAAACTTTTTGAAAGAGATTCTGTTTTTTCAATTACTTTTTTTATTTTTTCATTATTTAGAATAACTTTGGATGCTTTTGATGTTTCTAATTTTAATTTTTCAAAATATTCTTTTAATTGATTCAAGCCTTGGGTTTCCAATAAATCCAGGGCATGATCTATTTTTAAAATTTGAGATGTCAAGGATATACCATAAAATGCCATAAAACTTTTTTTACTTATTTCTGCTCTAAATTTGTTTTGTAATAAAATTAAATCTTTTTTATTTACTAAATATAATGGCTTGGTAAACCCGACTTTTTTCAGGTCTTTTAATTTTTCATTTTTAACTTCTTTTATTAATTTTTGTAATTCCAAAAATTCTTCAGGCAAATCTACTAAAACAGTTGATATATCTTTTTTTTGAATATACTGCTTTACATCTTTGTCATCTTCAGTCCTAATCTCTATTTTTTGAATGCTTAAATTTTTACAAATTTCATCTATTTTTTCTTTTGTGTTTCCTGGAGAGGCTGTCAGAGCCAAGATTTTATTTTTGAAGTTTTTAGATATAATTGTACTTGCATACTTCATTCTAGACCTGTGACATTCATCTATTATTAATAAAGATAATTTGTCTAAGTTTATCCTATTATTTTTAATGTCAGATTTTATGGTTTGTGGAGTAGCCCCAATTACAATAGAATTTTTCCATATTTCAGCTCTTTTATTTGGTGCAACTGAACCTGTTAATAAATTTATTTTTTCTTTTTCTATATTTGTATTTTTTTTGAATTCTTCACATAATTGTGAAACTAGTGGTTTTGTTGGTGCTGTAATTAATATTTTTGAATTTTGAGATTTATTTAATTCATGAATTGCCAGTAAGATTGCACATTTTGTTTTACCAAGGCCAGTAGGCAGTATAATTAATGTATTGTTATTTTTACAAGACTCTAAAATATTAAGCTGATAAGTTCTTGGTATAAAATCCTTAATTTCAAACATATTATTAATTTAATAATAAAGTATTTAAATATTGATTTTTAGTCTAGATTTCATGAGTTATAAATTTAAAAAATTGAGGATTAAAAAAGCAGAAAATGGCAGAATATAATTATTTTGAAACTGAAAAGGAAATATTAGATTATTGGAAAGAGAACAAGATATTTGATAAATTAAAAAAAAGGAATAATGAAAAAAAACCTTTTTCTTTTTTAGATGGGCCAATAACTGCAAATAATCCTATGGGTGTGCATCATGCTTGGGGAAGAACACTTAAGGATTTATTTCAAAGATATAAAGCAATGCAAGGATATGATGAAAGATATCAGAATGGATTTGACTGCCAAGGATTATGGTTAGAAGTAGAGACTGAAAAAGACTTGGGATTTAATTCTAAAAAAGACATAGAAAATTTTGGGCTAGACAAGTTTTCTCAAGCATGCAGGCAGAGAGTAGAAAAGTTTTCCAAAGTACAAACAGAACAATCTATTTATTTGGGACAATGGATGAACTGGGGAAATGATTATTTTACTATGGATGATAATAATATACAATCAATATGGTATTTTTTGAAAAAATGCCATGAAAAAGGGTGGTTGTATAAAGGCAGAAGAATATTACCTTGGTGCATAAGATGCGGGACAAGTTCTTCTAAACATGAAATGAGTGATGAGGGCTATGCTGAATTGGTTCATCCTTCTGTTTATGTAAAAGCAAAAATTAAGGGAAGAGAAAATGAGTTTATTTTAATTTGGACAACTACTGAATGGACACTTTTATCTAATATTGCTGCTGCTGTCAATCCAGAGATTAATTATATCAAGGCTAAAAAAGGAAATGAGATTTATTATATTTCTGAAAGCACAATGAATAAATTAGGGGGTGATTTTTTTGTTGTTGAGAAATTAAAAGGAGCTGATTTAGTTGGAGTAGAATATGAATCTTTTTTTCCAGACCTTGAAGTTCAGAAGGATGTCAAGCCAAGAGTTATACCTTGGAATGAGGTAGGTGAAAAAGATGGGACTGGCATAGTACATATAGCACCTAATTGCGGAGATGTTGATTATGAAATTGGGAAAAAACTGAATTTGAAGATATTAGACACTGCTTTGGATGACTTTGGGAATTATAACAAAGGATTTGGATTTGTTACTGGGAGAAATGTAAAAGATGTTAAAAAAGAAATTGTTAAAGATTTAGAGAATAGAAAATTATTATTTAAAATAGAAAATTACAAACATAGGTATCCTATTTGCTGGAGATGCAAAGAGGAGCTTGTTTTTAGACTAGATTCTTCATGGTTTATTAGGTGTGATGAGATAAGACCTATTATGAAAAAAGAGGCTGAAAAAGTGGAATGGTATCCTGAACATGTTGGAAAATTAATGCAAGATTGGCTGGATAATATGGAAGACTGGAATATTTCAAGAAGAAGATACTGGGGGCTACCATTAATGTTTTTTGAATGTACTAATTGCAATAATCTTCATGTTATAGGCTCTTTAAAAGAATTAAGAGAAAAAGCAGTTGACAAAAAAGAGGTAGATAAACTTGCTGATATCCATAGACCATGGATAGATAAAATAAAAATCAAGTGTGAATGCGATGCTGAATTAAAGAGAATAAAAGATGTAGGAGACTGCTGGTTGGATGCTGGGATAGTTCCTTTTTCTACACTTAAATATTTTGATGACAAGAAATATTGGAAAAAATGGTTTCCAGTTGATTTAGAAATAGAAATGAGGGCACAAGTAAGGCTGTGGTTTTATGCTCAATTATTTATGTCTGTTGTTTTAGAAGGAAGTGCACCTTATAAAAGAATTCTTGCTTATGAAGAAGTAAGAGATGAAAAAGGAGAACCAATGCACAAAAGCAAAGGAAATGCAATTTGGTTTAATGATGCTGTAGAAAAGATGGGTGCTGATGTAATGAGATGGCAATATTGCAGCCAAAATCCACAATATAATTTGAACTTTGGATATAGCCCTGGAAAAGAAATCCAAAGACATTTATTAATAATCCAAAATCTTGCTAATTATGTAAAACAAAATTCTAAAAAATTATCTAAAGGATATAGCAAAGACCTTGCAAGTTTATGGATTTTGTCTAAAATTGAAAATTTGAAAATAAAAGTTACTAATTATTTAGATAATTTGGAATATTATAAAGCTTTAGAAGAAATTAAGGAGTTTTTATTATTTAATTTTTCCAAAACTTACATTCATTTTATAAGGGATGATCTTGAGGATGGAAAAATACAAAGAGTTTTGCATGATGTTTATTTTAGTGCAATAACTTTACTAGCCCCATTTTTACCTTTTTTTACTGAGAAAATAAATTTAGAGGTTTATAAAAAAGAATCTATTCATTTACAAAAATGGCCTAAAGCAGACAAAAAATTAATTAACAATGAATTAGAAAATGCAATGGATTATAGCAATGAAATAATCCAAGGAATAATGGCTGCCAGAGACAAAGAGAAGATAGGGGTCAGGTGGCCTTTAAAAAAAGCAATAATTTATTTGCATAAAGACAATGAAAAAACTGCCAATGAAACAAAGAAATTAACAGAATTAATATTAAAACAAACAAATCTAAAAAAAATTGAATTTATTGTTACAGATAAGACACTTGATGAGGAAGTAAATGGTGTTTTATTTAAGTTTGGGCATATTGTTTTGGATACAACAATTACAAAGGAATTAGAAGAAGAGGGATATTGCAGAGAATTAATGAGGAGAATACAAGATTTAAGAAAGAAAAACAATTTACAAAAAGAGGATAAAATAAATTTGGATATTTCTTTGGATTTAAATTTAACTAAATTTATGGATGAAATAAAAAAAAGGACAGGTGTTAAAAAACTTAGTTTTAATAAAAGCAAATATAATATAATTTTGAATGGAAACATTAAAGACAAGAATTTTGAGATAAGCTTTGAAAAAGTTTAAAATAAAAAGACAAAAGCTTTAAATAATCTTTTTGCTTGTTTATTTTTAAAAGTGGTGATTATGAAAGGTATTTTTTTGTTTTTAATTGTAGTTCTTTTAATTAGCCCTTTATCTTATGCTTATAGTGATCCTTATAGCAGCGGTTCTGGAGTAAGTGAGGTAGCACCTAAAGATAAAGATAGAACAACAAATGAAATTTTTTCTGCTGAACCTAGTGGCGGGATTATTAATAACAAAGCACCTGTTGTTACTTTGAATTATCCTACAGATGGAAAAGTTGTTAATGGTAATTTAGTTGAATTTAGCTGGCTTTATTCTGATGCAGAACTTGATAGTCAAGTAAATTATCAAATTGAATTAGATGATGATTTTAGATTTTTAAGTCCTTTGAATTTTTATGGGTTTGGAGAAACAAAAAGAAAAGTATATATTTTAGATGGAAATAAAATTTATTATTGGAGAGTAAAAAGCAAAGATAATTTTAAGTGGGGTAGTTTTTCTGATATAGATTCTTTTTATTTAGACTCAACTAAAAAAGTTTGTGAGGATGGAACTTCTTATTTTCAATGTTCTTTAACTAATCTTAAATTTTGTGAAGGTGGTGAATTAGTTGATAATTGTGGAGTTTGTGGATGTCCTTTAAATAGCGAATGCAGTTTAAGCGGAACTTGTGTTGAAAAAGTTTGTTTAGATGGAACAAGATATGGATCTTGCAGTAATAAAGAACCTGGTTTTTGCCAAAATGGTGAATTAAAAGATGTTTGCAGTTTATGCGGATGTCCAGAAAACAAAGAATGCAATAAAGATGGAAGTTGTGATAGTGTAATTATTAAAGATGTTAATATAAAAGAGGACATTATTATAAAGGAACCTCAAAATGTTGAATTTTCTGGATTAATTAGCAGGTTTCTTGGTTTTCTGAAAAAAATAATTTTAGGGTAAG
>Ga0209542_10010426_pt1 | contig 16767 bp, 25 predicted proteins | sample RifCSPhighO2_01_FD_184028 | JGI IMG/M metagenome (GOLD analysis project Ga0209542, IMG submission 184028) | Soil microbial communities from Rifle, Colorado - Rifle CSP2_plank highO2_0.1 (SPAdes) (version 2) | ecosystem: Environmental > Terrestrial > Deep subsurface > Rock core/Sediment ...
TTGGATCTGGAGAGAAGGATGTTAGAAAGAAGATTACTATTTTTAGAAAGTTTGTTTATGAACTTGATGATATTATTCAGAGAAATTACACTGGAATTTTGAGTGTGAGAAAAGAATTAAGATAAAACTATATCTAAATAGATATCTCTATTCTGATATCGAGGAAAGATACTATAATAATATATTTAAACTAGTCTTCTTGTTATTTGCTATGGGTATTAGGCTTTTTGGTGTTTCAGATTCAATTCGTGAAGAGATTTGGCATGCCAATCCTAGAGATAGTCCAGTTACACATGGTTTATTGAATGTTTTGGCTCGTGTCATTCATAATTCTCCTTATAGGTATAAATTGAATCCCAAAACTCCAGAAGATGATTGGCATTCTGCGGTTGGTGTATTAGTAAATTATTCTGGTTCTAATAAATCTAACATGAACGGGCTTTCTGTTGAAGGATATTTGCATAGAAAAATTTCTTATGTTGCTTTTGACCTTTCTAAAAAGCTAGGAAATAATGAGCCATATAAAATGTGGATGGAGAGTGTGAATATAATGGCTTTTGATGTTTTAATTACAAAAGGAATGCGTTTTTTTTCTCCAAAAATAGATTGGTTAGATTTTTTTCTTTGATACTTTTTTGGATATCACTTTTTCAATTTTAAAAGTTATTTAACAAAAGTTTGTTATTTGAGGCAGAAGATAAAGGAAGCCGAAAAGTTTATAAATATAGCCGCTATGAGTACTATAGGAGCTATAGATATGGAAACAACAACAATACAAATAAGTAAGGAGACTAAGGAAAAGATATCATCCCTTGGATTAAAGGGCGAAAGCTATGAAGATATAATTAAAAGAATTTATTCTATTGCTGTTAAAGAACAATTAAAGCAATTCTTAATGTCTGAAGAAGGTTTTGTTTCTATAGAAGAAGCAAGAAAAGAGCTGAATAAAAAATGGCCAAGGTCGAAATAGCTAATTCGTTGCTTGCCGAGATTGAAAAAAAGTTCAAAGGAGAGGCCCACGACATAGTCGATTTATTGGAGACTTTGGAGGATAATCCCCATAAGGGAAAAGCACTTGGAAATGTCGGAGGAATAGTTATTAAGGAATTGAGATATAAATCATTCAGGTTTTATTTTATTACTGATGGGGAAAAATTAAAGGTTTTTGATAATGATAAGTTGGTTGATTTACTTATAAGATTTGTCAGAATGTCCGATAAGAAAGATCAACAAAAGGTCATTGATGAGATTAAACATATTTTAAGAACGATAGGGGAAGAAGGTTTTAAGTGATAACTATTCTGATGCCAGTTCTAATATCTTTTCTTGGAAAATAAAAGCTATTTAACAAAAGTTTGTTATTAATGTATATAAAGACTAAAACTTTATTTATTATATGGTTTATTCAGTTCATATAACTGAGACTTTTGAAAAAGAGGTTTTAGAATTAGGGAAAGACAAACAGGAAAGAATAGGTAAATTGTATTTTCATTTGAAGGATAATCCTTATGTCGGAGATCAGTTAAAGTTTAAGTTCTTTAGAGAGAAAAGACTTGATGAAAAAAGAATTTATTATCTGGTTTATGACGATCTGAAAGTCGTTTTAATGGTTGCTGTAAGTGGAAAGAAAGATCAGCAAGAAACAATCAACTATATAATTAATCATTTAAATGAATTTAAGGAGTATGCAGAAAAACTGGCAGATAATTAAGCAACTCTCTTTACTCTTCCAGATTTCAGATCTTCTAAACTCCCCTTTATTTGTCTAATGAAATTAAGATCTATCTTTTCTAGTTCTTTGAGTTTAGCGTAGGATAGTTTTAGCTTCATGTACTCTTCTTTTGATATAGTTACTTCTTCCATGTTATGTCTATCCTATGGAAATATAAAAATGTTACTATTTCTCAATTTATGTATACATTTTGATATACCCAATGGTATCGAAATTTTAATTTTAAAAGTTATTCAAAAAACTTAAGAAAGCCGAAAAGTTTATAAATATAGCCATTATAATATTTATAATAACTATAATAACTATAAAATGGAAAATGGAAACACAACAATAGCAATTTCCAATAAGATAAAGGAAGAAATAAAGGAATTTGGAAATAAGGGAGAAACATATTCTGACATTATAGCAAGGCTTTTGACAAGTGCAAGAAAGAGAATGTTGCATGATCTTTTAATGAACGAGGAAAATACGGTCACTATAGAAGAGGCTTTGGCTGATGCAAAGAAGAGATGGCGAAAGTAATCGTGACTAAAAGCTTGCAAGAGGAAATTAATAAAACTTTTAAAGGTGAGTCTGTGGGAATTTTTGAACTAATTTACGATCTTAAAGAAAATCCTCACAAAGGGAGTGTTGTTGGACAGGTTAGTGGGATGGTAGTTAAGGAGATTAGATATAAAGGTTATAGGTTCTATTTTATTACAGATGGGTTTAAAATCAAAATGCTTCAAAAGGAAGAGTTAACAGATTTAGTTATAAATTTTGTCAGAATGTCTGATAAAAAAGATCAACAGAAAGTTATTGATGAGATTAAACATGTTCTAAGAATAATAGGGGAAGAAGGTTTTAAGTGAAATATATTCTGATATCTTTCTGAAAATTAAATGAGATCTAATTTGATATAAGCTAATCCATACATTATTAAAAAGGATTATTTTTTAATATACTCATGGTTGCAAAATTTCCCGTACAAAGTTTAGATCACATGGCTCATGTAAGAAGGGATTTTCAAAGATTTGGTTGGGACAATTTTTGCTTGCCTGTTCGTAATCTTTTAAGAGAAGCTGGATGAAAATCCAAGACTAAAAAAATTATCAGAGGCATATCATAATCTTCATGTTCTTGATGGCTCGCTTGACAGATTTGGAACTCTTGTTATTGATCAAAGTATTGCTTTGTCATGGGATTATGGACTTTCCCCGTCCAGTTCAAGGGGTTATGGTCAGCTTTCATGGGGGCCTAATTGTTATTCAACAGGAATAATATTCGATGGAATATGGAATGCTCTTAAAGAGAGGCACGGAATATATAGACCAGAACTTCCAAAGCATAGAAGCACACTTGGCAGATTGGTTGATACATTAAGAGGTAAATAATAAAAAATAAAAAAATAAAATTAAATTTTAGAATTCTTCGTTCTTATTCGTCTGAATCTTCGTTTCTTCTTCTGTTGAATCCGCCTTCTCTTCTTCCGCCAAATCCTCTACTAGGTCTGAATTCCTTTCTAGGTGCATTTGGGTCAAAAGGTTTTGCTTCATTAACTGTCAAAGCTCTTCCTTGGAAGTCTTTTCCATTAAGCTCAGATATTGCTTTTTCAGCCATTGCATCATCGGCTAATGTAACAAAACCAAAGCCTTTAGATCTGCCAGAAAACTTATTGGTTATAACAACTGCTTCAGTTATTTCTCCATAGTCCTCAAAGAGGGTTTTTAAGTCGTCTTGGGTTATACTAAACGGTAGATTTCCCACGTAAACTTTCTTGCTCATTTCTGTCTCCTTTCACTGTTTTTCTTCTCTAAGAAATAGTTTATCACTAAAATCTTAGTAATAAAAGCAAATTTTCACGATATATAAACTTATCTTTTTGTTTCCTTTTTTCTGATTATTTTGAATGACAAGAAGTTAAAAACCTAAAGGTTTTTAAAGCGATTTTTATTTCAGTTCTTAATTGTTAACTTAATAGGAAAAAATGTTTTATTTAGTAGAAGTTGAGGATTATGTAAGGGTCGAACCAAAACACTTTGGTTTAGCTACTCAGGAAGCTATTGAAAAGCAATTGGATGAGAGTTATGTTAATACTTTTCATAAGGAAATAGGATATGTTATTTCAGTTATTTCTGTAAGTGATGTTGAAGATGGAGTCATTATAGCAGGAGATGGAGCTGCTTTTTACAAGTCTAATTTTAAGCTATTGGTTTGGAAGCCGGAATTGCATGAATTAGTGTATGGTACAATTTCAGAAATAGCTAATTTTGGTGCTTTTATTAGTATGGGTGTCGCTCAAGGAATGGTTCACATATCACAGACAATGGAAGATTATGTTTCTTTAAGTAAAACAGGTACACTATCTGGGAAATCAAGCAAGAGGAGTTTGGGGAAAGGGGATGATTGTGTTGCAAGAATTGTAGCTATAAGTTATAAAGCGGGAGAACCGAAAATAGGGTTGACAATGAGACAACCTGGATTGGGAAAGATAGAGTGGATTAAAGAAAGTAAGAAGAAGAGAGAAGCAGAAGAAAAAGCAGCTGCAAAAAAACAAGATAAAGCAGGCAAGAAGGGAGGAAAGAAATAAATGGTACATAAAGCATGCAAAAAATGTAAAACGATTTTTGATTCAGGAAGTAAGTGTCCTAAATGTGGAAGCGAGGAAATAACTGACAATTTTAAAGGCAAGGTTTCCATTATAAGTTCTGAACAATCCGAAATTGCTAAAAATCTCAAATTAAATTCTAAAGGCAATTATGCCATAAAGACAGGATGAAAACTTTAAAAGACTTCAAAAACGAATTACTGAAAAGAAGGGAACTTAAAGTTTTAACCAGTGCTGATTCAAATCCAGGATTTGAGAATTCAAAACAGTTGATTGCGAAGGAATTTAAAGCAAATGAGGATTTGATTGTTGTGAAAAATGTCAAAAGCAAATTTGGAAGAGATACTTTTCTTGTAGATGCTTATATTTATAATTCTGTTGATGATAGAGGAAAGATAGAACCAACTATCAAGGTAAAGAAAGGGGCAGGAGAAGCTAAATAATGGCAGCACCAACATCTGGAACTACGAAAGATAAGAAGGGAAAGAAACCACATAAGAATAAGCCAGCCAGCAAGAAATATAAATTTTATAAGGTTGAGGGAGAAAATGTTAAGAGGGGAAAAAAGTTCTGTCCGAGATGCGGAGCAGGAGTATTTCTGGCTCAGCATAAAGATAGAATGCATTGTGGGAAGTGCAATTATACTGAGTTTAATGCTAAGTAAATTCTAATTTTTTATATAAATTCTAGAATAAAGTGTTTCAGTAAGTTGATAAATCCTAAATTTGTTATGAGAAGATTTATAAATAGTCCAAATAGCAAAATTGTATGACTAACAAGGCAGTTAAACAAAAAATAGATAGAAGAACCAGCCGTGATATTTCTAACGGTGTTAAGTTTACAACTTTAGGAGCGCTTATAATTGGAAGCATTCACGGGTATTGTGATTCACATGGAATCTCTCTCGAGCATAGTACCGAAGACACTTTAACTTATCTTCCTGCAATTGTGGAAGCAAGCTTGTTTGGTTCTAAGTCTTTTTTATACGGCTTAGGTTTTGGGTGTGCTGCTGGAGAAAGTATAGATTATACTCTTAATCCTAAAAGACACTTGGAAAGAATTGCACTGAATTCTCATAAATTAAGCACAAAGGGAATTGTGGGAGCAGTTGTTGGTGGAAGTGTTGCGGTAACAGCTGGGGCGATTTTTGGAGGGGCATTGGGCGCTACTAAAACACTAATCGGATATGGGTTTGGATATGGTTTTGGTAGATTGATGCCATAAAAGAGATATAAATATTTCCCTCTTTTTTAGATTCGGATAGGTTCTCTTGCCTATAATAAGGACTTTCTTAGAGAACCTTGAAGAATCTTTATCTTAAGATTATAACCCTAGAAGAGGAGACTCAATCCGACTATAAATAGATAGACTGAATGTCCTCTTCCGGGAAAAAAGAGGTGATAATAATTCTTATACTTGCAGATATTTAAACCTTTCGGTTTTGTTGTAACTTACTAATGAAGACAGCATTTTACTGTGTTTTTCTTACTAGTTTCAAGGATAAGCATTATAAACTTCGTTTTATAACCTTTTCTATGCAGGAAGATTTAAAAGAGGAGGCAGGAGAAAGTATAATGAGTTTTATGAATATGGAAGTAAATGGATTAAATGGGATGGGCGAAGTTAATGATACAAGTACTCAAATAGTTAAAGATAAGGTAGGGCAGGAACAAATTCATAGTTTGCTTTTTTCAGATAAATTAAGTTGGCAGTCCATTATTTATGATTTAATTAATACAGATCAATTAAACCCGTGGGATATCGATATTTCATTGTTAACTGGAAGGTATTTAGAAAGGATAAGGGAATTGGAAGAGGCAAACTTTTTTATTTCTTCCAAGGTATTGCTGGCTGCTTCCTTTCTTTTGAGAATTAAGTCTGAAATTTTACTTAATAGAGATATACAGAGTTTAGATGACATTCTATTTGGCAAGAAAGAAGATAAAAAATATGTTCAGGAGAGAATTGAATTAGATGAAGATGTTCCAGGATTGATTCCAAGAACTCCCTTACCGAGATTTAGAAAAGTTACGCTGCAGGAGCTTATGAGTGCTTTAGGAAAAGCAATAAAGACAGAGAATAGAAGAATTAAAAGAGTTGTTTTGGAAAAACAGCAGGAAATTGAAACTGCCTTGGCTCTTCCTAAGACAAGTATTAATCTTAAGGATCAGATAAATGGAGTTTATAAAAGATTAAAGGAAATATTTTCCAACAGGGAGGAAAAGTTTGCTTTCTCTGAGTTGGCTGGGGAAACAAATGAATCAAGAATATCAACTTTTATTCCTTTGTTGCATTTGGACACACAGCAGAAAGTGTGGCTTGAACAAGAACAGCATTTTGAAGAGATATGGATTTTGCTTAAACATATCTATGAGAAACAGAATGCCTCCGCGTTAAAAGAAATGAGGGAAGAAGTTGAAAAGGATATTGAAGAATATGAAAATAATTTGAGTGAAGAAGAAAAGAAAAGGGCTGAGGAACTAGAAAGGGATTTTAAAGAGCCATTAGAAGAGAATAACTAATTTAAATTCTGTAAAATATATAAGATTAAGAGAATCGTGCTACCGAGAGAGCTCATGGAATTAGTTATTATACTCATTATTTTGTAATCGTGAATGTTTGAATGATTGCTTTTTATCCAGTAAATTAATAAAATTATTATTGATATGAAATATAAGTTTATTAAGTAAATTAAGTATTGATTTAATAGAATTATCTTAAAAGCAAAGATTGTTAAAATTGCTGAGATTATCAAAAATAGTATTGAAAGCCATAAAGCAGGAACCTTACCATGTTTCACTGCTATGGATATGTCTCCTCTTCTTTTATCATCTTTCACTTCATGGATTTGCATCATTAAATATACAGATCCAAGAAAGAACCCTGCTGAAAGAGTTCCTAAAATGCTTTCTGTTGCTAATAAATTGTTTTCAAGGGAGGCCGCAACAAAGAAAGTTGCAGATCCTGTTGCACAATTGGTAAATAAAGCTATTATTCCAGAAGATTTCAATCTTGTTTTCTTATGGGAATATAAAATGGAGGCAAGAGTTCCTAAAAAATAGAGTGAAGAGAATATTAAATTTGTGAAAATTATCGCTATAAGGAATCCTAAAATTTTTAGGGTAATACTTCCGTGAAGAAGAAATTTTGTGGGTTTTGGAGGATTTTTTAGATTTGGAAGCGGAATTTTGTCTTTATCATAATATGAATTAAATACGGTTGCCCCTGATGCAAGAAGAAGCCAGGAAACAAAGGCAAGAATTATTGTAGTGTTAAAAGGAACTTTTGTTATAAATAATCCAAAGAGGAAACCTAAAAGAGTATATGTATAAAGACCAGGTCTTGTGTGAAGAAATAATGATTTCATCTCTTTTTTTGACATTTATTAATATTGGGAGAATATTATTTAAACCTAGCTTTTTATCATTGCATATGAAAGAGGTTTATAGATTTCATATCCATGTTTTAAGGAAGATAATAAGTATTCTTTTTGTGGTTTCACTTGCCTTGTTTTTTTATTTTCTCGGAGAGATTAATACTCTTTTCATTTTATTAGCTTTAACAGTTGTTTTTGTTCCTTTAGATATTGTTCATTATTTCACAAAAGGAAAAAATAGAATTTCGAGGTTATTTTTTGAGACATATCCCAAGAAAAGGGCAGAATATGGACAATACGTTTCAGATGCATCTATATTTTTTATTTCAACTATTATTATGGTTTTATTTTTTGATAAAGATATTGTTTTTCTTTCTCTTTTAATTTTTATTTTTACAGATGCTTCTGAACAAATTTTTGGTAATTTGTTTCCCTCTAAGGGATTTTTATGGAATAAAAAGAAAGGATGGATTGGAACATTATCAGGATTTTTGATTGCAATGGCAGTTAGTTTCTCAATTATGGGAGTTTTCTTTATTGAAATTGCCTTTTGGAGAATTCTTTTTTCCTGTGCTGTTGCAGCAATCTTAGGATTATCAAGAAAATACGATAATGTTTTGATTCCTTGGGGAGCAGCAATCGTTTTATTTTTAACTTAGCATTTTAATCAGCTGTTTTTCCGTTAATAACTTTTCTTCTCCTGACTGCATGTTTCTTAGATTGAATTTTTTGATTTCTATCTCTTTTTCTCCTATGAAAATTGCATAAGGAATAGAATACGAATTTGCATATTCTAAGGCTTTTCCAGGTTTATCTTTGGAAAGAATACACGAAACTCCAGATTTTCTTAAGCTCTTTACCAATTTTTCTGCCGTTGGATATTCGTCAATTGAAATGACTATTGTTTTTGTATTGTCAAATTTTACTTGTGCTAGCTCTGACATTCTTTCTAAGCCAAAAGAAATACCAACAGCAGGTATTTCTCTTTCTAAATATTTTCCTACAAGTTTATCGTATCTTCCTCCTGCAGCAATACTATTTTTCCCTGGTTCTTTTATTTCAAAGATATTTCCAGTGTAATATGCTAAACCACGAACCATGAAAGGAGAGAAATTTATTTTAAGACCTAGGTTTTTGCATTTCGATATTAAATCCTGTAATTCAGAAGCTCCATCAAAAGCATTTTCTTCAAAGAAACTAAGGGGTTTTTCAAGAAGTTTGAATAGGGTTATTATTTGATTAGGATCCGCATATTTTCTAAGATTTGCTTTTAAATCATCTTCATTTATTTTGTCTTTTTTATCCAATTCTTTTAGAATTGCAGAGATATTTTGGATTTGAACACTTTCAACTATGGAATTTAGGAGTTTTCTATTATTGACAATAATTTCAGAACTTATTTTCAGTTCTTTTAGAATATCAGAAACTAAGGAAATTAATTCAATATCAGAATCAATTGAAGAATCTCCAATTATGTCTGCATCACATTGTACAAATTGACGGAATCTGTTTTGAGAAACTGGTTCGTCTCTGAAGACAGGGCCAATTTGATATCTTCTGAAAGGAAGTTTTATGTTAGGATTTTGTTTGAAAATTCTTGATAATTGAAAGGTAAATTCATAACGCAAGCCGAGATTTCTTCCAGCTCTGTCTTTTAATTTGAATCTGTCTGAGACTGCTTCATCTTCTTCGTTTTCTGTTAGCGTTTCAGGACGCATCAATTCATCAAATTCTATTACAGGTGTTTCTATAGGAAGAAAACCATATAATTTGTAGAATTTTTCTATGACTTCCTTTACTTTATTTCTCTTTAGAGATTCAGGAGGTAGAAAATCCTGAAAGCCCTTTACTGTGTCAATTTCTATTTTCATTTTGGTCTCCTATAGGATTGGTATCTATTCTAGTTTTATTAATCTTTTCATTTGTTTGGTTGTTTCTTCTTTCATTTTCCTTTTCTATGTCTCTTATTGTAACTCCTTTGATTGATAGAATAACAAATAGAAAATAAATTAAGTCTGCAGCTTCCCAGATCAATTCTTCTTTGTTTTTTGCGGTAATAACCTCTGCTGCTTCTTCAATAAGTTTTCTTTTTAATACTTCTGGATCGTTAACTAGACTTCTAGTATAAGATTTAGCATCTGTAGAGCCCGTTTTCTCCAAAATTTTATTATATAGTTCTTCTAAATCAAATTCTTTATTGATTCCTTCGAAACAACTATAATCCCCTAAATGGCAGGCAGGTCCATTTGGTTTAACTGTGAATATTAAAGTATCATTATCACAATCAGTTTTTATTGATATTATCTCCTGAGTATTTCCAGATTGTTCTCCTTTCATTATACTTCTTCCTCTAGAACGGCTGAAAGTCCATACTTTTTTAGATTCTATAGCTCTTTGTAAGCTTTCGTATGAGGAATAGCTAAGTGTTAGAATGTTTTTTTGTTCATCTTGTATAATAGTTGGAATAAGATTATCCATCTTGTCAAAATTAATATAATCTATAAATTCTTTTTTACCTATTAAGACCATATTGGATTCCATTATTTTTTGATAGATAGAAAGTCCAGCCATTTCTGCAGATTTTCCAGAGTAAATTATATCTATGACCAAATCTACTAAGTTATTGGAGAAAGTGGACTCAGTGGAACCAGAGAGATAGATTAGTTCTATGTTTTTTTCTTTAATACTACTAATAAACTTTTCAGCTATATTTTTATATTTTTTGTTAATGCCTATTTTTAATTTTTTTGGCAGTTCTGTTAGTGTTTTTCCTTTCGGTCCTAAGATGCAGAGTGTTGGTCTGCCATATATTGCAGAATCATCTTCCCAAGGGATAATTTCAAGAATATCCACTTTTGTTGAGGGTTTTTCAAGCTTGAATTCTGTGAAAAGGTCTTCTCCAGTTATTCCGATGGCTCTTTTCCCATAACTACACAATTTTTCTACAAATAATGGCACATCCTCTCCTCTCACTTCCAAAATCTTTGAGGAATCCTTTGTTATTTGTTGTGCATATTCTTTACATTTTTTTAATCCAGAGTTCTTCGGAATAACTAGAATATCAAAGTTTTCTAAATTATCCATATTAGTTTGTGCCTCCTTTTAATTTAAGAACAATAGGCAAGAATCGAATTTGCTTTTTAGACGCCACGAGCCCCTCTTCTACCAGTGAATTACCAATGTCTATTATTTTTGAGGTAAAATTAGAATTCGAGATAATGAAAACAACCAACGTTATTTAACGTCTTGGCCCTAAGGTTTACTAAATTGTTATTGGAGCTTAAACTAGAAAAAACAGATTCAATGCCGAAAACTCCAATTGCTTTGCATCTGTTTTTTAAGAAAAGGGAGGTTTTAAATGTTTTTATTTTGCTTTAATGAACTTATAAACCTGAGAAACAAACGGCTTCCAAGTGCCTTTCTTTTTGTATGAATGATCTGCATTCTTAAGAATTACAAGTTTTTTTGGTTTGTTTGCTAATTTATAAATTTCTAGGGGATCTTTATCTGACGGAATTGCCTCGTCTTTTTCTCCATGAATGATAAGTAAGGGTCTTCTGAATTTTTTCATTGCTTTAGGTATATTTAAGGTGAAGAATTCGTCGTAAAATGCTTTTTTTATCTTTTTTCTATTAACCCATTCTTTAGGTTTTTTGTAAATTATGTATCCTTTTCTCCAGAAGTCTCTCATTTGTTCATCTGTGAAATCATATCTCGCTGCATGTTTAAGATTGCTAACAGCACCTGAAAGAATTAATTTATTAATTCTTTTGTCTTTACAAGCATAAAGGGAAGCATCGATAGCCCCTGTTGAATGACCAATTAATATAAGTTTTTTGAATTTATAGTTTTTCTTTAAAAAAGATATTGCATATTTTATGTCTGAAACCTCTTTGCTCATCAATTTATCCTGGAATTTTCCGTCCGAATTCGGTGTATGGCTGAAGTTGAATCTCAATACTAAAAAACCCAGTTTTTCAAAAGTTTTTGCAAATCTTTTAGTGCTTGAACCCTTAGCACTTCCTGGAAAACCGTGACAATAAATTATGGCTGAATCATAATTTTTTGGAAGATGAATTACACCCCTTAGAGTTAAACCTTTTCCGTTTTTGAAACTGATTTTTTTCTGCATGAATTAGTTTGTTTTTTGAAGTATAAATAATTTATGTATTATAAAAATATTTTTAAAGTCAAAGGACAAGAGCGGAAGGAGCAAGCCGCACAGAGGTGTTAGGTTTTGTTGCTATTTTAATCTATTTTTATGAACTGCTAAATATCTTCTCATGAAATATGAAATGAAACCTTCTTCATCTTTTGTTAAGGCCTTATAGTAAGATTTGCGCTTTTTGTATTCTATTATAAGCATTGGATAACCAGCATGCCAAAGTATGTGATTCATGACTAGTCTGCCTATTCTTCCATTTCCATCTCCAAAAGGATGAATCTTTTCAAATTTGTAATGGGCCATTGCAGATAGTTCAACTGGATTTATTTTACTAGTGTTTTCATTAATAAATTCTACCAAGTTTTTCATTAATTTTTCAACATCTTGCCAATCTGGAGCTAGATAACTTCCAACTCTTACTAGATATTCTCTATATTTCCCTGCTAGATCTGGCTTAGTTTCACCAAATATTTTTTTATGCCATTCTAGTATTAGATCATTTAATATTTTTTCTTTCTTTTCTAGCATTTGAATAAATATTTTTGAGTGAGCTTCAGTCTCTTTTACATCTCTTAATGGTTTATTTGGAGACATTTTATCATGTATAATCTCTCTTGCTTCCTCTAGAGTTATAGTAGATCCTTCAATAGCATTAGTATTATAAGTAAAGGCGATAGAGATTTCTTCTAATTGTTTTTGCTTAGCACTTTCTGGAATAGACTGCCATTCTTTTTGAAAGTTTTTCTTTATAGATTCTAGTTTCTTATATATATCTAATTTAAATTCCTTCAAAAAATCTCTTTTTATTTCTTCTATATTTTTAGGTATCTCAATACCAAGATATTTTTCCTTTGTTATTACCTTTTTTCCTTTTCTTATAGAATGCTGTAGATAGAAGTATTCATGTTTGCTTTTTCTTCTCTTTATTGTTCTCATATATCTATTACCATTACAAACTATTTAAATATTGCTATTTTATTAAAAATGTAATGGTAAGAGCGGAAGGAGGGAGTTGAACCCTCGTCCTCAGCGCCACAAGCTGATATTCTACCGTTAAACTACAACCGCCATAATATTAGGGAAGAAAAAGGATTTATAAATCCATTTGTCTTTTTTGATTGATGAATAAGAGAGGATTCTTGGGAATAGGTTTAATTTTGTTTTTATTGATTGCTAGTTTTACTTATTTTTATTTATTCAAATACTCTTCTGATTCAGAAGAAAAGAAGACTGAGATTTTTGATAAAGACAAAGAGAAAATAGTAGATTGTAGCTCTTTATCTGTCGATGAAAGAGATTCTTGTTGCGAAAAGAATAATGAAGATTTGATACATGTTGAATGCCTTGGTTCGTGGAAGTTTCTAGAGGAGACGGAAGAGTGCAAGTTTGTTTGTGATTCTCAGTAAACAACTAGTTTTTTAAGTTCAAAAACTCTAGATTTTTATGGAAAGAAGATTAAGATATATTGACTATCAACTCAATAAAATTAGCGCTTTAAAAAAATGAAATTTAAATTTTATGCTTTGTGGCTTTTATTGCTTTGTATTATTGTTTTTATTTTGCAATCTTTTTTTACAGGATTTACAGAGTTTTTTATTTTGGATTCAAGCAGAGTTTATGAATTTTGGAGATTTTTTACTTCTATGTTTTTGCATGCAGACATAGGACACTTAGCGTATAACATGTTTGCTTTGGCTTTGTTTGGGAGCATATTGGAAAAATTGATTGGGAGCAGAGGTTTTCTAGTTTCCTTTTTTGTTTCGGGAATTTTGGCTAATATTATTTCAGTTAATTTTTATTCTTCTTCTTTAGGAGCATCCGGGGCAATATTTGGAGTGATTGGAACTTTGATTTTAGTTAGACCTATGATGACTATCTGGGCTTTTAGCATGCCAATGCCTATTTTTTTGGCAGGTATACTTTGGGCTGTTGGAGATTTAATCGGAGCTTATGGATTTCTTGTAGGAAATCCTTTGAATAATACGGGAAACATAGCCCATTTATCAGGAATGCTTATAGGTTTGTTATTGGGAGTCTTTTACAGAGATTGGAAAAGAAAAAAGGAAGTAAAGAAAGAAATAATTGTTGAAGAAGATATAAGAAATTGGGAAGATTCTTACATGAGTAATTCTTAGGGTTTGTAAGTATATTTTGTTTCAGGAAGTTTGAGATAATCTTCTGCTTTCTTTATTCTTTCTTTTAAATAAAACATTAAGGCAATCAAAGTTAGAATTATCACAAATATCCATGATAATTTATATCTGTCAGAATCTCTGAAATAATAAATGGTATAGCTCCCGATTGCTAAAAGTACCGTTATACAAAAAAGAAAAACACCTTCAATTTTCATTATCAATTCCAGGGTTGTCTGAATTCGTTTTCAGGTACTGATTTATTATTTGTATTTTGTTGTGAATTATTCTGATTTTCTGGACCTGGGTTTCCTGAATTTAAGTTTCTGGGATTTTGTGATTGGTTTTGAGTATTATTATTTACATTTCTCTGTGGTTGATTGTTTTGTGTTGTTTCTTTTTCTGATTCTTCCATTTTTCTTATTTTTTCTAATTTTACAAGGGCCCTTCTTTTTTCAACCTCTCTTATTTCATCTATTTCTTTTTTTGCCTCTTTTAATCTGCCTTCTGCATCTTCCAGTTGATTCATCAAGGATTTCTTTTTATTTTCCTGATTTGTTTGGATTGTATTAACTATATTTTTCTCTTCTTTTATTTTTCGTGTCTTTTTCATTATAAAGAAGAATAAAATGGCAACGAGCAAAACTATTACAACAACATAAATTATGTTTTTTCCTGATTTGAGAGTGTCAAGATTAATTACTTTTCCTGTAAGGCCTATGGTCGTGATATCTGATTCAGTTTTTTCTTTCTCTACAACAGGAGCTTCAGCAGTATCAGTGATGTTGTTTTCCTGGATTTCCTGAGTTTTTTGAACAACAGGAGAATCAAGAATGTCTATCGATATTTTATCGCCTGTTAAGTAAGATTCAGTTTGCACTGTTTTTACTGTTTCACTGTTATAAACTGTTATAATGGTAAATGCAACCTCTGGTCTGGATGTTTCAAATTTCATTGTTGCGACTCCCTCGGAATTTGCTTTTCCGTATATGCTGTCAGTAATGGCCTTTGTGTTTGGATCAAGAATTCTGACAACAAGACCATAATCTGCGCTAGTCTTAATTTCAAGATTTGTTTCAACAGCAGAGACAATTGGAAATACAATAATAGCTATTAAGAAAATTGTGAACAAACCTCTTTTGAACATGATTCTTCTTATAATTTGAAGTTTATAAATTTTTATCTAATCTGCTTTTTCAAGAATTGTGACAATTCCTTTTTCAGCATCAACTTCAACTAAATCTCCTGATTTTAGAACTCTTGTCGCAACTTTCGTTCCAATTATACAAGGTTTACGCATTTCTCTCGCAACAATGGCCGCATGACATGTAATTCCGCCTTCATCAGTTACAAATGCAAGGGCTTTTTTCATGTTAGGAAGATAATCTGGAGTAGTCATCCCAACTACCAGGATTTCGGCTTCATCCATATTATCTTTTGGTGATTTCAATATTTTGACTTTTCCAGTAACTTTTCCTTTGAATGCTATCTCCCCCTTCAAAATTGTTGTTTCTTCTCCTATTTTTGGAGGATCTCCAAAATCACCTATTATTAATTTATCATTTTTTATTTGAGCACTATATCCATTAATTCTTTCAAGGTATTTCTTCTTTATTTCTTCGATAGAGAATATTTCTAAATCAAGGATTTCAGGGTAAGTAAGGAATGGAAGATACTCATATGGAATTCCTTTTTTTTCTGCAATCGTAGAAAGAAGCGGCTGCAATTTGTAAGATGCTAGATTGACCATGTCTTTAATAAATGTTCTTAGAAAAATCCATTCTTGTAATTGTTTAACTAATTTTATCTCTTTTTCATCCAAGATTTCTGTTAAAACAAGTTTTTTCTCTGTTTCATGTTCTGAGATTTTCTGAAAAAATCTATCAAGAACTTCTTTATCAGTCAATTCTTTTCCGATAAACCAGTGGAATGAGAGAAATCCAAACTTTGATTTATATTCTTTTAGAACCTTATCTTCATTTTCTTTCAAATTATCTTTATTTTTAATAATAAATTCATGCTCTTCAAGTACAATACTTTTATTAGCCGGAGCTCTAACAAATTCTCTGTAATATTCAAATAAATTTATCTTGCCTTTTTTTGATAAGTTAAACATTAAAATTGACAAAACTTTTTCATCCAAAATATCTGCAATTTGAACTGGGCCTCTATAACTGAGCATTCCAACTATCCTCATAAACAAATCAGACTCTTTTTCAAAAATTTTTAGAAGTTCGGAAAGAGAGACAGAGTTTTTGAAATTTATTTTTTGATTTTTAATTTCATTAACCAGATTATTGATTTTCCTAGCCATTCTATCAGGGTAATTAGGGTCATTTTCTATTAAATAATAAAGATATCTTTTTATTGCTTCAACTTCTTGTTTATCTGCGTAAACATCTTCATAATGATACCAATAGGATTGAAAATAAATAGGATATTCCCAATCTTTCAATGTTAATTTTGTTCCTACAGGAAAAGCAGACATCCCTAAAGGGGTCGCAATTTTCTTCATTACCCAAAACCATTCGGGATTATTGCCTAAGAAGTTTTTTGATGATTTTTCTCTCATAGAAAGTTTATTGAGTTAATGTTTATATATTTTATTAAAGACAAAAATGCTCCTGCCGCACATCTCTAACCTTTGGTGATTTATTGAGGTAATTTGAGGGGATTTTAATTGCGTAAGAAATCTACAGCTTTAAAGCTGTAGTCCGTTTTGGTAATCTATTTCTACTTCGATGAATATAAAACAGGGAGAGTTTGTTGCAACTC
>Ga0209542_10010428_pt1 | contig 16766 bp, 26 predicted proteins | sample RifCSPhighO2_01_FD_184028 | JGI IMG/M metagenome (GOLD analysis project Ga0209542, IMG submission 184028) | Soil microbial communities from Rifle, Colorado - Rifle CSP2_plank highO2_0.1 (SPAdes) (version 2) | ecosystem: Environmental > Terrestrial > Deep subsurface > Rock core/Sediment ...
CCGCTTCCGTCTTTGGTTGGCTCGACTTTTCCTTTTCGGTCGGCAGCCGGAGATGATTTCTCAACCGGCCGCCACCAGTTATCTTGCATTCCCCGCCACTTCATATTAGAGTAGTAAGCACGCCAATTTTATGTCGACGATAAATCAGTTGGTTCGGCGCGGCCGGCGGTCGGTGCGACGGAAGTCGCAGACGGCGGCTTTGGCGCGCGGCTTCAACAATCTGAAGAATCGGCCGGTCTTTTATCCGGCGCCGTTCAAACGCGGCGTTTGCACTCAAGTCAAAACCACGACGCCCAAAAAGCCGAACTCGGCCATTCGGAAAATCGCTCGCGTCCGTCTGACCAACGGGATGGAAGTCACCGCTTACATCCCGGGCATCGGTCACAATTTGCAGGAGCACGCCGTGGTGATGATTCGCGGCGGTCGAGTCAAGGATTTGCCCGGCGTCCGTTATCACATTGTCCGCGGCCGTTTGGACGCCGCCGGCGTGACCAATCGCAAACAAGGCCGCTCGCTCTATGGCGCCAAACGCCCGAAATAGCTTTTAGCTGTCAGCTTTTAGAAAATGCGAAGAAAACTCAAATCAAAAAGAATTTTGCTTCCTGACTCGGAGTATCAATCCGTGCCGGTGGCCAAGCTGATTAATTATCTGATGGAAAAAGGTCACAAGGTGGTGGCGCGCGGAATAGTCTATGACGCTTTTGACCAAATCGCTGCCTCCGCCAAAGGCGGATCCGCCTCCGGCGGAAAGAAAGCGCCGCTTGAAGTGTTTGAGAAAGCGCTGGAGAACGCCGGTCCGGTTTTGGAAATCAAGACCCGCCGCGTCGGTGGTGCCAACTATCAGATTCCTCACGAGGTCAGCCCCGAGCGCCGTTTGACTTTGGCTCTCCGTTGGCTTTTGGAGTTTGCCCGAGCCAAAAAAGGCAAACCGATGAGTCAAAAATTGGCCGAGGAAATTATCGCCGCCAGCAAGAATGAAGGCGAGACGATTAAACGCCGCGAGAATGTTCACAAGATGGCCGAGGCCAACCGCGCCTTCGCCCACTTCGCCCGCACCGCGAGCAAAAAACCAGCGGTTGTGCGCCACTAACTAAAACCTAATCCCTATCACCTAAAACCTGTCCCTATGGCTGACTATCCGATTGAGAAAATCCGCAACTTCGGCGTCATCGCTCACATCGATGCCGGCAAAACCACCGTCAGCGAACGGATTCTTTTTTATACCGGCCTCTCGCACAAAATCGGCGAGGTTCACGAGGGCGACACGGTGATGGACTGGATGGAACAGGAGCGCGAGCGCGGCATCACCATTACCGCCGCCGCCACTACCGCTTACTGGGCTCCCTCCGCCGCCGACGACAAAGTCAAACTTAACATCATCGACACGCCCGGCCACATTGATTTTACGATTGAAGTTAAGCGCTCGCTCCGAGTGCTGGACGGCGCGGTGGTGGTTTTCGACGGCGTCGCCGGCGTTGAGCCGCAGAGCGAGACCAACTGGCGTTACGCCGACGACTACCAAGTGCCGCGGCTCTGCTTCGTCAACAAATTGGACCGAATGGGCGCCTCGTTTGACCGCTCCTTCAAATCGATTCTGGAGCGGCTCTCGCCACGGGCGGTCAAATTCCAGATTCCCGACGGTCACGAGAGCGAATTCCGCGGCGTGGTGGATTTGCTGACGATGGAGTATGTGACTTTTGAAGGCGAGAAGGGCGAGAAAATTGTCAAACAACCGGTGCCGGAGAATTTGCGCGAGGCCGCCGAGGCCGAGCGCGCTAAGTTGGTGGAGAAAATCGTGGAGCATGATGACGCGGCGATGAGCGATTATCTGGAAGGCAAGGAAATTGAGTTGCCGCGCCTCCGCGCGATTGCCCGAACGGCGACGATTGCCAACAAACTCTTCCCGGTTTTTTGCGGCTCGGCGCTCAAGAACAAAGGCGTCCAGCTGGTGCTGGACGCCGTCGCTTACTATTTGCCCAGCCCCTTGGACATCCCGCCGGCTCGGGCGACGCAGGTTAAAACCGGCGAGGCCATCACCGTCCCGGCCGACGAGAACGCGCCCTTCGCGGCGCTGGCTTTTAAAACCGCCACCGACCCTTTCGTCGGTTCGCTGACCTTCTTCCGCGTCTATTCGGGCAAACTGACCGCCGGTTCCTATGTTTTGAATACGCGTTCCGGCGAGCAGGAACGGATTGCTCGGATTGTCCGTCTCCACGCCAACGAGCGGCAGGAAATCAAAGAAATTTTCGCCGGCAACATCGCCGCCACCGTCGGTCTCAAAGATACCAAAACCGGCGACACTCTTTGCTTGCCCGAGAATCCGGTTCAGTTGGAAGGCATCATCGCTCCCGAGCCGGTGATTTCGCTCCGGATTGAACCCAAAACCAAAGCCGATCAAGAAAAACTCGGTTTGGCTCTGCGCAAACTTTCCGACGAAGACCCAACTTTCCGCGTCAAAGGCGACCAGGAAACCGGCGAGACGATTATCTCGGGGATGGGCGAGTTGCATTTGGAAATTATCGTTGACCGGATGAAGCGCGAGTTCGGCGTGGAAGCCAATGTCGGCAAGCCGCAAGTCGCTTACCGCGAGACAATCACCGCGCCGGCCGAAGCCGAGGGCAAATACATCAAACAATCCGGCGGGCGCGGCCAATACGGTCATGTTCGCTTGCGTTTGAAACCGCTCGCGCCGCTTGATCCGGAAGCCAAGATTCCGAAAAATGTTACTCGCGAAAGTCACTTTGAGTTTATCAACGCCATCCGCGGCGGCGTGGTGCCGCAGGAGTTTATCACGCCGGTGGAGAAGGGCGTCCGCGACGGGATGGAGCGCGGCGTCGTTGCCGGTTATCCGCTGGTGGACATTTCTTGCGAGCTTTACGACGGCTCGTATCACGAAGTGGACTCGTCGGAAATGGCTTTCAAAATTGCCGCCTCAATGGCGCTCCAAGACGGCGCTCGCGCCGCTCGGCCGGTGCTTTTGGAACCGGTAATGAAGGTGGAGGTGACGGCGCCGGAGAAGTTTATGGGCGACATCACCGGTTCGCTCTCGGCCAAACGCGGGCAGATTGAGGCGATGGAAGACCGCGAGATGATAAAAGTGGTGCGGGCGCGAGTGCCGCTCGCCGAGATGTTTGGTTACGCCACGGCGCTCCGTTCAATGACCGAAGGCCGCGGCAATTTCAATATGGAGTTTGATAAGTACGAAATCGTGCCGGCCAATGTGGCGACGAAAATTATTGAGTCAAGGAAGTAGGCGAAGCGAGAAAGTGGGGAAAATGATTGCTCAAAATTTTAACCGACCACTTTCTGCCGATCGGCAAAAGGTGGTCACAATTCAATTCAAAACAAAAAAAAGCCAGCTCTCTAGAGCTGGCCCTGACCGGCCGGGCGGGGTGACGCCTCGGCCGAGTTCATTCCTTCGGCGGCCACCGACCCAACATTTCCCGATTATTGGCCGGCGGATACGGGTCGTTCGCGTCTAGTGATACCGATCCTTCACGCTCCCTACCCGTCGGTTGGACGATGCTGGTGTCTCGCGGTTGTGGCACCCGGTTCCGAGCGAGTTCGTTAACCTCGTCTTTTTTGTAATAACAGACGCCGCCATCGCGAAACTCGCGTAACCTCCCCTTTCCCACAAGGTTTCGGATCTGGGACCCAGTTTTCCTCAAGATCGCCATCGTCTCCTCGACGGTGTAGAAATTTTGTGCCATCACCTTCACCTCGACTTTCTTTTGTCAGAGAACGAAAAACCAACTTCCAAACCTTGAACAACGCTGACTTGGTTTTACCACCGGCGAGCGATTTTTGCAACTTGGCGGCGGGTGGTGTATTATTGGCAGATGAAAACTATCAAAAACATTGTTTGGGTTTGTTTGCTGGTGAGCGGGTTGGTTTTTGGCGCCACGGCGGCGCGGGCAGTGACGATGACGAACGCGCCGGTTTCCTCGGATTTTCAGGATTCAGTTGAAACCGCCAAGACGGTCGGCGAGAGTTCGGTCACCACTTTGCCGGCGCCGACCGAGCCGGATTTGCGCGGCTTGGATACCGGGCCGACCAGTCGGCCGACGAGCGCCGTGGTTCAACCGAGCGTGACGGCGGAAGTTCTGCCGCCGGCGCCAGGCGTGGTGCCGATGCCGGTTGGGGTTTCGGTGACCGATAGCGGCTCGGCCGGCGCCGTTTCCGGTTCGGCGATGCCGATGATGGTGCGAGTGACGGTGGACGAAAGTGGCGAGCGCCCGGTTCTACGCGTCAGTGATGATTCGGTGGTGTCGACCTCTGTGCCGGTGGTGGGCGAAGTCAAAATTGAGAACGACAAAATTCTCTTCGGCGCCGAGGAAACGGAAATCAAAATTCTTCCTGCCGCGGCGACGACTAGAGCCGTGGAGGCCTTAAGCGCTACGCCGGAGGAAATCAAAATTGAGTTGAAAGAAAGCGCCATCTCGACCGCGGTCGCGACGCCGGTTTACGAGGCGGTGAAGGTGCGGGAAGTGAAAATTCTTGGCCTTTTTCGGGCGAAGCTGGCGGAGCGAGTGGAAATTGACGCCGAGACCGGCGAGGCCTCAGCGGTCAAACGCCCCTGGTGGCGCTTCCTCGTGTTTTAAGCAAGTGTGATAGAATGAAGGGATGGAATTGACGGCCAAACAAAGGTCGGAAATTGCCGCTCTGGCTCAAGCCCACAACCTTAAGTTTGCGGTTCTGTTCGGTTCGCGGGCGGTCGGCGAGAATATCCGCGGCGACAGCGATTACGATATCGCGGTTTTTTCGCGCCGGCCGGAACGGCTCTTCAGCGCCGATTTGGATTATTACAACGGTATTCTTTTCGGTTTGGCTAAAATTTTTGAAGCGCCGGGAGACAAAATTGATCTGACCGACTTGCGCCACGCCGACCCGCTCCTCCGGTACGAAATTACGCGAGTGGGGAAATTGTTAGTCGGAGACGAGTTGGAATATGAGGAATTGAAAGCCACCGCCCGGCGGCGTTACCTGGAGACCGAAGATTTGAGAGAGGTCAGACGCGCCCTGATAAACCGGCGGCAGAAACTTTTACTGGCATGATCCGGAAAGATTTTATTGAGAGAAAGCTGGATTTAATTCAGGAGGAACTGGAGAAACTCAAGCAGTTGTCCGGTTACACTATTGACCAAATCGCCGCCGATTTTCTTAAACAGAACACTCTGGAGCGATTATTGGAGAAAATCATTATCCGGGCGGTGGACATCAATAATCACTTGATTTCGGAACTCGGCGGTCCCGGTTTGAAAAGTCCTCGCGACTATTACGAAACCTTCTTGCGGCTGGTGGATTTGGGTGTTTATAACAATGAGTTTGCCTTGCGAGTGGCCAAAAGTGTTGGCACGAGAAATAAACTGGTCCACGAGTATGACGAGCTAATCGATTACAGTCAGGTCTACGATTCCATCGACGATTGTCTGCACGACTACGCTCAATATTGTCAGCACATCTTGGACTTCATCGCCAAAACCACTTCATCAAGTAGCTAGATATTTGACCTCCTTTTGGAGTTCTGCTAGGATGAGGGAACGCAAAAAGCGCGAGGTTTTATTGTTCAGCGAGATTATTATTAAGTAATGGGTGGGAGTTAAAGCTAAAAGCTAAAACCTAACACCTAAAACCTAGTTTAAAAATATGGCAGACAAATTTGATCGCAGTAAGCCGCACATCAACGTCGGCACGATTGGCCACGTTGACCACGGCAAGACCACCCTGACCGCCGCCATCACCCACGTCCTGGATATGAACAAGGACAAAGGTTACGGCGCCCGCGTGGAAGGAGTGGACAAGATTGACAACGCACCGGAAGAGAAGGCGCGAGGCATTACCATCGCCCTCCATCACTCCGAGTACTGGACGCCCAAGCGCCACTACGCTCACGTCGACGCGCCCGGTCACGCCGATTATATCAAAAATATGATTACCGGCGCCGCCCAGATGGACGCGGCGATTATCGTCGTGGCGGCGACCGACGGCGTGATGCCCCAGACCCGCGAGCACATTCTCTTGGCGCGGCAGGTCGGCGTGCCCAAGGTGATTGTTTTCTTGAACAAAGTGGATATGGTGGATGACCCGGAGTTGATTGATTTGGTGGAAACGGAAGTCCGCGAACTTTTGACCAAACAGCAATTTGACGGCGAGACGGCGCCGGTGATTCGCGGTTCGGGTTTGAAGGCGCTGGAAGCCAAAACCCCGGACGACGAGTGGGCCAAAAAAGTGATGGAGCTGGTGGACGCGATTGACACTTATGTGCCTGACCCCGTCCGCGAGGTGGACAAGCCGTTCCTGATGCCGATTGAAGACATTTTCTCCATTGAGGGGCGCGGCACGGTGTTGACCGGCCGGATTGAGCGCGGCAAAGTTAAAGTCGGCGAAGAAGTTGAGATTGTCGGCATTCATCCGACGGCCAAGACGACCATCACCGGCATTGAAATGTTCAACAAATCGCTGGACGAAGGTCAAGCGGGCGACAACGCCGGCGTCTTGCTCCGCGGCACCAAAAAGGAGGATGTTACCCGCGGTCAGGTTTTGGCCAAACCCGGTTCGGTCACACCGCACACCGAGTTTGAGTCCGAGGTTTATATTCTGAAAAAGGAGGAAGGCGGTCGACACACGCCGTTCCTCTCCGGCTACAAGCCGCAGTTTTACATCCGGACGACCGATGTGACCGGCGAAGTAACCTTGGCCGACGCTGCCAAGATGGTGATGCCCGGCGACACGATTAACTTCAAGGTTAAATTGGTGGCGCCGGTGGCGCTGGAAGAGAAACAGCGTTTCGCGATTCGCGAGGGCGGCAAGACGGTGGGCGCCGGCGCGGTGACCAAAATTATCGCTTAAATAATTATGCCGACGGCGGTAAAAACCAAACGGCGGTCAGTCAAAACCGCTCCCGCGCCGGCGGCCGAAATCCAGAAGGTCCGGATTCGCGTCGCCGCTTACGAGAGCAAGGTTTTGGACGCCAGCGTCAAACAAATTATGGACACGGCGCGTCGTTACGACGCCAACCTTGAAGGGCCGATTCCTTTGCCGACGGCGATTAAAAAGTACACCGTCAATCGCAGTTCTTTCGTCCACAAGAACGCCCGCGAGCAGTTTGAGATGCGGATTCATCGGCGGCTGATTGACATCTTAAATCCCGGCGGCAAACTGATTGAAAGTTTGACCAATCTCACCTTGCCTTCCGGTGTCAACATTGATGTAAAAATGCTTTAGAAATTAAGGAACCGCGCCAGCGGTGACTATAAATTTCTTAAGTCCGCCGAAGCCGCGCCTCGCTGTGAGGCGGGCTTGGCGAAGGCGGAAGGGCGTGTTAGCTTTAGGATATCAACTATGTCCAGATTCATCGCCTTCAAGCAGGAAATGTCCCAGATTTTTACCGCCGCCGGCGCCGTGACACCGGTGACGCTCCTCAAGGTGCCCGAGTGGGGCGAGGGTGAGTTGACCGAAGGCGAGACGGTCGCCGTTTCCGGTTTGAGCAAAGGTCGAGGTTTCCAGGGCGTGGTTAAGCGCCACGGTTTCCACGGCGGCTCGCGAACCCACGGCCAAAAACACTCCGAGCGCGAGCCCGGAGCGATTGGCGGCGGCGGCCGGGCCGGCGGTCGCGTGCCCAAGGGAATGCGGATGGCCGGCCGGATGGGCGGCGTTCGGGTGACGGTCAAAAATCTGAAAGTGGTCAAGATTGACCGCGAGCGCGGCGAGCTCCTGATTGCCGGCGCCATCCCGGGCCGAAGGGGAACCAGAATTGAACTCAAGCTGTCAGCTGTCAGCCAAAAGCTTTCAGCTTAAAATCATGGAAGCTAAGGTCTACAACCAAGAGGGTCAAGAAAGCGGCAAAATGGAATTGCCCGAGAGTGTTTTCGGTTTGCCTTGGAATGCCGACTTGGTTCACCAGGTGGTGACGGCGATGCGGAGTAACGCACGGCAAAACACCGCCGCGGCCAAAGGCCGCGGCGCCGTCCGCGGCGGCGGCAAAAAACCCTGGCGTCAGAAGGGGACCGGTCGGGCGCGGCATGGTTCCAGCCGCTCGCCAATTTGGCGCGGTGGCGGTGTTACTCACGGACCGCTGACCGAGCGGAATTACGAACGGAAAATCAATCGACGAATGAAGGCCAAGGCCCTCCGGACGATTCTCTCCCGCAAACTCCGCGACGGCGAAATTTTGCTCTTGGACGAGTTGAAGTTGTCGGCGGCCAAAACCAAAGCCGCTCAAACGGTGATTGACCGCTTGGCCAAAATCTCCGGTTACGAAAAATTGAATTACCGCCGCGGCGCCCGGACCCTGCTCGCTCTGCCCGCTTACGATCAAGCGACGCTAAAAAGTTTCCGCAATCTGCCGGGTCTCGCCGTCACCGAAGCGCGGGAATTAAATCCGGAGAGCGTCCTCACTTATCGTTATTTGGTCATTGCCGAGCCGGCCAAGAGTTTGGCCCTCTGGCAAAAATAAACTTATGTCTAAAATTGGCCGACAATTAAACAGCGCCGACTTGGTCCTGATTCGACCCCATGTCACCGAACGGGCGACGGCTCTGTCGCAATCCAATACTCATCCCGTCTACACTTTCCGAGTGCCGCCGTCGGCGACCAAACCGGAAGTGGCTCGGGCCGTGAAAAAGATTTTCAAAGTGGCGCCGGTCGGCGTCAATGTGCTCAATGTTCCGGGGAAAAAGATTTTGGTCCGCGGCCGACCGGGCGTGAAAACCGGTTTCAAAAAGGCCTTGGTTTTTCTCCGCCCGGGCGATAAAATCGACTTCGTCTAATCTAAATTATGAAAACCCATCGACCAACCACGCCGAGCCAACGCCAAAATCTGACGATTGATTATCGCGGCCGGCTCTCGGCGACCGAGCCGCGCAAGGCCCTGACGCGCGGTTTCCGTCGCGCCGTCGGCCGCAACCGCGCCGGTCGGATTACCGTTCGTCACCAAGGCGGCGGCCACAAGCGACTTTATCGCGAGATTGATTTTAAATACGACAAGCGCGAAATTCCGGCGCGGGTGGAAACGGTGGAGTATGACCCCAACCGGAGCGGTTTGATTGGTCTCCTCCTCTACGCCGACGGCGAGCGGCGTTACACCCTTTTGCCCGCCGGCCTTAAAATCGGCGACCGCCTAACGGTCTCGGCCGCCGCCGAAGTCAAGCCGGGCAACCGCTTGCCGCTCGCCAAACTGCCGGCCGGCACTTTTATTTACAACCTGGAGGTTCAGCCCGAGGGCGGCGCCAAACTGGTGCGCTCGGCCGGCAACTTCGCCCAAGTTCTCGGCAACGACGCCGGTTACGCCACTGTCCAACTGCCTTCCAGCGAGGTGCGCCGTTTCCGCGACCGGTGCTGGGCTTCCGTCGGCACCGTTTCCAATGAAGAACAGCGTTTGATTAATATCGGCAAAGCCGGACGCTCGCGCTGGCTCGGTATCCGACCGACCGTCCGCGGCTCGGCGATGAATCCGGTGGACCATCCTTACGGCGGTGGTGAGGGGCGGCAGGGCCGCGGTTTGCGGCGGGCCAAATCGCTCTGGGGCAAGCCGACCGGCAAAGGCCAGAAGACGCGCCGGGCCAAAAAATATTCTAATGTTTTCCGCGTCTCTCGCCGCCGTGTGGGAAAGAGGGTATAATATCAAGTAGGTTTTAGGGATTAGGTGTTAGGTTTTAGAGATTATCAATTAAGCAATTTTCAATTATCAAGATGAAAAAATATTTGGTGCTCGGGGCGCTGTTGTTGGCTTTAGTGGCGGTGCCGGTTTTTGCGCAGGACTACAGCAATTATAGTGTGGAACAATTGCGCGCTTTGATTGCCGAACTGACGGCGCAGTATAACCGATTGGTCAGTGGCGGCGGTAGCCAGAGTTGCTACAACTTCACGCGCGATTTGTATTATGGGGTGAGTGGATCAGACGTCCTGAAACTCCAAGAAGCTCTCGAGCGCAATGGTTTTGGTGTTGAACTGGGTGACACTCGCGGCGCTTACTTTGGCGAATCAACGGCTTCTGCCGTGGTTCGCTTCCAGGCCAAGTACGGCATCCTCCAAACCGGCTATGTCGGTCCGGTTACTCGCGCTAAGTTGAACGCGTTGTATGGTTGCTCGACGCCGGTGGTGCCGCCGGTGATTCCGCCGACCACAACTACCGGCTCCGCCACCGTCATCTCCGGCGTTTCCGGCCCGACCAGTTTGCGAGTGGGCGAGCGGGGGACTTGGAAGGTGCGGGCGAGCGACGCCGACACGGCCACGCTCTATTATTGGTTTGACCGCGGCGACGGCACGCGTTACGGCCCCGGCTTTACCAACAATGGGATTGTCAAAGTAACCAACGCCGCGACCAACGAGCAAGAGTTCACGATTAACTGGACTTACAATCAGCCGGGCACCTACAATCTCGTCTTCTATGTCGGCGAAACCAATCAGAGCCACCTCGCCACCCGCGTCGCGCGTTATCCTCTCACTCTGACGGTAGCCGGTGCCAACCAAATCACCGCGCCGACGGTTTCTTTGCAAGTTAAAAATCTTGGCGACCCGGACAGCGCTTACACCGACGGACCGCTGACGCCAAAGGAACCCTCGGCGAAGTTTGTTTATCGTTGGACCAGCCAGAATGCTCAATCCTGCGAGCTTGGCCTTGTCCGGGCCAACGGCAGTTTCTCGACGGTGGTTCAGAACCAACCGGCCAACGGTAGCGCCAGTTGGCGAAGCGATGTGGCCAGCGGTTCGCACCGAGCTCGCATCCGTTGCTTCGGTAGTAATGGCCAGGTGGCGGAGGACGAGGTGATGATTAGTCAGTATGTCGCGATTCCTACTCCGACTCCCACCATCACCGTTCCTCCTCCCACCAACCTCGTCGCCAGCGACGGAAATTACGCCAATGTTAATCTCGTCCGCCTGACTTGGCAGGGTGTCAATATCCCCGCCAGTTACGAGGTTTGGCGCGCGCCGAGCGCCGACGGTCCGTGGACAAAAGTCAGAACCACCTCCACTCTCGCCGCTAATTCAAGGAACATCGGCGACGACGATACGCCCACCGCCAATACTGTTTTCTACTACAAAATCATCGCCGTGGATGCGAACGGCAATCGTTCGGCCGACAGCAATGTGGACTCGGGTTATCGAGGGACGCTCGCGACCGGCCAAGCCGCTGGCCTTTGGAGCGGTTTCCGGGGCTTGTTCGGCAATTAGGGAATTTAGGGGCGGTAGTCATTTTGTGTTAACATAAGCGGAATGTCCGCCACCAAGAAAAACAAGAAAAAAGAGGCGAGTTATACGACCGATGAGATGGAGCGCTATTTTAATTCTTTGCTTAAGTCACAATCTGATTTGGCCAAAGAAATAATGGAAGTGATTTCTCGCATAGGTGGAAAAACGAGTCAGCCGGATGGAAGTGAAGTTCGCGCCGGCTTGAGTCAAGTCGTTGGCGTTTGACACCCCGGCTCGGGTTCTGCTAGGATAAACGCAATTCGCTCTGCTGGTTGGCGGACGGATTGCGTTTTATCTTATGTCTCGCTCACTGGCCAAAGGTCCCTTTGTGGACCCCAAGTTGCTCAAGAAAATTGCCGGCAAGAAACCCGGCGAGCTTGGCGTGGTCAAAACCTGGGCCCGAGCCAGCACCATTAGTCCCGAGATGGTCGGTTTCCACTTTGGCGTCCACAATGGTCGCCAACATTTGGATGTTTTTGTCAGCGAGGAGATGGTCGGCCACAAACTCGGCGAGTTCGCCCCGACCCGCAAGTTCACCAAGCACGGCGGCAAGATTCAGAAGGAATTGGAACAGAAAGCCCGCGAGGCGGAAATCGCCGCCGCCCAAGCGGCCAAAACTCCAGCCGCCGGGGCGGCTGGAGTTAAATCCGAAACGCCAAAACCTAAAACCTAATCCCTAAAACCTACAACCTAATTTTTATGAAGGCCTCATTGTCCAATCTCCGAATCTCGCCGCGCAAGGTGCGTCTGGTGGCCGACGCTGTTAGAGGCAAAACCGTGGCTTCGGCCTTGGCCGAGCTCAATCTTTTACCCAAGCGAGCCAGCGCTCCGCTCCACAAACTGCTCCGCTCGGCGGCGGCGAATGCCGCGGTCGGTCAAGCGGGCGCTGAACAGCTGGTGGTCAAAGAAATCCGTGTCGACGAGGCGCCGACACTCAAGCGTTTCCGGCCGCGGGCGATGGGCCGCGGCGCCCGAATCAACAAGCGTTCCAGTCGCATCCAAGTGGTTCTTGGTTCTCTAAAACCTAAAACCTAAAACCTAAAACCTGTTCCATGTCCCACAAAGTCCATCCTTACGCTCACCGTCTCGGCATCACGCGCGACTGGCGCTCGCGCTGGTTTGCCTCGCAGCGCGGCGAAGCGCGACTCGGCGGCGGCGAATATCAGCGCCGACTCAAGGCCGATGTCCTGTTGCGCGAATTTTTGCAGAAGCGACTGCGCGGAATGTATGTGGACGGTTTGGAAATTGAACGGAGCCGGACCAGTTTGCGGGTGATTATCAAATCGTCCCGACCGGGGATGATTATCGGCCGCTCCGGCGAGGGCGCCAATCGACTCAAGGCCGAGGTGCTCAAACTGCTCGTCAAAATTGGCGAGCCGGCGCCTAAAGATTTTCGGTTGGACATTGAGGAAGTCAAAAATCCGGAGGCCCACGCCCGGATTGCCGCCCAGATGATTGTGGAGGGCTTGGAGAAACGCTTGCCCTTCAAACGCGTGGCCAAACAAATGATGGACAAGGTGATGGCCAATCGCGAGGTTAAAGGCGTCAAGGTGGCGCTCTCCGGTCGTTTGGGCGGTGCCGATATGGGCCGGCATGAGAGTTGGAAGCGCGGTCGTTTGCCGCTCCAAACGCTCCGGGCCGACATTGATTACGCTCACGAGGGGGCGCTCTTGTCTTACGGCGTCATTGGCGTTAAGGTTTGGATTTACCGGGGGGAAATCTTCCAGTAAGTTAAAAATCAAAATGCAAAAGTCAAAATTACAAGTAAAAATTCAAAAGTTCCGGCCTTTACTTTTGCCTTTTGAATTTTGCCTTTTGAATTTCTAAACATGTTAATCCCCAAAAAAGTTAAGCATCGCAAATGGCACACGATGCGCCACAATCCGGCCAAGCCCAAAGTGGAAACCCGCGGGATTACTTTGGCCTTCGGTTCGCATGGTCTCAAAGCCACTTCGCCCGGCCGCGTCCGCGCCAATCAGATTGAGGCGGCGCGCAAATCAATTATGCACGAGGTGAAGAAGACCGGTAAACTCTGGATTCGGATTTTTCCCGACAAACCTTTTACCCAAAAAGGCGCCGAGACGCCGATGGGCGCCGGCAAAGGCGATCCTCAAGGGTACGAGTTTATTGTCTGGCCCGGTCGGATGCTCTTTGAGGTCGATGGGGTGGAGGAAGCGGTGGCTCGGAACGCTCTGCGCAAAGCCGGCGCCAAACTGCCGCTTAAAACCAAAATTGTCGCCCGGCATTAAAATTATCGCTATGACCGTAATCACCAACGCCAACCGAATCGAGCTCCAGAAAGTCGTCGCCGAGAAGCGCGCGGCGCTCCGCGCCGCGCGCTTCGCCGCCGGCGGCAGCAAGGCGACCAATGTCAAACTGGCCCGGAGCTTGCGGCGGGAAGTCGCTCGAGCGCTCGCCAAAATCAAATAAATTATGATTAAGACCCTCCAGGGCACCGTGGTGTCAAACAAAATGAAGCGAACCGTCGTCGTGGCGGTGGAACGGCTGGTCAAGCACCCGAAATACGGCAAGTATCTCCGGCGACGCAAACGCTACTTGGCCGACGATCCGACCGGTCACGCCATCGGTGATAAAGTGACGATTGCCGAATGCCGCCCGCTTTCCAAGCTCAAGCATTTTAAGGTTGTTGGCCTAAAACCTAATCCCTAAAACCTAAAACCTGCCCCCATGATTCAACCTCGCTCCATCGTTAAGATTGCCGACAACACCGGTGGCAAAATCGGACGGATTTTTAAGGTGCTCGGCGGCTCGCGGCGGCGTTACGCTCGGGTTGGCGATCTGGTGGTGCTTTCCGTTCAAGTCGCCGAGCCGAAAAAGGCGGTCAAGAAAAAAGAAGTTTGTCAGGCGGTGGTGGTGCGCCAGACCGAGGCGCTCCGGCGGCGCGACGGTTCCTATGTCCGCTTTGACGAAAACGCGGTGGTCCTGCTGGAAAAGGACAAATCGGAGCCGCGGGGCGGACGGGTTTTCGGGCCGGTGCCGCGCGAGCTGGTCGAACGCGGCTTCCAGAAAATCGCCTCGCTGGCGCCGGAAATCGTTTAATTCAAGATGAAAACCAGAATCAAAAAAGGCGATACGGTGATGGTTTTGGCCGGCAAGAGCCGCGGCGCTAAAGCCAAGGTTTTGCGGATTTTACCCGCCCGACCGAACGGTCGTTCGGGCGGGCCGGCCGTCGGCCGCGCCGTGGTGGACGGAGTCAATCTCGTTAAACGGCGCGAACGGAGTCGCCAATCGGGGAAACCCGGACAGGTGGTGACGCGGCCGGCACCGATTCAACTTTCCAACCTCGCCATTTTTTGTGCCGGTTGCGGTCGCGGTGTGCGGGTTGGCGCCAAGATGGAGGGGAAAAACAAAATGAGAATTTGCCGGCGTTGCGGGAAAACCATTTAAAAAAATGACAACCAAAGAAAAAACCAAAACGAACCCGATGGCGGTGGTGCGCTTGAGTAAAATCGTGGTCAACACCGGCGTCGGCAAAGTCAACAAAGATAAAAAGAGAATGGAATTGATTGCCGACCGTTTGGCCAAAATCACCGGCCAGAAAACGGCGCCGCGCGGCGCCAAAAAGTCCATCGCCAGTTTTAAAATGCGGCAGGGCGACATCGTCGGTTTGATGGTAACGCTCCGCGGCGGCCGGGCGCGCGGCTTTCTGGAAAAACTTTTGAATGTGGTTTTGCCCCGCGTCCGCGACTTCCGCGGTTTCCCCGAGAAGAGCGTGGACGCGATGGGCAACTTGACCATCGCTCTCCGCGAGCACACCGTTTTCCCCGAGACCGCCGACGAGGATTTGAAGGATGTTTTCGGCCTGGCGATTACCCTCGTTACCACGGCCAAAACTCGCCCGGAAGCGCTCGACTTTTTCCACACCCTCGGCTTCCCCTTCCAGCGTTAGATTTTGTGTTACAATCTGGGTGTATGCCCAAAAATATTCATCGCTTTGTTGTTTCGGCGCTCACTTTGCTTCTCTCCGTTGGCGTTCTTTACGCCGCTACGACGATTGGTTCCAATATTGTTACCGGTGGCAATCTCACCGTTACTGGCGATGCCGCCATCACCGGCAACGCCACCACCACCGGCAGTCAGAGTGTTTCCGGCCGGCTGAAAGTGGCGACCACCACCGCCGATTACGATTTGACGATTGACGCCCAAACCAGCCGCGGCCTTTATCTTTATCAAGACGGTTTGGCCAATAACGACAGCGCTTTGTATGTTGACCAGCAGGACACGGTTGGTAGCAGTGGCAATGTTAGTAACTACGGAATTTATCTCAACAAAGTTCTCAAAACAACCAATGCCAACGGCACCAGCTATGGTTTGTACGCTGTTTTGGCCACCTCAAGTAACTCGACGACAGTCAACACCTTAAACGCAATTTACGGTTCAACGGCTCGAGATGCTGGTGGCGGCGCTGCCACCGGTGTCCGGGGAAATGTTTCTGGCTCGGCGGCTAACTCTTACGGTTTTTACTCTTCCAGTTTGGCCACCGGCGAAAATGCTTACGCCGGCTTTTTCACCGCCACCGGCGCCGCTACCACTAATTACGGCCTTTACGCCAACGCCACCGGCGCCAGTACCAACTACGCCGGTTACTTTGCCGGCGGCAGTGTTCACGCCGAGGGCAATTTAACCATTGACGGCACGGCGGCGATTACCGGCACGACCACCGCCTCGACGGTGTTGGTCATTCCCTCCGGTACCAGCCCAAGCGCCAGCGATTCTTGCGCCAACACGGCCACCGGCGCCATCCGAGTGGACACCAACGCCGCCGCCGGTTCGCGAATCATCTGGTGCGACGGCACCAACTGGCAAGCCAACTAACTTGACTTCATTTGGCCGACAGGTATACTTACCCTTACGCCCGTTTTTTCGGGCGGCAACGGGTCTTTGACAATCAACGCAAATGATCTAAAAGTTATTGTTTCTTTTGTTCCGTTCATTCTTACAGTTAGAGTTTGATCTTGGCTCAGGATGAACGCTGGCGACGTGGATGAGGCATGCAAGTCGAACGCTGGAAGCTGGACTCTGGAAACTAGCAACTGGAAGAAGTAAAATTACGAGAGTGAATAACTATGAGAATCTTGAAGTTTATACTCGGGCCCACCGTCTGTTCCCCAAAATTTATCGAATGGTTCGGACCTGGAATGTGGTGGATCAGAGAGAATTGGGCAGTCAAATAATCCGAGCGGCGAACTCTGTTCACGCCAACATTGCCGAGGGTTACAATAAGACGCCCGCTGACTTCAAGCGTTATATCAATAACGCTATCGGTTCTTGTGATGAACTCACCAGTCACTTGAGAGACGCCGGTAATATCGGGTTGATTGAACGCGAGATGGAGAAATTCTTCGTTCGCGAGTACATTATTGTTGGCAAGCAATTAACCCGCCTCAAGCAGAATTGGAAATAAATTTCTTCCAGCAGCTAGCCGCTAGGGTCCAGCTTCTAGAGTGGCAGACGAGGTAGTAAGACGCAGGTTACGTTCCCCCAAGTCGAGCATAGCTCGCCGAAAGGCGGGGTAATTCTCGATGGTATCCGACCCCGCAAGGGCGTCGGATTAA
>Ga0209542_10010430_pt1 | contig 16763 bp, 16 predicted proteins | sample RifCSPhighO2_01_FD_184028 | JGI IMG/M metagenome (GOLD analysis project Ga0209542, IMG submission 184028) | Soil microbial communities from Rifle, Colorado - Rifle CSP2_plank highO2_0.1 (SPAdes) (version 2) | ecosystem: Environmental > Terrestrial > Deep subsurface > Rock core/Sediment ...
GTAATATTTTGTTTTCCTAGTCGGAAGTTGAGGGTGATTGGGGTGACTGGGACTGATGGGAAGACAACCACAGCGCATTTGATCTATCACATTTTGAAAACAGCAGGAAAAAAAGTTTCTCTCATTTCAAGCGTGTATGCAGATGTTGCAGACATCATGTATGAAACTGGATTACACACGACCACGCCTCACGCCTTTGAGGTGCAAAAATTTATTAAACGTGCTCAATCAAGGGGAGACGAATATTTTGTCCTTGAAACTACCTCACACGCGTTAGATCAATATCGGGTGTGGGGAGTTTTATTTTATTGCGCCGTTCTGACGAATGTTACGCATGAGCATTTAGATTATCATCATGTTTATGATAAATATATACAGGCAAAGGCAAAGTTGCTGCGTATGGCAAAAAATTGCATTGTTAATCGTGACGACAACTCTTTTCAAAAAATTTCAGCTCTATTTTCACACAAAAAAATTATTTCCTACGGTATAAAAAATAGAGCTGATATAAACTGGGATTTTGCAATTCAGACAAACCTGAAAGGAACGTACAACAAGGAGAATATATTGGCAGGGTATGCGTGTTGCGTTATTTTAGGAATTAAAAAAAAATATATCTATCAAGGCATCAAAACTTTTACCTTACCGAAGGGAAGATTTGATGTTGTGTACGAGGGCGATTTTACGGTAATTATAGATTTTGCACATACACCGCATGCGATCAGTCAATTATTGGTGACGATAAAAAAAGAGGTTATGGATGGATCAAACGGACATATCATACATATTTTCGGATCAGCTGGTTTGCGAGATGCGACCAAACGTCCGAAAATGGGCAGCGCAAGCGCGCGTTATGCTGATATTATCATATTGACAGAAGAGGATTATAGAACTGAACGAGTAGAAGATATTTGTAAGCAGATTGAAAGAGGCATCAATAGAAATGCCAAAAAGACACTCAAAACATTTGTGGTGTATTCTCGTGACCATGCGATAAAAAAAGGTATTTCTATAGCAAAAAAAGGAGATGTGGTAGTGATCACTGGTAAGGGACACGAAAAAAGCTTATGTAGAGGAAAGAAAGAATATCAATGGAGCGACCATGAAGCAGTCCAGAAAGCACTATTATGATAGTTCATAATTCGCATTTTTCCATTTTTTATTCTACCCTTATAAACGATGGTTCATTTTTTTCAGGGTTTTCAACGAAAATAGTGGGTGACGGTAGAAATATACAAACAATTCTTAGATTTTTAAATTTTAACAAAATACTCTATAAAAAAATAATTGTTTTAGGTCAAATTCACTCAATAAACATTTATTTTTATAATGAAAAAAATAATCTGGAAATTCAAAAAATAGACGATGTAGACGGTGTTATTACAAATCAAAAAAACACTGTGTTAATAGTGCGAAATGCAGATTGCCTCCCGATTATTTTTGTTGACAAACATCGTGGTTTAATCGGTATATCTCATCAGGGATGGCGGGGAACTTTGAAAAAAATGTCGATCAAGATGATTGATTCGTTTGTCGATCGCGGGAGTAAAAAAGAACATATACGTATTGCTTTAGGACCTGCTATTGGCGCGTGTTGTTATAACATTACTGATGATCGGTATTATGAGTTTATGTCAGAGTTTCATAGATATGAAGATAGAATTTTTCATTTTGAGCAAGGGAGGCGACACTTAAATCTCTCGGTGCTGAATTATCTTCAACTTCAGGATGCAGGAATTGAAAAATCTCAGATTGACTTTTTTCCCTTCTGTACACAGTGTGATAAAAAGCGTTTTTTCTCATTTAGACGAAGTCAAAACAAACGAGATAAAGGAGATGTGTTTGGAGATATGTTCAGTTTTATTACTTTTAGCCACGTGGGTTAAAGTACATTTGAAACTTATGATTTTCTCACAATATACATTCGTTCAATTGGAAGTGGTTGATAAGCTTTTAATACACTAGCTTTTATTACATATTCTTCAACAAGACTGACCTGTCTTTGTAAGCTACCGTTTAGAAACGGATTATCTCCCATTTCAGAATCTGGTGTATAGGTATAAATAATAACTTTTCCATTGCTTTTTAAGACACGGAGAGCTTCCTGTGCCATTCGCAATTTATATTGTTCAGCCAAAGGTACCCAGTCATCAGTTGGTAGATTCAATTTTCTTTTTTGATCTTGAGTTACAAAAAACTCATCAGGGTTAGCATTAAAAATATTTTTAAAAATGATTCTATCAGCAACTTCTGTTTGAAATGGCAATTGTTTTGCATCACCGAAAACAAACATGACTTTGCCCCTAATCAAACTTTCTACTTCTTGGGATAACTCTACGCTCAAGTGTAAATCTTGAAGTCCTTTAACATCTTTCCGTGAATTGATAGGTTCGAACTTAAATCCCATGGTGTCGATACCGATATAAAGTGTATCTTTCGTAATCTCTGTTTTTAATGTTCCGAAATAAGGATTACCGTTAAATCCTACCTCAATCTCAACTTGACCTTTCTCATCTATGTACATTTCATTTGCCACTTCTTGAGAGGTGATCACTCTATGGTGTGTTATCTCTTTGATAGATGATTCTCTTCTGTTAAAAAGACTTTTTGTTTTATCCTCAAAATATATACTTTTTTCTTTCATGAAGTTATTATATACTATAAGTTCATTATTTGCAAGGAATCTATTTCGAAAGATGGAGTATAATCTAATAATTATGTATGAGAAAAATAATATATTTATCATCGGTATTAAAGGGGTTGCGATGGCAAATTTTGCGCTAATACTCAAAAAAATGGGCAAAAAGGTTTCAGGAGTTGATGTTAAGGGCTTATTTATCACCGACGAGCTGATTGAGAAAAATAAAATACCTTGGTCTATTGGTTTTGATCCTCAATTACTTCCTCATGATACTGATACTGCTATTTATGCCGCATCTCATGGAGGAAAAAGCAATTCCATTGTTCAAGAAGCACAAAAAAGAAACATACCGATCATGACGCAACCAGAAGCGCTTGAAGAGATTTTTTCATTATTTAAGACGAAAATCGCGATTTGTGGTACTCATGGTAAAACCACAACATCCTCACTTTTATCATATCTTCTTATTCAATTACAACAATCACCCAGTTATTTAGTTGGCGCGCCACAATTTGGAAAATATTGGGGGGCTGATTATCACACAAGTGATTATTTTGTCCTTGAAGCTGATGAATATGGAGTCAATCCTCCTCTTGATAAAACTCCCAAATTTCTTTCTCTTAATCCAGATTATATCGTTGCAACTACTATTGATTTTGATCATCCTGATGTATACAAAGATATTGCATCAGTCAAGAAAGCCTTTTTACAATTTTTCAAAAAGAAATCAGTCAAAAAAATTATCGCCTGTTGTGATGATGTAAATCTGACTGATGTCTTGAATGATATCCCAAAAAACCGAATTGCTACGTACGGTTTTTCACCGGAGTCCGACTTGATTATTTACGATATGAAGACACGGACAAAGAATGACATATGTTCCCAATCTATTTCACTCTCATATAAAAGGCAGGATATTGGAGATTTTACCAGTTTGCTTTTTGGCGAAAAAAACGCATTGAATACTGCAGGCACTATTCTTTTTTTACTTGAATTAGGATGCGATTCGGAAAAAATAAAAAAGTCACTTGTTCATTTTTCAGGAGCACAACGACGGTTTGAGCTTGTACAGTATGTTGGGGATATAGTTCTTTTTGATGACTACGCACATCATCCAGAGGAAATTGACGCGACTATAAACGCTTTTCGTACTCGATTTCCAAATCATCGGCTGATGATAATTTTTCAGCCACATACCTATTCTCGCACCCGTGTGTTCAAATCAGAATTTGCAGAAAGCTTATCTCGTGCAGATTGTGCTATTGTAACTGATATTTACCCGTCGGCGCGTGAAAATCAAGATCAAATTCTCATAAGTTCTGAAGCTATTGTGATTGAAGCACATTCACATGGTAAAAAAAACGTTATCTATCAATCTAAAAAAGACCTACTACATTTTCTTGAAAAAAATATACGACAAGGAGATATTATCTGTACCATGGGTGCGGGAGATATTTATACTCTCAAAAATGATATAATTGAGATTATGAATAGTCGAAATTATTCCGATCTGGAACGTATGATTGGAAAAGATAAAGTAAAGCATCATATCAAGCTTGCACCCTATTCAACACTTAAAATGGGTGGGATTGCAGAATATTATATTGATGCCCTGACACGGGAAGATATTATCACGTGTGTGAAAGCATGTCATGCGTTACATATGCCTCTGACTTTCTTGGGCGGAGCATCAAACGTGGTCATAACAGAGAAAAATATTAGAGGAGTAGTGATGCGTAATCTCTACAGAGAGAAAAAAATTCTTACAGAGGATTCATCAGAAACTAGCATGACTATATCTTCAGGGTATCCACTCAGTTTATTAGTACGAGAGACGGTTGATGCAGGGTTATCAGGGTTGGAGTACCATCTTGGACTTCCCGGAACTATGGGAGGCGCTCTTTACATGAACTCAAAATGGACACACCCTGATTCGTATGTAGGTGACCAATTAATTGGAGCTGAACTCATTACTACAGAGGGTGTAGTCAAGAAAGTAGATCGTGATTATTTTCAATTTGGGTATGATACGAGTATTTTACAGAAAACAAAAGAGATTGTTTTGACGGCTACATTTAAATTTATACAATTTGAAAAAGAAAAACTAATGGACCGTATGAACACAGCGTTTGAATATAGAAAAAAAACTCAACCCATTGGCGTTTCAACAGCTGGTTGTTTTTTCAAAAACATCAACGGACAATCAGTTGGCAAGATGATAGGTGCATTAGGATTAAAAGGATATGCGATAGGTGGTTTTTCGGTCTCACCTCATCATGCTAACTTCATCATACATAAGGGAAATGGCACATATGAAGATCTACATAAATTAGTCTCTGTGATAAAGCAAAAGGTGCACGATACATATGGGGTTCTGCTTGAAGAAGAAGTTGTTTATATTCAATAATATATTTATGGAAGATGCGTACATCATACATGGCGGAAAACCGCTCATAGGAGAAGTGAGGCTTTCTGGAGCAAAAAATAGCGCGCTCAAAGTGATTATCGCTTCATTATTGTTTGATACCCCTGTTACAATACAAAATGTTCCTCATATTGGCGACATTAATGATTTATTAACACTTATTAATAGTCTTGGCGGAAAAGCTCGTTTTACCGCTCAAAATCAAGTGATGGTTGATGGGTCATCTATAAAAAAAGATACGATAGCTTTTCTGTATGCTTCAAAAATACGTGTATCTTTCATGCTTTTTGCTCCGTTGCTGTACCGATTAGGAAAAGGAAATATTCCAAATCCCGGAGGATGTCGTATCGGGAGTCGTCCTATTGATCGTCATATTGAGTGTATGAGGGCGTTGAATATACATGTTTCGTATAGTGAATCTGATGGATACTATAGAGCATCTCTTGAAAAAACTCGCATACAAGGAGGAACATTGAGATTTAAAAAATCATCTCACACAGGAACAGAGTTTGCGCTTATGCTTTCTTGTTGTGCAGAAGGTGAGACAGTGATTGAGAATATATGTCTTGAACCTGAGATAGATGATTTGGTTCTATTTTTGACGCAGGCTGGTGCTCACATTCAAAAAAAGGATAAAACATTGATTGTACAAGGAGTGAAAAAGTTGAGCACAGATTCTCCGTATTACATTAGTCCTGATCGTAATGAAGCAGTGACTTTCGCGCTTTTTGCTGTGGCTACGAAAGGTTCTTTGATAGTCCATGATATTAATGCGATCAACATACAGACATTTATTGATGTGTTAAAAAAAGCAGGAGGGGGAGTGGAACATGAGAGTTCTGCTCTTCGATTTTATTATAACCGTCAATTGAGTGCAACGGATGTGACGACAGGGGTTCATCCAAGATTTATGACTGATTGGCAAGCTCCGTGGGCGGTTTTGATGACTCAAGCTGAAGGAGATTCAACTCTACACGAGACTGTTTTTGAAAATAGATTTTCATATGTTGAAGAACTGCGCAAATTGGGAGCTCATATTGATTATTTTTCTCCACTCGTGCATAATCCGAATGATATATATCAATTTAATATATCAAAAAATGGGGCACAAAAACATCAAGCCATCAGAATTCACGGAAAGACTTTATTGCATAATGGAGTGTTGCAAGTATCTGATCTTCGTGCAGGAGCAAGTATGCTCCTTGCGGCATCTATTGCTGAGGGAGAATCAATCATTCGGGGAGCTTCAGTCATTGATCGTGGGTATGAATCCATTGACAAAAAATTACAATCAGTCGGTGCTCTTATAAAAAAGGTATAATATTATGACACATGTTTAAAAATATCATTATTCTTGCAGGCGGGAAAAGTACACGTTTTTTTCCATTAGATGATAAAAACCTCTATTATTTTTTAGGAAAACCGCTTCTTGAACATCAAATAATAAAATTCCTTCCTTTTGCAAAGCATATATTTGTTGTCGCTCATGAACGTAATTGTAAGTATGTTGAACACATTACTGAAAAATATTCCAACACTATTTTAATCATTCAAAAAGGTGAAGGTCAGGCTTCGGCGCTTTTATCCTGTACTGATTTCATTCATGGGGAATCGCTTGTGGTGAATAATTGTGATATTTTTAATGAAACATCGCTTTTTCCCTCAATTGAGAAAATGAAAAAGACTGATAAGCTTATTCTTACTGCAAAAAAGATGACAGATTATTTTCCTGGAGGATATTTACAATTTGATAAAAATAAGTTGACCAAGCTAGTTGAAAAACCACGTCCTGAAGATCGTCCTTCTGATATGGTACGGTTAGTTGTTGACTATTTTGCGGACATCAATGAATTCATAGATGTATTGCAGAAAGTACCAGAACCGCATAAAGACGGGGTATACGAAAAAGCATTGAATAATTACATATCTCTTGTTCCGACCAATTATATAGAGTATTCTGATGAATGGTGTTACTTAAAATATCCATGGCATGTACTGACAGTAAAAGATCATTTTTTAAGGAAAATAAAAGAATATAGAGGAAAAAATGTATCAATTGATAAAAGCGCTATTATCACTGGTGAGGCGTATATTGATGATAATGTAAAAATTCATGAATACAGCAAAATCGTCGGTCCTTGTTTTATTGGATCAGGTACTGTGGTGGGGAACTATGCTATGATTCGTGAAAGTATGGTCGGATCTGATTGTGTCATAGGAGGATACACAGAGGTGACAAGGACATATATAGGTGATAGGGTGTGGTTACATCGTAATTATGTGGGAGATTCTGTATTTGAAAATGATATTTTATGCGGATCAGGCATGGTATCTGCTAATTATAGATTTGATACAGATGAGATTGCATCCCCGGTAAAAGGAGTTACAGTGCATACAGGACATAAAAAATTGGGTGCTATAGTTGGTTCTTGCGTAACCATAGGAATCAATACTTCTCTTATGCCAGGGGTTAAAATCAGTCCTTACACTATTATTATGCCGCATTCATTGATACAGAAAGATATATGAAAAAAATTGTAACGATTGGTGGTGGTACTGGAATGTATATGCTATTATCAGGTCTAAAAAAATATGATGTAGAACTTTCGGTGATTGTCTCTATGATGGATAGCGGGGGATCAACAGGTCGTCTTCGTGATCAATTAGGTGTATTGCCTCCGGGTGATGTGAGACAATGCTTGGTGGCGCTTTCGGAAGCGTCTGATTTGTGGCGGCAATTATTTTTATACCGTTTTGAAAACGGAGATCTTCAAGGACACAATTTTGGCAATATTTTTATTAGTGCCCTTGAAAAAATCATTCCAGATTATCAAAAAGTGATTGATACTGCCTCGTTTATCTTAAAAACAAAAGGACAGGTTATTCCAGTAACCCATGACAATGTGCATTTATCTGTTCAATACGAAGATGGAGAAACTATTGAAAAAGAATCAGCTATTGACACTGCCACCCATAAATTAGATCGTATCGTCAATGCATTTCTTATTCCTCGCGCGACAGCGAATAAAAAAGCATTAACTTCTCTTTTGGATGGTGATTACATTATCCTTGGTCCAGGAGACCTGTATACCAGTCTTATTGCTAATTTACTTGTTGATGGCGTCTCAGAAGCGATTATTCAATCTTCGGCGCGAGTTATACTTATTATGAATTTGATGACTAAAAAAGGGCAAACTACTCATTATACTGCATCAGATCATATAGAAGACATTGAAAAATATATGAAAAAAAAAGTGGATATAGTACTTATGAACGAGCAAAAAATATCAGATGACATGATGAATTATTATATGAAATCTGATGAAAGACAAGTGCAGGACGATCTCCAAAAAATGAAAAATAGATATAGCTTCCACTACGCATCTCTCATATCAAATGCTCTACATAAACAGTTAAAAAATGATTATGCTGTGAGAAGTTTGGTGCGTCATGATTCAGAAAAACTTGCTGAAGCAATTCAAAATATTATTACGCGTTGATTTTTCCTAACTGCTATAATAAATATATGCGACACATCATCAAACACCACACTATTTCTTTCAAAAATGCATTTTCGGGGTTTGTTTGGGCTCTCTCTACTCAACCAAACTATGTGATACATATGTTTCTCTCAAGTAGTGCCATTGTGGCAGGATTTTATTTTCATATTATATATAGTGAATGGCTTGCCATCATTATTCTTATTACAGTAGGATTTACTATAGAAACTATTAATACCGCAATTGAGGTGACGACCGATGCTATTTCAAAAGAACACCGTCTTGATATCAAGATAGCTAAAGATTTATCAGCAGGAGCAATGCTCATTTTTTCATTTGGTGCGGTTCTGATAACGTGTATTATTTTTTTGCCAAAAATTTTTAATTGAACTATGGCAATCAATTTGTTTGCGCTTTTTTTCTCATGCATTGTGGTTGCTCTTCTTATCATTCCATTCATCAACGTACTATATAAGCTCAAAATGCAAAGAGGGCGGCAAAAAACCACTGATGCATTCAATAAAAGAACTCCCATATTTGATTCGTTTCATCGTGGTAAAGAAGGGACGCCTGTCGGAGGAGGTATGCTTCTTATACCAGTGATAGTCGCTCTTTTTGTTTTTTTTGCTGTTTCTTTTGTTTTTTTTAATAAAGAAATCATTTCTAATTTTTCATCAATTGAGTCAGAGATCAAAATTTTGCTTTTTACTTTTGTTTCTTTTGCATTTTTAGGCTTGTATGATGATCTTAAAAAAATATTTTTTTGGAGGGAAGATTATTTTTTTGGTATTCGTCTTCGTCATAAACTTGTTTTAGAAATTATATTAAGCAGTATTATTTCTTTATGGATATTTTTTGACTTAAAAATTGATTTTATCAATATTCCTTTTTTTGGTGTATATCATATCTCATATTTTTATATACTTTTTTCAGTGCTTATCATCATAGCGTTTGCAAACGCGGTGAATATCACCGACGGGCTTGATGGACTTGCAACAGGGGTATTAGTAATTGCTCTTTTTGCTTTTTGGGTGATATCGCGATCAATCGTTGATACTCCGCTTTCTCTTTTTATTGCTATTTGGATCGGCGGGCTTATGGCGTTTTTGTATTTTAACATCTATCCTTCTCGTATTTTTCTTGGTGATTCGGGCTCCCTTTCATTTGGGGCCACTTTTGCAGTGGTGGGTTTGCTTTTGGGGAAAGCATTTGTCCTTCCTATAATTGGGGCGGTGTTTGTAATTGAGATTGGAAGTTCTTTATTGCAATTGTTAAGCAAAAAATTCTTAAAGAAAAAATTATTTCCTGTTGCTCCTTTTCATCTGTGGTTACAACTACGCGGATGGGAAGAACCAAAGATCGTGATGCGTGCGTGGGTGGTCGCGATTATCACCGCAGTTTTCGGTCTTATGGTTGCGTTTATGAAGTAGATGTGATAGAATTACTTTTATTATCAATTGTAAAATTAAATTATGTCAGCAGAACGACAACCAGTGCCACAAAAGGACTCATCTAAAATACTCCGTAGTCTAGATGCTTCCCTTGACTCCCTTAAAATAGGGTCGCCTGAATTGCGAGCTTATTCTGATTATTCAAGACTCATTTTTTTGCAAAGTAAACTCACTCGACAATATGAGGAAAACGAGGAAGAAAATGATTTTAAGATGTCAAATTTAAACAATAGAATTATTATTATTGAAGAAAGGATTGAGGATAGAAAAGTGACTATAAAGGGGTATAGAGAAAGTAATCGGATAGCAGACAGTTATTTAACTCGTTTGAGGAGTTATTTATATCACGAGGACAGTATAAATGATTCTATCCAAGAGTGTGATTATCACCACTATGCGGTTGATCAATTTTGTACACTAGTAGAAGAACGCTTGGACAGAAAATGATGGTAAAAAATCTTCATTCATTTGTTATCTCACGTTTCATGGTTTATACTTTGTATACGTATGAAAAATCAATTGAATACTTATAGTGAAAAACTTGGTCGGATTTTTAGTAAAATAGATACTATCATTGCCGCCTATTTTATTGGTTCTTTCGTACGGGGCGAAGCGCGTCGAGATTCTGATTTGGATATTGTTATTGTTTTAAGTCGCCTTTCAAATTTTGATTATTCATCGGTCTATACTACGGTGAGTGATGTATTGCCCGATTACCATATAGATTTACGGGTGGTAATCCCAAGCGAGACATCTCCTCTTTTTCTTTTTCAGATAGTAAAAGAGGGTTTGAACATCTTTGAGAGAGATCATTTGAGCCGAGTTACGTTTGAGGCTTATACGGTCAAAATGTATTATGACTCTCAACATGCAAGAGATATATATAATTGCTATTTAAATAAACGATTTGCTGATAACTCTTATGGAAAATAAAGAAATTATTTTACAGTATTTACACAGTCTTGAGGATGGTTTGCGCCGAATTCGTCATATGGATTTTACGATAGATATGGTTTTAGGAGATGAAGACATTCAAGATCTTCTTGATCGGAGAATGCAGAAGGCGATTGAAGCCTGTATTGATATTGCGGTACATCTTGCTTCACAATTAAAGTTAGCTCGTCAAGAAAAAGCTTCCGACGTTTTCAAAATTCTTGCGGCTCGCAAGGTTATTGATGTTCAATTAGCTGAAAAATTAAAAGGGGCTACTGGCTTCAGAAATATTTTGGTTCATGAATATACAGAGGTTGATTATCGTATTGCTTATTCTGATTTAGAGTCAAAATTGCAAGATTTAGAAGCGTTTGCTTATCAGATAAACCAGTTTCTTTTGAAATCCGATACGACCTAATGATTTTTCCAACTTGTATCACTTGTTATGAATACGATAATGCATTCTCTACAAAAACAATTCAAAAATAAAAAAGTTCTTGTGGTTGGTCTTGGACTGCAAGGAGGAGGAATAGGATTGGTTAAATTTTTTTCAAAACTCGGCGCGCAGATGCGTGTGACGGATTTGAAATCTGAAAAACAGCTTTATGAATCTCTCAATAAGATTAAAGAATTAGGAGTACGGTTCACTCTTGGCAAGCATGTCGTGGAAGATTTTTTATGGGCTGAGGTGATTTTCAAGGGTCCTTCTGTCCCTTGGGATCTTTCTTATATTCAAGAGGCAGAAAAAAAAAGTATTCCAATTGAGATGGAAGCATCATTTTTCGCATCATATTGTCCGTGTCCGATCATTGGAGTTACCGGGACGCGGGGGAAATCAACGACTTCATCAATGATTTACCAGTTGATGCGCGATGCAGGTCTTTCAGTTTTTTTAGGAGGTAATATCCCGAATACTTCAACAATTACTCTTCTTAAAAAACTTATTCCCACAGATTATGTGGTGCTTGAGTTATCATCGTGGCAGCTATCTGGTTTTCATCGTAAAAAAATAAGCCCGCATATTGCAGTGATTACTAATTTTTATCCTGATCATCTGAATTACTATAAAACAATGGAAGAGTATTGGTATGATAAAACAGCTCTCTTTAAGTATCAAAAAAAAGGCGACACTTTCATAATTCCTTATTTCCTTCAGGATAAAATATATCCAGCTCCATTGTCAACGATGATCTTAACGAAGGCAGAGGATTTTAAGAGCAAGCTTGACTACTTGCAAGGAAAACATACTTATGAGAATGCAATACAAGCGCTTGCAGTGAGTCGGGTTTTGCAGATTGATCAGTCTAAAGCATATAAGAGTATATCTGATATGAAACCTTTAGTGTATCGGTTGTCAAAGATTGCAACTATTTTAGGGATTGATATATATAATGATTCAACCTCAACAACCCCCATCGCATGTCAAAAAGCAATTGAATCACTTCATAATAAGAAGATAACATTGATTCTTGGGGGAAATTCTAAGAATCTACCGCATGAGAAACTTATTGACGTTATTAACACATATGTGGAGATGGTTATTTTTTTGAAAGGATCATTTACCGACGAAATAGAACCATTCATTAGCAAAAATAAAAGACTGAATATTATCCCTTTTGATGATATAAACAAAGCTTTTTATAAGGCGATAGAAGTGACAAAAAAAAACGGGGTTATACTTTTTTCTCCCGCTTCAACCTCGTTTGCTATGTTTGAAAATGAGTTTCATAGAGGGAGAATATTTACTCAAATAGTTAAAGATTATGAGGAAAAAAAAGCAGAATAAATATCAAAAAGCTTATTCATACAAAAAAGACCTTTTTACCTTATTTTTACTTCCAATTATCGCAACGACTATCGGTCTTTTTTTTGTTTTTGAAGCGTCTTCCATCTCTGCATTTCAACGTTTTGGAACAAGTTTTTATTATCTTAAATTGCAAACGATTTGGTTTATCTTTGGGGTTGCGCTGATGATATTTTTTTCACTTTTTGATTATCATAAGCTTTATTATCTCTCATTTCCTCTTTTACTCATAAACCTGCTATTATTAATTATCGTACTGATTCCAGGTATCGGACATTCGTCAGGGGGCGCACGGCGCTGGATAGATTTTGGTATGATTAGTATACAGCCATCTGAATTAGTAAAGTTTTCTATCATTTTGTACCTTTCGTCGTGGTTTCTCACAAAAGAAAAGAAGCGCTTTTTTTCTTTTTTATTTCTACTCGGTATTACTATAACACTTATTATTTTACAGCCAGATATGGGAAGCGCGTTTATCGTGTTTGGGGTTTTTTTGGTATTGTATTTTCTTTCAGGTCAGGAATTACACTATCTTTTATTTCTTATTCCTATTTCCGCAGGTGGCTTCTTCATGCTTATAAAATTATCTACATATCGTCTCAGGCGCTTTTTAGCATTTCTTAATCCTCAGGAAGACCCGCTTGGGGTTACTTATCATATAAATCAAATCCTGATATCGCTTTCTGCAGGTGGCGTATTTGGTCGTGGTATTGGAGCTTCACGTCAGAAATATTTATTTTTACCAGAGGCGCATACGGATTCTATTTTTGCGATTATTGGTGAGGAGTTTGGTTTTATCGGTTCTCTGGCTCTTATTCTTTTTTACATTTTTTTGATACACCGGTGTTTTTTAGTTGCAACGCGTGCAAAAGATAGATATGGCACATTACTTGCCGGAGCTATATTTTCACTTCTTTCTTTGCAGATTCTTGTTAATTTAGGGAGTATGGTCAATGTGATTCCATTGACTGGTGTTCCTTTGCCTTTTATTTCATATGGAGGCTCAAGTCTTCTTGTTTTTTTTGCTCTGATGGGGATACTAATAAATATTGGGAAGAGATAATATACCGCTTTCAGATGAAATTGCAACAACGTGCTTCATCTGTAAGCGGCATAACCCTTCGTACGTTCATTTTGCTTTGCAAACTGAACTACGATGGGTATACTTTATTTTTTTTATTCTGTTTGTAGAGAGTTTTTTTTGAAATGCGGAAAGTCATAGGCTGAATGACAGATTGTATTCAAAAAACATTGTTTACAGTGTGGTTTTTTAGCATTACATATTTTCCTGCCGTGTTCAATCAAAAGATACGTGAGGTGAAACCAGTCTTTTTTATCAAAAATCTGCATCAGATCCTTTTCTATTTTATCTGGATTGTATTGCTTTGTAAGTCCAAGTCGTTGTGACACTCTTTTTACATGTGTGTCAACTGCTATACCCACAACAATGCTATACGCATTCCCAAGTACGATATTTGCAGTCTTGCGCGCCACTCCAGGAAGTAACAAAAGCTCATCCATCGTACGAGGGATTTTACCATTGAATTTTTCAAGAAGTATTTGAGCACTTTGTTGAATATGTTGTGCTTTCATCCGATAAAATCCAGTTGATCTAATATCGTGTTCAAGTTCGTAGATGGAAACTTTTGAAAAATTGACGATCTCTCTGCGCATTGAGGTACTTCTATATTTTGGAAAAAGATTCCTCGTAACTTTATTCACGGTGATATCAGTACACTGAGCAGAAAGCATGACCGCAACTAAAAGTTCCCAATGATTTTCATACTGCAAAATAATATGCGCAGATGGATAGTGTCTTTTAAGGAGACTGAGAATTGTATCATTTTTTTCCATTATTATGATTATACCGTATAATGAAAGTATGAAAATTCTTATTACTGGCGGACATGTTACCCCCGCAGTGGCTATTATTGAAGAATTAAAAAAAAATCCCACTATTCAGGCCGTGTTTGTAGGAGGAAAATATGGTGAAGTAAAAGGAAAAGCGCTTTCGTATGAATATCAATCGATTATTCATTTGGGAGTGCGATTTATTCACCTTGAGACAGGGAGGCTCACACGCTTATTTTCATTATTCACGATTCTTGATTTTGTCAGCTTTCCTCTTGGTTTATTTCGATCTTTTTGCATACTTCAAAAAGAAAAACCAGATGTCATTCTCTCGTTTGGTGGGTACATTGCTTTTCCTATAGCAATAAGCGCATTTTTTTTACGCATTCGGATTTTTACCCATGAACAAACTCTGGTTCCTGGTATCACCAATCGTCTTATTGCCTGTTTTGCCCAAAAAATTTTTATTTCTTTTCCAGAAACAAAGCGTTTTTTTGATAAAAGGAAAACAATTACAACAGGTAATCCTCTACGAACTTCAATTTTTCATCTGATAAAAAAACCTTTTTCTATAGTAAAAACAAGGCCGATTATCTATATAACTGGCGGATCATTAGGTTCTCACAGTATCAATCGTATCATTGAGGGGATTCTTCCTGATCTTCTGAAGAAATATATAGTTATCCATCAGACAGGAAATATAGCGAAGTATGGAGATTTTGAAAGATTATCTATGTATAAAGATAAAAACTATTTTTTATCTCGTCATTTTGCGAGCGACGAGATTGGGTCTATTTATTCAGTGTCAGATGTCATCATAGCGCGCTCTGGGGCAAATACTATATGTGAACTTATTGCACTTCAAAAGCCAGCGCTTTTGATCCCGCTTCCGTGGTCTGCGGGAGGTGAACAAAAAGCTCATGCACTATTTCTAAAGGAAAAAGGAACGGCGGAAATTTTTTCCCAAGAGAATAGTGATGTAAATGTACTGCTTTCTCTTATTGAAAAAATACTTCATAATAAAACAACTTATACAAAAAATTATTTATCCATACAACACTATTTTAACCCCTATGCCTCCAAAAAAATCGTTGATTTTATTGTATCATAGAAATAAGTCCAAATTAGTATTTTTAGTTATTTTTATTGTTTTTTTTGCTCTTTTTTATATTGTCGCACGCTTATTCTCAGTAACTCATATTAGTCTTTCTGGAAGCGATTCTATCAATGGATTAGACCAGCTTTCGCAAAAAAATATTTTTTTCATCTCAATCTCTGCAACTGAAAAGAACCTTTATACAGCAAATCCTTATTTACAATCAGTAAAAATAATTAAGCAGTACCCAGATAGTCTACATATTATTGTTCAAAAGGCTTTGCCAACCGTCCAACTTGTAGTTGATGGAGGTTTTTTTTTGTTAGCAAACGATGGCAGGATTATCGCAAAACAAAGAACTAAAATTCCCGATATTTCTACTGTCAACTATTATCAACAATTACATTTTAATGAGTATGAAATCGGGGCACTATTGTCAAAAAAGGATATTTTATTTAATGTTTTTTTTGTGCATAATTTTACAAAAATGGGTATTACAGTTGATACTGTTGATATTATAAATTTAAATATGATAGTATTAAATACAAAGGACAAAACATATTTATTTACCGCTGATAAGGAAAAAGAAGTGCAGTTTGAGGCTTTTCAGAGAATCTATACATATATGAACGTTGAAGGAATTGAGTATAAGAGCCTTGACATGCGTTTTGAAAAGCCTATTATAAAAATATAAAAAGTATTATGAATGATCGTGTTGTCGCTGGTATTGATATAGGAACAAGTAAGGTGGCTGTACTGATAGCACAGTTTTCAGATCAAGAAGTAACTCCTCGTGTAATGGGATTTGCGTCTGTCGTTTCTCAGGGAATAAAGCGTGGTCAAATCATTGATATTAGGAAGGTGACGGATACTATAGAGAGATGCGTTGAAAAAGCCGAACGAATGGCAGGAAAGAAAATCGATCGCGCCTACATCGCTATTGGAGGTCCTCATATCAATTCAATTAATTCGCATGGAGTCGTTGCAGTACATCAACCTAATATTGAGATTACTTCAGATGATGTTACCCGTGCCATTGAGGCCGCAAAAGCTATATCGCTT
>Ga0209542_10010433_pt1 | contig 16762 bp, 17 predicted proteins | sample RifCSPhighO2_01_FD_184028 | JGI IMG/M metagenome (GOLD analysis project Ga0209542, IMG submission 184028) | Soil microbial communities from Rifle, Colorado - Rifle CSP2_plank highO2_0.1 (SPAdes) (version 2) | ecosystem: Environmental > Terrestrial > Deep subsurface > Rock core/Sediment ...
CTGGTCCACATAATGCGGACACAAGTGACAAAGCGAAACCGGAATGTCGTCGGCCGAGTATTTGTATTCTCGGTTTTCTTGCCCCAATGTCTCCTTATCCTTTTCATAATAGTAGCAAGGATAAGAATTGCGGCCCAAAGCGACAGTGAAATCATTTGGAAACCGCGCGACAATTTGGTCAACGATTGTTTTAGTCGGTGTTACCACAAAGCACTTTTGGAAATGCTTCTTGGCAACCCGCGCGACCGTAACTTCCATCGCCGTCTTGCCCGAACCGGTAGGCAGTTCCAGTGTGCACGAACCTTTTTCTCCGACGAATCGGAAACCGGTTTCTTGCGCTGGACGCATACCGTCCTTGAATTCGCCGTCTTTCGGAAATTGGGACTTTAGCTCGTCCCAGTTAAGCCAATGATGTTGCATACTGACCTTTCGTTATCAATGTTCTGAACACTCTCCGTTCCAACGGAAAGCGAACTCATAAGAGTTTTGTCTGTTTGATATATAAACATAAACCTATCTACCAGTCAATATCCTGTGAGATACTGTATCTCACAGAATTAATATCAAATAAAAAGCGGCTTGAGACAAATTTCAAACCGCTCCGAACAGGAACGCGCAGCAGAAAACAATACTAGACGGAACACAGCAAAACTTGACGCCACAATACCGGAAATATTAGCGAGAAAATTTTGACACTTTCTCGCTCCTTGCTGAACAGCGCGTTGCTACACACCACTACACCGCAGTTTACTTTACGCTACGCCACGGGGCCACACCCTGCGCTACAACGCGATGTTCTAGTCATCACCACCGAGTAGATTAGCGAAGAAATATCTGTGAGATGCTGTATCTCACAAAAACCTACATCGCTCCGGACAGAACTACACTGTACCCCACTCCACGGGACGACAGATTACCCAACCTGATAAAAAAGCGGCGGATGAAAGGTTCACCCACCGCTCGATAGTCTACCGTAGTCCACCGTAGGGAACTGAACTGAACTAAGCTCTGCGCGACAATGCGTCGAACAAGAACTTTTGTCCCCTCAAAACGTCAGTCCACTGCGACTTCGAGAAGCGCGAGGAGCTCGGCCGGCGCGGTCTCTTTGGTGTATTCCGCCCGTTCAATCGGATACTCTTCCGACGAGACGGGCAGTGATTCCACCTTGGAGATGACGAAACGGCCGAAACGGCCTTTCTTGGCGGGACGCCAGTCGCAGAGTCCAATCTTCCGGCCGGCGACTTCAACGAGTTTCTCAACCGAGTCCTGCGAAACGCCACGCTTGTCATCAAACTTGACCGTGAAGGTCAACTGCCAATGCGGAATCCGCGGCCGAACGATGCAGACTGCCGTCTCGCTGGCCCCTTGGTGCATTGTCCCTTTGACCGGGAATGGCGACCACGGGATATTGCCCTTCTCATCGCTGCCGTGGAAAACGCAGAAGTCCTCCACGAATTCCAGGAAGTCAAAGACCGTCGTGGACTTGGCGGTGGACACCGATTTCTTTCCGGACTTGACATGCTGACCGGCAAGGACGATGGCCGACATGATATTCTGCATGGGCACGCCCATTCGCCCGTTTTCGGAACGATAGAGCTTAGTACTGGCTTCTTCCTCAACAGTCCAGTCGGTCTTCTTCTGAATCGGCGTCTTGGTGCGCAGAGCTTCCAACAGCTCTGGCGTGGCCGGATTCTGGAGCATGCCCGGGGACAGGTTCGTGATGGTGATTCGGATCAGTTTCATTTTTACTTACCTTTCTGCGCTTTAGCCCTTCGCTTTCGCTCAGGACAAGGCGTTTTTGCCTGTTTGGTTTAGTTGACAAAGAGCTGTCGCCACAATTGGCGCTTTACTCTTAGCGGCAACATTCGTTGCCATCCAAATAGGAAGCTAGCATAAGCTTGTTTTTATGTCAAGCGCGTGTCTAAATTTAGTTGGCTTTGAAAGTCGCTAGTACCGGCTGGCCGGAAAGGTCAAGAATCGGCAAATCTAATTTCGGGTCAAAGGCGCGGTCGCCGTTGTCAGCGTGAAGCATAGCGAAGTAATTGCCGTCAGCCACGGTACCGCGCAAAAGTTCCACTTTGCCCGCGCCAGTGCCGGCGTCAAAAAGTTGAGCACCGAGAATTTTTCCCGGCTTACCTGTTCCATCATCTTCATGAATCACTACCCAAGCCATATCTTTCAAAATCACCTGCTCCACCACCACTTCAATGCCAGCCACTTGTTCTTTTACTAAAATTGAATTATCGTCGGTCAAATTTTCTATTGGCGTTTGATTAGTTTCTTTATCGGCATTATCGACGATTTTTTTGTCTTTTATTTCGCCGTCTGATGTGACATTCTTCTGCATCCATAACCAACCACTACCGAGACCCAAAGCGAAAGCAATGATCGCGATAATAATATAATTGCTAAGTTCGCTCTTTGGTGTCATCGGCTGAACCGGCTTGTTATAAGGCAAATTTTTATTGAAATTATTCATGATGTTTTTATGATAAAATTGCGAACCAAATTCGTTGAGGCGCGTATCGAGCGGGGGCTTGCGAGCCCGACTGGGGCGAACACGAGGAATTTTTCAGCAGAAAAATATCCGTGCCCCGCGAGATATGCGCCGAGAAAGAATTTGGTATTGATAATTCTCTGGGCAATATAGCGCAAGTCCTTTATTCGCACAAGAGCGTAGCTTCATCACGCACCATTTTGACTTTTTCGTCATTCAAGCCGATAAATTTCAAGGGACGGCTATCGGCTTTCACTTCTTGGCAAAGCACCACGCCATTTTTCAAAAGATTTTGCTTTTCCGAAATGCCGAGCGTCGTTAAGCAAGTAATCGGATGCAAATGAGCGCCTTCAATCAATTCCTGTAAATTACCGCGTATCGGGTAACTCCAGCCGATCATTGCCAACTTGGCACACATACCATAACTAATGGCGTTCTGACTGAATTTGGTATTGGTAATCAGCCAGCCCTCGTCCAATTGCCGCCGTCGGCCATAATCAAAATATTGGTCAAGTAAATCGTCAAACCGCGCCTTAACATAAAGGGCCACCTTGAGGTCAGTTTTTTCGCCAATCTGATTGTGAAATTTTAATTCGGCCATTAGTAATTTTTTATCATTCCAAGCCACCACATCAACTTCATGTTCGGCACAATTACCCTTAATCATTTGGTCGTTCAAAGTATGAAAACCTCGGGCTTTGAAAATTTGGGCAACGAATTTTTCAAAAGGAAAACCAGTGGGTCCGAGACCGAGCAAAGCCCGGCGCAGAGAGTAACGCGCCGCCGAGTACTTTTCGGTTTCGCTCAAAAGCCGATGTGCCCGCTGATAAATTAAATTAGTGTGAGCACCTTCATGAATTTCCCTCTCCACTTTCTCGGCCACTTTTTTTACCAACGGCAACGAAGCGCCGGATTTTTTCAGCGACTTTTCCAGCTTGCGATAATCAAACGGCTCCATCTTACCATTAGCTTTTGTTATCAAAATTCCCTGCCGAAACATATTGACATTATACAATAATTCCTCCACCAAGGCATTCTCCAGTTTTGGTATAAATCACCAGCGATTGGCCGGGAGCAATCGCACCCTGCGGGTTTTGGAATTCTATCTGAAGGCAGTCAGACTGCCACAAACTTGTGGTAGTCTGACTGCTACAGCTCTTAATTTTGATTTCTTGCAGAGGTTGCCGATAACGAAACCTGGCTAAATAAATTTTTTTGAAATCCGGCAACGCACCTGAAATCCAATTAACATCGCGCAAAAGAACGGGACAAAAAGGCTTAGCCTTAAGGTTAAGCCTTTTTGTCCCTTGGGAAACGGTAATAGTGTTTTTTTTCACATCTTTGGCGACAATGTAGTAGGGTTCGTCAGCGGGAGTTTTTTGGGTAATGGTAAAGCCGTGCCGCTGACTGATAGTCAGAAAAAAGGCGCCGTCGTGCCAACCAATTTCTTTTTCATTTCCATTCCCCTCAACTTCATTCGAGGCAAGCAAAACTTTTCCTTTTTTTGGTTTCAAAAAATGCGAGAGAAAATCGGGCAAGTCAACTTTGCCAACAAAACACAAACCTTGGCTATCTTTTTTTTCGGCTGTCGGCAAACCGAATTTTTTTGCCAACTTCCGCACTGCCGGTTTGATAAGATGACCGATAGGAAAAAGTGTCCGAGAAAGTTCGTGTTGCGTCAAGGTCCAAAGAAAATAAGTTTGGTCTTTATTCAAGTCTTTAGAAATTTTCAATTTTGAGCTGTAACTTTGAGTTTTGCGCTTTAAGTTTTGAGTTTGAGCATAATGTCCTGTCGCCACGAAATTTGCCCCTTGCGCCATTACCCAATCAAAAAACGCGCCGAATTTTATTTTTTGGTTGCACATCACATCGGGATTTGGTGTCCTACCCGCTTTGTATTCACTGACCATATAATCAACAACCTCCTTTTTATATTCGCGCGATAAATCCAAATCGCGAAAAGGAATTCCTAAATGAGCGCAAACTCGCATCGCGTCCAAACGGTCTTCCTGCCAACCGCAAGGCCCCCAATCCGGATGCCAGCCCTTGATGAAAACACCGGTTATTTCATAACCAGCTTTTTTGAGCAATGCGGCAGAAACGGAAGAATCTACTCCGCCGGATAATCCTACGAAAACTTTCTTCTTTTTTGCCAATTGACTATTCACAAACTAAATGTTAATCTAATTTTTGGACAAAAGCAAACAACATACTCGACACAAAATGAAAAGAAGGTACTTGGTTAAACAGAAATTACATCAACTGGAAAAAGAACACCAAAAAGAAAAGCCTCGTTTGGCAGAAATCATTCATCAGATAGGACAACTGGTTGATCCACAAACCAGTCTCAACGAGGAACAGTTCATTGAGATGCTTCATCTGCTTGATGTTGAAGTGGAAAATGGGAGATCTGTTGGTAAAGTTGTGCCACAAATGGCCACCTTGATCGGTGTGTTATATCTGACGCACCTGATACATGGGGACAAATAATTCAATTTTTTTGTTCCGGTCCTGTAAGGCTATGCCTTACAGGATTTTTCTTTTTATTTTATTTTTATGATATAGTTCTTTAACTGTGGAAAATTTGATTTGGATAATTATCGGCGCGGCGGCGATTGATAGCGTCAATCCCTGCGCTTTTTCTGTATTGCTCATCACTATCGGTTTTCTTTTGAGTTTAAGTTTCAGTCGTAAACGAATTTTCCTAATCGGCGGCACTTATGTTTTTGGTGTTTTTATCACCTATATTTTAATCGGTTTAGGCATTCTCCAAACTCTATCGGCTTTCGGCGCACCGCACATTATGGCAAAAATCGGCGCTTTAATTTTAATTATTTTAGGTTTAATTAATATCGCCGGCGAAGTTTTCCCTAACTTTCCCATCAAACTAGCGATTCCCGCCAGCGCCAAACCTAAAATAGCGAGGCTGATGGAAAAGGCCTCTATGCCGACGGCTTTTGTGCTCGGCGCTTTGGTGGCAATGTATGAATTTCCTTGCACCGGCGGGCCATATTTTTTGGTGCTTGGCTTGCTCCATGACGGAAAAACTTTTTGGCAAGGGTTCGGTTATTTGATAATATATAATCTGATTTTCATTCTGCCGCTAGTCGTTATTCTGACCTTGGCCAGCAATCGCGCGCTTCACAGTAAAGTGAAAGAATGGAAAAAAACCAAACGCTCCGGTATAAAAATTTGGGGCGCGGCCGCGTTGATTATCCTTGGCTTTATTATTTTAATCACCCAATAACAATAAAATAAAATGGAAATAAAATCGCCAGCTTACAAACTTGATGACATTTTAAAAAAAGTGGCGGAACTTAAGAAAAGTGGCGCCATTGATTTGTCTATGGAAGAAGATTTGAGTATTGCCATCATGAATTTGGTCAGTCTAGAAGAACATTTATTTTTTACCGGCGAAAAAACCAGCAATGAGGAATATTTTGAATTCATTAATCAAGTGCGGACAATTCGCAAAGAATTGCTAGCCAAACTAATTGATCGCCATCTAGGCGAAACTTGGTGTATCAGTAAACATTTGCTAGCCAGTTCAATGAGACTAATGGAGGTTGGCACTAAACTTCAAGGCGACGGCAAAAAAACCGAAGCCAAAGAAATGTTTGACAGGGCCTATTCGCTTTATTCGCTGTTCTGGGCAGTGCGCTTGAAACTGATTAATACCGAAAAATTTAAAAGTATCGCCGCTAACGAGAAACCTTGGACAGCGCAGGACATTGTGGCAAAATTAGTAAATTGTTGCGACGAATGATAAAGAAATTAAAAATTAAAATGGAAAATAAAAATTCATTAAAAATTCTAGGATTTATTGTGACAGGCGCGTTAGTGTTAACCGCGGCCTTTTTCATTCTTAATAAAAAAAATACCGGACTAGTGGCAAATTTTGATACTTTTGCTCAATGTCTCGCTGATAAGAGCGTAACCATGTATGGCACCGAATGGTGTGTTTATTGCCAGAAAGAAAAAGCGTTATTTGGTAATTCTTTTCGCCTTGTGCCTTATGTTGATTGCGGCAAAGAACCCGGACAATGCACCGAAAAGAAAATTGAAGCCACACCCACTTGGGTTTTTCCTGATAATAAACGCTTAGTTGGTTTGCAAAGTTTGGAAAAATTATCGCAAGAATCCAGTTGTCCTTTACCAAAATAGATAGAGATAGTAGCAAATTCGTTGAGGCAGGTGTTTTTTGGAGGCTTGCGAGCACGACTGGTGCGAGCACGAGGAATTTTTCAGCAGAAAAATATCCGTGCTCCAAGAAAACACTTGCCGAGAAAGAATTTGTTACCTCAAATACTTCTCTTTATTCGCCACGTGCTGGTCGTGAGTAACAGCGTAACGCATATTACCATCTTTGCCGGTGAGAAAATAAAGATAATTGCTGACAGTTGGAGTAAGAGCGGCAAGAATGGAATCCAAACCTGGATTGCTAATCGGCGTCGGCGGCAACCCTTTATAAAGGTAGGTGTTGTAAGGCGAATCAATTTTTAAATCATCCAAAGATAAAGTAAAGGTGTTCTTGCCATTGACATATTGAAAACTTGAATCCACTTGAAGTGGCATACCCATTTTGATACGTTTCCAAAGAATACCGGCAATCATTTGTTTTGTTTCCAATTGCCGAGCTTCTTCTTCCAAAAGCGACGCCATAATAATTATTTCTTCCAATGATTGGTTAAAAACGACAATTTTTTCATTCAGGGCGGCAATTTTATCTTTAAAATTTTTCTCCGTCGCTTCAATCACGGCGGCTGGTTTAATATTGGGTGGAAAATAATAAGTGTCGGGGAAAAGATAGCCTTCTTTGCCCCGGGCTTGATAAATAAATTCCTCTTTATCAAAAGCGGGTAAAGTTTTCTCCAAAATCAGAGCAATTTCTTTGATCGAACTGCCTTCAGGAATAAAGACGACCACCGGTGTCAAATCAAAATCACCGCGCGCCAGCCGCCGGCTAACGGTAAATAAACTTTTGGGCCTATCAAAATAATAATCGCCTGCCAAAACCCCTCGGCCGCCACTCAACAACCGATTCAAAGCGACAAACCAAAAAGATGACGGGATAAATTTTTTTTGCTCAAGAAAATCGGCAGTTTGTCCGATTGTTACGCCTTTCTCCACTGACACCAAAGTGTGAGTTGGAAAATCAATAGGTTGAAAAATAAAAAAATAACCGAAAACCGCTAAAATAAAAAAACCTGTAAGGGAATAGCGCCAGTCCAAAAAATATTTTTTAAAATTCATGTTGTAACGAATTACAAAACGCTGTTGAAGGCGTATGTTGAGCGGGGGCTTGCGAGCGCGGCTGGCACGAGCACGAGGAATTTTTTAGTAAAAAAATATCCGTGCCCCGCGAAATATATGCCGAAAAAGGCATTTTGTAATTCATAATCATATTGGCAAATTCGCTGGCGCTTCAGCTTTGCGAGAAACCACCCGACTCAAAGATGGCGTCTCCACTGCCTTGCCGGGCAAATGAAACATTGTTGCTAGTTCCTCACTGCTCAAAACAAAAGGCTTCTTCTTGTAGGGCTCATGAAAAAAAGATCGAATTTTATAAGCGGCGAGAATTTTTCTCTTCATACGGTCCTTGCGCATATCACGAAAATCTTCCCAAGGATAATCAAAATCCGTCCAATCATAAAATCCAATGGAGTTCAAATCTCGCGCGCTGTATTGACGAAAACTACCGATTAAACCGGGAATAGCAATAGCATTAAAATTTTCATTCCGAGCGATATACATACCACGAATACCGCAATCAAAAGGTAATTTGCCGGTATTACGCTCCATCGCTTCCACTAAAGTTCGTTCACCTTTAGTCAATAAAAACTCACCGAAGTTAATTGTTTCTTTTTCATTTTTCTTTGGCTTTTTATCGCGTTTCATCAATTTATCTATTTCTTTCTTGGCCGCGATTGTCCAATCGCGTTTGCTAAAAATCAAATCGGGAATTGGTTTTTCATTACGATGGGCTCTAATAATAATCTGAATCCAGATTTGCTCGCCTTTACCGATGGAACTCAAATATTCCAACACCGCCGCCATCGGTTCCACCTTTTCTTCTTCCTCCACACTACCCTTATCCAAACCGTAATCAATATATGTTTTTATCGGATAAGCGTAAGGTTTTTTAGAATCCTTGCGAAAATAACAACCCCACATAGACATTGTTTTATTGTCATAATAAACCCCGCGAGTGTAATCCGGCACTTCATGAATTTCTACCGAAGGATATTGGGCGTAAATTTGCGACTGAATCATGTTTTTAAAAAAAGCCCGCGTCCAAATATAGAAATGGACTTGACCTTCCAGCGATACTAATTCCAGCGACCACCAAGGCCGGGTCTTACCGTCCCAACCGCGATCAATAAAAGTAGATTCGCCGCCTTCGTAAAACAACGAGGTGAAAAAAATTTCCATCGCCTGCGGTGATTTGGTTAATTCCCGCGGCAATTTTATTTCTAGCAAAAGATAATCCTGCTTGTAAATGTAATCCAGCCGGACATAAGCGGTCCAAGCTTTCAAAAGAGCGTAAGCCAAAAACGGTGGCAACCAGTAGACGGCCGTATTGATAATTATGGAAATAACCTGCAAACCGACTTGGCCGTAAAACTCAACAAACAAATCTTTAATCATGCGGATATTATACAATATCCATTTTCAAATTCCAAAAATTTACTTTTCCGGTTGGGCAACAGCAGTGTATTTACCTTCTTTGTCGCGCTTGAAGTATTTGGGGTTTTGAAGATTAACTAAAATGGTGTTCTCTTTCACGTAACGCTCTTTCAAAACCTTTTCAATAATCTGTTCTTTAGTCAACGGCCCGTTTTTTTCCAAAACATGACGAACCACATCCTTAACCACGCCCGGCACATAACCCCATTCGGTCAAAGCGTAAAGACCGCGACCAACCAAAACGAAACGCTTATCTTTTATCAATTCATTGTGAGTGGTCGCCACATGAGCTTTGCGGCCAAAAAGTCTTTCGATCGCTTTAGCAACTTCTTTGAAATGAATGGGCGAACCATGTCGACGAATAACCAAAAAAGCGTAATCGCGCACGCCTTTGGCGCGGATGTTCGGCGAACTGGTTCTACCCCACTCGCCCAACAAATTCTTACCGATATTTTTTGAAATAGATAACCAACGCTTGACGATTTCTTCATTTTTATACTGTTCGGAAACATCTTTGACGTGCTCCAAAAAAGAAGCGACGATTTCCGCCTCCGGAATTAAATCATCGTCACCGATATTTTTGTAAAGTTTGCGCAATGATTCATGGACTTTTTCGGACAAATTTTTATCCACGTACCAACGATGATGAAATTCGTCATCCTCTTTTTCTCTTTTAAATGGGTCGCCCAAAACCAGCAAAAAACTTAAATGATTCTGGGTGCTTTTATCTTTGGCGACATGATTAAGCAAGACCTCCTCTGAAACGATACTACCCAATTTGTGAATAATTTTTTCTAAATCATCAAAAGCCGGCTTTTCTTTACCAAATTGTTCCGACTTGCGGACATTGCCAATGGCATAATTTTCTATTTGGCGAACTCGTTCTCGGGTAATGCCGTATTTCTTGCCGATGGCTTCCAAGGTCATCCGCTCCGAATTTTCACCTAATCCAAAACGACAAGACAAAACATCGCGAGCCCGCACTGGCAAAACCGACAGCAATCGTTTAGTAATTGGTTTTGGTTTGAAATTCAATGTTATGTTGGTCGCCATATTATTTTTATCGACTTAAATTTACTTTTAATATCATAGTATTATCATCATTGGGTTTTTAAGTCAAGCGACAACAAAATTAAGCAAGCGGGCGGGAACGAAAATAATTTTTTTAACTGACTTGCCAACCAACCATTTGGCGATTTCCGGTAAAGCGGCAGCTTGTTTCTCCACTTTGGTTTGCGCCAAATCACGGCTTATTTCAAGGATACCGCGCACTTTACCGTTTATTTGGATAACAATTTTTACTGTCTTGTCTTGAATTTTGGTCTGGTCGTATTTTGGCCAGGGCCTAAGGTGAATAGATTTTTTCCCCGACCACAATTCTTCGGTAATATGCGGCGCAAAAGGCGCCAAGAGACGAAGTAAAATTTCAAAGTCCTCTTTCGTCACTTTTTCTAATTTATCCATTTCATTCGTTAAAATCATTAGCGTCGAAATCGCCGTATTGAATCGCATTGTCTCAATATCTTCGGTAACTTTTTTAATTGTTTGATTTATTAAAAACTGGAATTTGGAATTTGTTTTAGATTTGGAAGTTTGAACTTGGAACTTTACACCGATTCTCCAAACTTTTTCCAAAAATCTTTTGGCGCCCACTACCCCATCCGTATTCCAATTTATCGCCTGATCAAACGGCCCCATAAACATTTCGTAGACGCGCAAAGAATCAGCGCCGAATCGTTTTACGATTTCGTCTGGATTAATCACATTACCTTTTGATTTAGACATTTTCACGCCACCTTCAGCGAGAATCAAACCGTGGGCTGTCCGTTTTTTGTATGGTTCGTTAGTCGGCACCAGTTTCAAATCAAATAAAAATTTATGCCAAAAACGAGAATAAAGGAGATGTAAAGTAACATGTTCCATTCCACCGTTGTACCAATTTACCCCCCCAACGACAGGGTCGGTCCCCAACCAGTACTCCATTTTTTTCTTATTGGCAAATTCTTTCTTGTTTTTCGGGTCAATGTATCGCAAATAATACCAGCTTGAGCCGGCCCAATTCGGCATCGTATCGGTCTCGCGCTTCGTCGGTTCATCGCATTTAGGACACTTAACATTCAGCCATTTCGTCACTTGCGCCAAAGGTGATTCACCACTTTCATTTGGCTTGAAATCTTTAACTTTCGGCAATTTAACCGGCAAATCTTTTTCCGGCACCGCCACCCAACCATCCTTCTCGCAAAAAATCAGCGGGATCGGCTCGCCCCAATATCGTTGGCGGGAGAACACCCAGTCCCGAAGTTTGTATTTTGTCGTAATTTTTCCCTCGACAAATTCGGTAATCACTTTGGCCGCTAACTTGCTTTCCATTCCATCAAATTTACTGGAGTTTATTAATTTACCTTCTCCAAGATAAGCTTCTTCAAAAACTTTTCCACCAGTAATAACTTCTGTTATCGGTAAATTGTATTTCTTGGCAAATTGAAAATCACGCTCATCATGTGCCGGCACCGCCATAATCGCCCCCGTTCCATAATCAGCCAGGACATAATCGGCAACCCAAACAGGAATTTCCTCACCGTTCGCGGGATTTACCGCTTTGATTCCGTTTAATTCCACACCGGTTTTTCCCAGCACTGAACCTGTTGAAGTGTCTTTTATCTCCGCCGTTCTTTCTATTTCTGTTTTCTTTCTGGCTTCACTTATGTATTTTTCTACTTCTTCCCAATTGGTTATTTGTGACTTGTATTTTTGAATTTCTAGGTGTTCCGGAGAAAGCACCAAATACGTCGCACCAAACAATGTATCAACTCTGGTGGTAAAAACTTCAATTATAAATTTGCCAGTTCCAAACTGATCAACCTTAGATTTATGGCTTGCAATTTGGAACTTAATCAAACTGCCATTTGACTTCCCTATCCAATTCCTCTGCTGGGTTTTAATTTCTTCGAGATAATCCACCTCGTCCAAATCCTTATCCAAACGATCAGCGTATTTGGTAATGGCAAGCATCCATTGTTCCTTTTCCCGTTTTTCGGTCGGACCACCACATCGCTCACATTTTCCGTCAACCACCTCTTCGTTGGCCAAACCAATTTTACATGATAAACACCAATTGATTGGGATCTTTTTCTTGTAAGCTAAACCTTTTTCAAAAAGTTTTAAAAAAATCCATTGTGTCCATTTATAATACTCTGGCGAAGAAGTATTGATTTCCCGAGACCAATCAAAAGAAAAACCCAGAGACTTAAGCTGTTTCCTGAAAATGTCTGTATTCTTCTTGGTTACAATAGCTGGCTGAATCCCAGTTTTGACTGCGTAATTTTCTGTTGGCAAACCGAAAGCGTCCCAACCAATAGGATACAAAACATTAAACCCTTCCATTCGGCGCTTGCGACAAATAATATCCATCGCCGTATTGCTTCTGATATGGCCAACATGAAGACCTTGGCCCGACGGGTAAGGAAACTCAATCAAACCGTAAAATTTCGGCTGTTTAGATTTATTTTTCGCTTGCCAAAATTTCTCTTTTTCCCAAACCTTCTGCCATTTTTTTTCTATCTTCTTGTGATCATATTCCTTCATATATGAAATATTACAACAATTTTTGGAATTTACAAATATAAATAGTTGTAGTAAATTTACTGATAGAAAATATTAAACTAAGGATGATTATGTCAGAAATCAAAGATTGTAAATATTGCGGACAAGGCGTACTAAACAAAGACTCCCACGAGATGTGCAGGATTGCTCATCTGGAAATTTTGATCGCTTGGGTACAGGATCTCATCAACGCCAGGAAAGTTATTCTTCCTAGTGATTTGCAAATCGCTATTCTCATGGAAGATTTGCGAACGCGAAATCAACAGGATTTTAATCGACAAATGGAAGAAAGACGCCAACAAGTAATTACAGAGTCAGCGACTCGATTGGAAAGATTAGACAAATTTCGTCCTATTCCAGATAAAACCAAAGTTTAAAATCACAAGATTCATTTCGGTCCTTTTGAGACCGTATCCGTCGCGCCTCGCGACGGATTTTTCTAATATTTTTTAAGCTAGCGCAACAACTCAATCGTACACCACCGTACACCACTTGGGAGTTCTGCTCCCAAGCGGCACATTTAGTCAATCAACAATGTGTTGAGTTCTTTTTCTTTCATTTTTCTTTCGACAATGTCATCAAGAGCGTCCAGCGCAAATTTTTTGTAATGATAAGATTTTTTAAATTGACCGATGATAATATCCTTATCACAAATATTTTCTCTACCGGGTTCATTTATATATTCTCCCCAACTTGACTTCACCACCAACTTGGGAGTCCGGCTTCCAAGTTGGTGGATTTTGAAATTTAGATTCACATAAGCGCTGACATGCAGTAAATACTCGTTGGTATCAATATGCGTAGCCTTGAATTTACCTTGAAATAAAACACCATTACGTTTATTTTTTTCATTAAAATAATTGGTATAACCAGTACCGAGGCGATGCATAAATTTTTCAATTCCCCTGTCTGACAGCGGACGCAGAATAAAATGATAATGATTGGGATTTAAGCAGTAAGCTAAAAAACTGACAAGCGGTTTATTCGGTTTAACAATATCGGTTGTTTCTTTTCTAAAAGAATTTTCATAAATACTTCCAATCGGTCTCTCGGTGTTGAATTCAATCATACTCTGAAAAAAACGTCCCGAATCATTCGGCCCGTTGAAAATTGTTCGCTTATCCGTGCCACGATTGAAAATGTGATAATACTCACCAATCGCAAATTTTATTTCACGAGACATACCAACATCTTACCACTTGGGAGTTCGGCTCCCAAGTGGCGGACAAGAATAACTAGGCTTAGAAGTTGAGCTCCTAAGTATTCCAGTTTTCGGGCCCCATTTCTCCGAAATCAACATGTCACCCGGGCTAATGTCGAAATCGGCGACGCGGAGTTCGTCGTAAAGAAACCAAGTTTAGCCAAAGTACTAAGAGTTCAAAAAATTTCCACCTTCCATATTTCTTATCTTTGCGGCTAACTCGCGCGCTCTATTTCCGGCTTCGCCATGAGAAGCCCTCGATTCGAAGGACCGTTGCAACTGGAGAAGATCATCGGAAAGACCGAGATCAATACGAAACTTTTTTTCAAATTCCCGTGTTTTCTCCAAAAGAATTCTGGTGTTAAGAACTCCATTCTTCTCTAAGGACTCTTCTGTACCGGGACGACCAGCAGCTGACGCCGCACTGTCTAAAAAGGAAAGTGCATTTAGATCCTCCGACGAAAAAATCTCCCTAAATTCCTTTAAGGCTTGTTCTTTGTCTAAAACGTTTTCTTGGGTTGGCACTTGTTCGAATTTCATATATTTATGATAAGTTATTAATAATTGAAAATTATAGCATTATATTAATATAAGTCAATAACCTGCTTGACCTTCATGGGGATAAAAATATATCACTTAACTAATCTGACGCCTTTAATAAGATCAATGCCGATAGAATTAAAGCTAATTCCGTATCCGTAATATGGCACCGAGGAAACGATGGGCGTTACATCAATCTTGTATCCCCCACCTCTAACCCAAACGAACGCAAAGCAAGAATCCGATCTGTTACCAGAGGCGCTTCGTCCAGCCACCGAGATAGAGGAACAAGGAATATAATCCTTCCAAGAGGGCGTGAGTGTGTCCCCGGAAGCAAACCGCCAGTCGCCATCTGAAGATATTCGAAGCTTAAAGGCGTTCACAAGAAGAGGAATCGCGTATTCATAATTTGAATCACCGCCATCACCGTACAAAAAAGTCCTGCCGTTGTCAGTGCGGGTGACAGTCTTAGACAGACTATCGCTCATCGAAACAGTGATACTCGCTTTCCCAATCGCTCTCTCTGTTGTATCGTTTGGTGGATAATCAACCCTATAATTTTCAAACGTTCCGTCGTTGCAACTGAAACTTTTATAACCGGTACCGCTGGAAAATAGCGCCGTGATGGCCAGAAAAGGCAGCTTAAAATAGTGGGTGTAAGAACAAAATCTGCTCTTATAGCGCGGAGAAGTTTTCCACTGTTTGACAGCCCTAAAGATCGAACCTGTGTTACTGGCACTAAAATAGTAGCTTCCTTTTTCCCAAACATAGGTGTTACAACTTTCGGTGGTTTCTGATTCAGCCAACCTTCTACCAAAAAAAACGGCAGCCAGATTATTTAGCAATGCTCCAAAGCCGGTCGGGGTAGTATTATCCAAAGAATATTTTTGCGTACATGTCCATGAAGTCTCAACGGAACCAGAATAACTTAGTATATCCAAGTTAGGATCCGGCCATTTCTGCATTGTTTCTGCAAACCCGACTGACGGAATAGTTAAAAGCAAAACGAAAATGTAAATAAAAGTCCTTCCCATGGTATGCTTAAATAAATTATAAAAAATATTTGACCTAGAAACGACAACTTCTACCCCCAAATTTACCCCCCCCAACCACTTTTAGCAAGTTGGGGTGTGGATAAGAACAGCCACTTGGGAGTTCGGCTTCCAAGTGACATTTGAGATTAGATTTTGCGCTCCTTGTTGATAGGCGGATATTTGTCGGGATCAATTACTCGTTCGAAACAATAGCGTCCGATGTTATGTTCCCAGTTATCTGCGATTCCTCCACCGACTCCATCGTAAATCGGCATTGGTGTCGGATACGAGCTACCATAACCGTCGCGACCTTTCAACTTATCGCTCTCGCCTATCGTACTAAGGTTAAAGTTGGCGCAAAGTTGAAAAGACATCCCCTCGCCTAAAATGTATTCATAAGCGTCATCAGTGTTCGGATCAACCGGCAAACGAAAACCGGAAATCGGATCCTCCAAATCAGAAAGTGATTTTGGAAACTTTTCTTTCTGTTGCCAATAATTCACAATCTGCCACTGGATATTCTGAAGGTCGGAAATGCGCTGGTCGTCAAAGCGACGCTCGCGCGCGGCAGCGGGAGAACCCATAATCGTAAAACCTATGATAATTGAAGCTAGAACGGCAATAATTGCAATCCAGGCAAACATCTTATCTTTTCTCGCCAGAGTGTCTTTCTGTCGCAAGTCATAGATAAAATAACCAAAGACACCGCCGGCAACAACCAATATCGTAAGAACTTTTAGGATAAAACGGGTGGTAATTTCACCACCAAGAAATATATTAACCAAAGCAATAAGATCAACCACCACCGCGATACCCGCTACAAAAAGAGTCAAATAAATTAACCACTTGCGAATTGGCAGTTCCAACTTTTCCGGATTCAGTTGAACATCCTTTCCCGCAAGACGCGAAAGAAACAAGAACAGCGGAAAAATGATGATGAGCGAAGCGATGGTCCATCGGATGCCAGTTGAATACGGGTCACCGTAATAAGCGAGTTTGTCGGGAAAAGCGTAGTTAATTGTCTGAAACAAAAGATTGATAAGACTGATGGCACTGACATAAAGCGCCGCCATGGTACCTAACTGAAGAAAAAAATCTTTTGGTGTGGTTTTAATTTTGTCCATAGTTTTTTTATTAACTTTTAACTACTGAAAGTATAGCGCATTAAAATGGGAACGCAAAACCCGCCTCATCGGCGGG
>Ga0209542_10010434_pt1 | contig 16760 bp, 15 predicted proteins | sample RifCSPhighO2_01_FD_184028 | JGI IMG/M metagenome (GOLD analysis project Ga0209542, IMG submission 184028) | Soil microbial communities from Rifle, Colorado - Rifle CSP2_plank highO2_0.1 (SPAdes) (version 2) | ecosystem: Environmental > Terrestrial > Deep subsurface > Rock core/Sediment ...
CATTATAGTCCCTGCTTCAATTTGAGGCACGTGCTTTCGGTTTTAAGCGCTTCTTCAAGGGATGATATCGGCTCTTCCGTACCATCAAGAACTGCGACCGCATTCTTCATGAGGAAAGACATGGAACGGATCAACCCAGTCTTTCGCACACTCTCCTTTCCGAGCGTGGAATATCCCTTGAAAACCGGGTCGGGCACAACGTCTTGCGACACGAGAGAAAACCCCTCGTTTATGAAACGCAGTCTTTTCTTTTCCGTGAGTATCTCGAATTCAAAGAGAGAGAAATATCTCTCGTCACCGGTCATCAGATAAAATTGCGGGCATCGTTCGAATGCCGCTACTCCGCCTACTGATGGTGAGCCTTTTTCGAAATCATCTACTATGAAATGTGCTTTGGCGTTCGTCATCTCTCCGAAAAACAGGCGCGCGAGGTCTATCGCATGCGACCCGTTGTGGAACAGCCCTTTCGTGTAGAGGGCAGATGCCGAGATTATTTTTCCAAAGCGTTCTCGCAGCATGTCTCTCTGAATATCCCTGACCGTCGGGTCGAAGCGCCTGCGGAAATTAACAATGACCGGAACTCCGCGCTCTCTCTCTGCACTCCGGATCTTCGGAATATCTTTAGGGTCGCTTGCAGCAGGTTTCTCGCAAATAATGAGACCAGGATGGGTTCGAAGCACGCGTAAAAGAGTATCCGTGTGCGTTTCGTCGGGTGTTGCGATGACAACGATATCCGGTTCTAGGTACGCAAGCATTCCCTCCATATCAGGGTAGAAATCCGCTTCCCACTTTCGAGCTTCATGTTTTCCGCGCCCCTCATCGGTGTCTGTGATACCAACAAGCTTGAGACGGCGATTACTGACAATGGCATGCGCGTGCGTGAGCACGTGGCGCGACCGAAGCGTATCAAATCCGGCTGCAATGCGTCCTGCTCCAATAATGGCCACGCGGTAGGCATTGGTTTTCCTTTTCATAGGGTCTGATAAATCTACCATTAGCTCGGAAAAACGCCATATTTTCCTTGACTTAAAAAATCGGTGTAGTAGTTTTACATTGTAATATTTATGTGGAACAAGAACACACTGTCTACTGCGATCTTTCTTACCGTATACATCTGCATCATGCCTCAGGTCACGGAGGCCTACATAGACCCCGGGACAGGAAGTTTGATAGTGCAGGCTGTTTTGGCCACCATTTTTGGAGCATCATTTGCAATAAAAGTGTATTGGAACAAGCTGAAGAGCTTCCTGGGCTTCCGTTCGCCGGAACAACCGAAGGACGGGGAAAAAGAAAGTCCTGAACAAGCAGATAATGCCCAAGAAAAGGACCGGGTTGGCTGATATGACCGATTTAAAGAGCTCCTTCCGAGATCCTAGCGGTTCTCTTTTCACAAAGGAAGGAGTCTTGCATCGGCGTATTTCCAACATCTATAAAAAGCATTGGGAGCATGCAGAGAGATCAGGATTGCATCAAGAACTGATCCGCGAGAAATTGCTGATCCCGCATGCAGACCTTGGCCCCGGAGGCGCCGTGGACGCATATAGGATAATCCGCCCGACGAGAATACCCTTTATTTCCTACCCGTATGAGTGGTGCTTCAGTCAGTTGAAAGATGCGGCTCTCTTGACACTTGAAGTGCAAAAAAGGGCACTGCGACATGAAATGATACTTAAGGATGCTAGCGCTTTCAACGTTCAGTTCTTGGACGGCAGGCCGATATTCATTGATACCCTATCTTTCGAGATGTACGAGGAGGGTTCTCCGTGGATCGGCTACAGGCAATTCTGCCAGCATTTCCTCGCGCCGCTTGCGCTAATGAGCCGCACGGATATTCGGCTCAACCGTCTTTTCCAGATATTTCTTGATGGCATTCCGCTTGATCTAGCGAGCTCTTTGCTTCCTTGGAGTACATGGTTCAGTCCATTGCTGCTATCACATATCCATCTCCATGCAAAAAGTCAGAAGCGGTTTGAGTCGGAAAAGTCCGCGCCTGTATATAAAATACCTCGACACAACTTACTCGCCTTGGTGGATAGTTTGGAAACGGCAGTGAAGAATCTATCCTTGCGAAAGCAAGACACCGAGTGGGGAAACTACTATCAGGAAACCAACTACTCGGCGGATGCCTTTCGGAGCAAGACAGAAATTGTTACTGAGTTTTTAAGGACTGCAGGTCCGAAAACCGTGTGGGATATAGGAGCCAATACGGGAGAATTCAGTCGGCTGGCAAGTGAAGCTGGAATTAGGACGATCGCTTTTGACATAGACCCGATCGCTGTCGAGAAATATTATCGCGTGGTGAAGCGTGGAAAGGAAAAAAATGTACTTCCTCTTCTGGTTGATTTTACGAATCCGAGCCCTGCCATCGGCTGGGAGAACGATGAGCGCACGTCTCTTGTAGAGCGAGGACCAGTCGATGCGATAATGGCCCTTGCATTAGTACATCACCTTGCCATATCCAATAACGTCCCCCTGAAACGAGTTGCGGAATTCTTTAGCAGGTCGTGCAAGAATCTGATCGTTGAGTTTATCCCAAAGACCGATTCGCAGGTACAAAAACTTCTGGCGACGAGAGAGGACGTTTTCCCCGATTACAGTGAGCAAGGATTCGAGAACGCATTCGCTACATATTTTATTATAAGCGGAAAGAAAAGTGTATCCGATTCAAAGAGGACCTTGTATCACATGACAAAGCGATGAGTGTATGCGCAAACTATACCTTCTGCACCCGTTTCTGTTCGCTCTGGCTCCGGCTATCTTTCTATGGAACTATAACTTCTCCGAGGTATTTTTTTGGGAGGCACTTATAACGCTACCGATACTGATCGCGTTCGGAGGACTGGTGTTTGGGGCTTTTTGGTTGTTCTATCGCGACTATAACAAAACTGCCATAGCCACCTCTGTGTCTCTCGTCCTGGCTCTGTTCTATCAGTACATTTTTTTTAGTCCACTCACATTTCAGTTCATGCGCCATCGCTGGGCGCTGTTGTTTTCTGCCACCATCGTTGCCGCAGTGGCATACGCGGTGAAAAAGACAAAAAACGACTTGTCGATACTGAATAAGATTTTGGCCGTCGTGTCCGGGGCCTTTATTCTTCTCTCTCTCGTGCAGCTTGCGTGGAATTCCTACTCTAACCTTGCGCACCGTGCGCCTGCGAAGTTTGAAACCGTAGCAATCGGAGCAATAAAGGAGCCCCGTGACATATACTACATCGTCTTAGACGAATATACGTCGCCCGATGTTCTGAAGGATGTGCTCGGCTTTTCGGATGACCACCTGGTTGATTTTCTCAAGAAGAAAGGTTTTTATGTGCCAAAACAGAGCCGGAGCAATTATCCCACAACGTACTTATCACTGCCCAGTTCTCTTAACGTGCGCTACGTCGACGAATATACGGGTGATGGAGCTCCACCTCGCAGAATCCTGACCGAAATGACACAGAATCATTTCCTTAAGGATTTTCTGCACTCATATGGATATCGTTACATTCATTTCGGTGCCGCCTGGACAGATCATTTCAACCCTTATGCCGATGAGAACATTAACATAGACTATCTTTCCCCGTACCAAGAGATGGTATGGAATGTCAGCGCCTTCGCGCCTGTCGCAATGATACTATCCGGACATGGTCCCGTTGGCGAGAAACTCGGCTTCCTGAACCTTGATTCTCTTGATTTCAGGCTTACAGAGTGGAAACGGATAAGGCTCCAGCTGCAAGAACTTGCAAAAATACCCAAGAGGAGCGAGGGGCGTGTTTTTGTTTTCGCGCATCTTCTTATTCCTCACGAGCCGTATGTTTTTGATGCGGATGGGAATTTTGTAACGAAAGAAGAGGCTGATTCAAGAAGCCAAAAGGAAAATTATCTTGCACAAGTTGCATACATAAGCAAAGAAGTTGAGAAGCTGGTCGTCCAATTGCAGAAATCTGAGCCGGAACCGATCATCATTATACAAGGAGACCATGGGCATAAGTTTCCCCTTTCCAATCCGGAGCTGCTTAAGAGTGAGTATGGGCTTACACCGGAGCAAGCGGCGCCCTTAATAACCCGCATTTTCAATGCCTACTATTTGCCCGACGGAGGCAGCTCGCTCCTCTATGATACGATAACCCCGGTCAACTCGTTCCGCATAGTGTTTAATAAGTATTTCGGGCAAAAATTCAAGCTCTTGAAAGATATAAGCTACACATTTGACACTCGTGATTCTTCGCGACTATCACCGATCATCCCCGGTGCGTCAATAATGCAAGAACCACGTGACGTTTCCTCTATTTTCTAAGCTCGTCTTCAATTGCTTTCAGGATTTCCTGCCACGCTTCTTTTCTATCATAAGTGGAGACGCTAGCGCCCTCACCGGCCGTATATCCCCGAAAACTCACCTCTTCAACTACCTTAAGATAGTTGAGAATATCTTGCTCATCCGCACGTTTCTCTTCCATTATACGTGCGAAGGCTTTCCTGCAATCCTCAACGCACGAAACGCGGAACATCCCTGGCGCGTGCATGAACCACGGATATCCGAATATGAGAGCATTTTTACCGCGCAGTATGGCCTCCATGGCGGCCGTTCCGGTTGCGGTCGCGATGGCCTTTGCATTATCTATGAGCGTAAAGGTGTTCGTCGTGACAGGAACGAGACGAACATTGCGAAGGCGTGCCATTTCCTCATAGATACCTCGATAACGGTATGATGTGAAATTACCACCGTGCGCCATCCACTGAGCTGGGTGCTCCTTGATATATAGTTCCCAGTCCACGGGGAGTGCCGCCGAGAGCGTCTTCATCATCAAGATTTGATCTACGTAAACGCTTCCTTGCGGACTTGTCGTTAATTCCGGCTGGTAATGGATCGGCACATACACATACGGCTTCTTGAGGTCGGCTGGTCGTTCCAACGCAAGATATTCATCTTTCACATTTGATTTCAGCATTTTGAAGATACGCATAACGCCGCGCTCGATAATAGAACCGTCTCTGATGAAAGGAATGAGCGACATTGCATGACGGCGAAATTTATATAAGCCGCTGTTTACTTTGTTCCATTCGGTAAAATGCGCAGGCGACGGGTCTTTTGACCCTGATACCTCGAGATAGTAGCCCCGAGTTTCAGGTGCGAGTTCATTGAGCTTTGTCTCCCTCGCACGCTGTTTCCAGTTTGCCAGCGCCTCGTTCCCCGCCCTGTAATCTCTGTAGGTGACGAGGCGATCATAACGGAATACAGGATCTAGGATGATCGTTTTTATCCCTCGCCGCTTCGCAATCTCATAAAGCACAAAGTCAAACATCTGGTGTGGCACGTCAGCAAAAAGGATCGCATCTGGGTTCAACTGGTCCAACACGCCCCCCCAATAACAGAGAAGATCATAGTAGAAATCCTTGCGCTTCAAGATCGGCCAATCAGGATACCACTTATCAATCATGCTCATTATCTCCGATTCAATGGCCGAAAATAAAACTATGTCGTCTTTACTCCACGGTTCAAAACGAGATGCATCAATGTTTTCAGAATGTATTCCCTTCAGAGCAGCGCGATAATCGTGAAATACCGTACCCGGGAATCGCGCTTTATCGACAGACTTTGCGACGTCATAAATATAGAGCCAGTAGAGGATCTCGTGTTGTTTGGCAAGCTCTTCCACCACGTGCACGTGTTCGGGGATAACGCTTCCCAATCCGATAATAAAGAGTTTCATATTTATCCACGCACTAAAGAAGGACCAGTTATAGAAACTACACGTCCGGCTGAAAGCTTGACTGTAATGTCAGCCAAGGCGAGCATCCCTCCGCCGTGCGCAATAATGAAGACCGTAATGTCTCCGCGAAAATGCTCGATAGACCGTCGTATGGCTTGTTCCGATTCCGCGTCTAAGGCGCTTGTCGCTTCGTCCAAGATAAGAACCTTTGGTTTGCGAGCTAAAAGGCGCGCCAAGACTATTCGCTGTCGTTGCCCGCCCGATATGAGGACACCGCGATCTCCTATGTGCGTATCATATCCGTGCGGTAGGGATTCTATGAATTCATGTATATTCGCGCGTTTTGCAGAGTCAATGATGTGTTGAAGAGACAGAGCAGAATTATAAAATGCGATATTATTGCGTATTGAATCATTAAGAAGGAAAGGGTCCTGAGGTATGTAGCCCAAGGTCTTGCGCCACTCGCTAATAGGGACAGTTCGCACATCCTTGCCGTCCGCAAGCAAAACGCCAGATGTCGGCTCTATAAGGCGCAGAAGTAAATCGGCAATTGTGGATTTGCCAACACCAGATGGACCTACTATCGCTACGATCTGTCCCTGTTTGACTGAAAAACTCACGTCACTCAAAACCTCTCCCCTTTTGGGATACGAGAATGAGACGTTCCGAAATTCTATTCCCTCCGCTATAGCGGACGAACCCGCTCCTCCTATGGGTTCGGCGTTCGCCTCAGCGTCATTTTGATATGTGCTTGCTCTGGAGAGATACGGAAGCATCCCAGAAAGTGCATGCAACTGAACCTGAGCAGCCTGTATCTGCATAAAAATCTGATTGACGGCGTACACGATGACGGCAAATGAGGCGAAGTTGAATCCCGGCATTCTGTACATGTACGCGAATACACCCGCGACAAACGCTAGTCCGGTAAACTGTATGCCCATTTCCAGGAACCCTCGTATCGTCACCATGTTCACATGCACTTTTCGTATGTTCTCAAAATACGATGAGGATTCTTTAGATACGGGCTCTTCCACGCCGGCGGATTTCACGGATTTCATTCCGGAAATGTGCTGGCTTACAAAGTGTGCTAGTGAACGGTTGAGATTTTCAGCCTCTGTCGCGGACTTTTTGTTCAGGCGGAACATCGGTTGAAGCACGAAAAAGAGCGCGACGCCGACCGAAAAACTTAAAAGTGCGACGACGTGTGAAATGTTCACTGCTATGACTATATAAGCAATCGTTTTAGTGACTATCAGCACGAGCGTAGAGAACATGCCGAAAAACTGGGACGTATTAGTTGTGTTCGTAATCAGAAGCTGGTCAAGATGACCCACTTTTTGCATGGACAAAAAAGGCCAACTACTTTTGACTGTCGCCCTAAACATGCGCTCGCGCATATCGCGCTCATATCCAAATACTATGCGCGCTGTTACATTTTGGATCGCGAAAAGCGCGATGATACGCACAACGAATAACGCGCCGACAAAGAAGAGAAGGTATCGGAAAGTGTAAGACAATCCCACGAACGCAAAGAACGCCGAAAACACGCGCGTCACAGTATCGGATGCGAATCCACCTCCACCGGTCACGAACGAGAAAAGAGGTATTATCGCACTTATACCGAGGCCTTCGAGCAGACTCGCGAAAAAACCGAGGACTATAATTACTATAAGGTGTCGGTAGTACGATCCAAATGAAGTCGCGAGAAGCTGGAGGATGTTCATGAATTTGCCGGGGTGCGAGCGCATACTATATTGCTATATTGACGGAACTCTGCGGCGACAGTACGATGTGATACTAGCTTCTTTCACCTCCGCAATCAAGTATTCAAGCCATGTTGAAAATATCCCGCTCATGAAAGCCTGCCTTGTCTTCCAGCGCCGGTTCACCCCGGTCGCGCACAAAATAGCCATTGAACTTCGCGATAAGTACGGCGTATCTGATTTCTGCGGCTATGTGTATTTGCGCTCAAGCGCTAGGTTCCTTCGTAATCAAAAAGATGTAGCGTACGGAGGTCTTCTAGTAGACGAAGAGATCCACGATACGAGCGTGCACGAGGATCTCGATTGGGATTACCTCGAAGAAGTTGAAAGAGAGTTCGGAATCCCATACCTCTGGCCGTATATCGCCGTTGACCGCGTCATTCGTCACGGGCTAGGTGTGCGCGAGTATCCGCATGATTCGAGCCCATATACGCATGAGGATATGGCGCGCATGCTGCAAGCGACCGTGCGCGCGATCAAGAAATTTCTGGAGCGGGAAAAGCCGGACCTTGTTTTCATGCCTGTCGTAAGTTCCCTTGGCAACATGCTTCTCTTCCATATAGCACAGAAAAAAAGCATTCGGATTCTGGTCGGTGCAGAAACACGCATCAAAGGGGGCTACGTTTTTTCGGAGGATTATCGGAAATTCAGTTTTGCGGAGACGCGGTTCCGCGTGCTCATGCGGGGAGTGAAAAGTCCTCGAGATGGCGATGCACGCGCATATCTCAAAGCATATCGGGCTAAACCACACGCCTATCATTATGTGATGGAAAGTTTTAAGGATTCCGGCGCACGTCTTAAGGCATACTCCTGGCTGACACCATGGAAGCTCGCCCGTTCTCTCAGGTGGCTTTCAGAACGTATCGTACGCACACTCATAGACCCCGCACATGATTACATGGAACAGTCGCCCTGGTGGTTTCTTCTTGATGCAACGCGGCGCAAGTTCCGTCTCATGCGCGGCTTCAGCGACTTGTACGACGTTTATGACCAACGCGAGCAGTTCGTATATTATCCCCTACATCTGGAGCCAGAAATGTCGATGCTACTTTTAGCACCTCGTTGGACAGACCAGATCAACCTTATAAAACAGATAGCGGAATCCATTCCTTTCTCTTTCAAATTGTATGTAAAGGAACATCCGGCTATGGTCGGTTTCCGCACTCGTCAGTACTATCGGGAATTGAAGAAAATCCCGAATGTAAAACTTATACACCCAAATCACGACTCGCATGAAATCATAAAAGGTTCCCGCCTTGTCTTCACCCAAACAGGCACGGCGGGTTGGGAGGCGCTCCTTCTCAAAAAACCAGTCATCACATTCGGCGACGTTTACTATAACTCGCTCTCAATGACAAAAAAATGTACGGATATAGAAACGCTATCTTCCCTTGTGAAAACACAGTTGGACAATTTCATCTTCAATGAATCGGAGCTTCTGAACTTTATATCGGCTCTATTGGAAGAATCCGAGGATATTCATTTGCATGAGCTGTGGGAAAAAGGACTTGATGGTAGCGCAGAAAAAACCAGCATAGAGCGTTTCGCGGAATTCCTTATGCGCACATATCGTCGTGGGCAAAAGAGCTCTCAGTGACGCCATTATGCGCGTACACATATACACATTGCGGTTTAATCCGGTTTTCGGCGGCGGCTCGCATCACACTTTAGAAATTTATATACGTGCCTTGTCTGAGAGCGGACACACGCCGATATTGACGACTTTTTTTTCAGGCGACAACAACTACAAGCACAAGCCATGTGAGATAAGAGAGGAGAACTTTGATGGCGGGTTTATCGCGCTTCAGCGCCACATCGCACATCGTATGCGCGAAAACACGGATGCAGATGTGCATTTTCTCTACAGCTCGTACATCTTATGGGCCGGAGGTATGTATAAATACAAAGGCGGCACAACTCCTGTAGTTGCCAGTATCAACAACTATACGCCGGGAATGAGATTGCATGGCACTACCCCGCCTTCAGACGGATCCGTGCGCAATCTGCTTATCCGCGTACGCAATCGCGTCCACATTGCGAAATTGTATCTATGGGAAAAACTGGTTGGCATACAGTTCGTGAGAAAAATTGACCTCCTATTTTTTGACTCTCGTTTAATACAAGAACGCTATGAGCGATTCGGATATCATGCTCATTCATCAGATGTGGTTCCTGCTCCAATAGACCCAATACCAGATACCCAATTACCATCGCCATTTCCGGACGATAAAGGTGTTTTCCGCGCAGTATATGCGGGACGCCTAACGACCGACAAGGGCCCCGATCTATTGGTTAAAGCGGCTGTAAAACTACCGGACGCAGTTCATATGCACATAATCGGTAGCGGCAACGAGGAAAAACCGCTCAGAGATTTTATCCAAAATCATGGCCTCGAAAAACGTGTCTTTCTGCACGGATGGAAAGATCGTGAGGAACTATACAACTTTTATAGGCATTCGCATGTGTTCATTCATCCTTGCCGCTGGCCTGAGCCATTCGGAAGGGTCGTTGCGGAAGCGCTCATGTGCGGGCTCCCCGTAATAGCAACCGAGAATTCGGGTCCATCGTGGGCAGCGGGAGATGCTGGCCTGACATTCAGAAAAAACGACGTTGAAGGCCTTGTTGAGCGTATACTTTTCTTTTTCAATGCTCCAAATGAGCGCGCCGCATACTCTAAAAAAGCTCTTGTCCGCGCACGTGTCTTTGATTCAGAAGTTGTCTCGCGGCAATTTTTGACCGATATTGAATCCCTTGTGAAGAGCCGCTGATACTATCAGTGCAGTTCAATTTTTCCTTTCGCCGTTTTGATGGGCACCTGCCTCATCCACATTTGGTCCTTCCATATCTCCCGATTCTTCCGATACCATGCGACGGTCTTTTTGATACCTTCATTAAAAGTTATTCTCGGCTCCCATCCAAATTGGCTCTTCATTTTCTTATAATCGCAGGCAAAGTTATTCACCTGCCCCGGCCTATCCCCTATGTGAACAAGCATCCGAGGCGGGCATTTCATATGCTTCAGAACTGACCTCGCTAGATCAATGATGGAAACAGCATTACCCGACCCAACATTATAGACCTCTCCGATAACCTGTTTACGCGGCGCATGAATAAGGATATCAATCGCCCTGGAAAGGTCCTCAACGTACATGTAATCCCGGGTATATGCGCCTGAACCGTGCACCGTGATGGACTCGCCAAGTATCCCGCTCGTCACAAAACGCGGTACGGCTTTTTCCAGATGCTGTCTGGGTCCGAAGATATTGAACGGGCGGAGGATTATCGACGGAATGCGATAGGTTTTGTGGTACGCATACACAAGCCGGTCTGCTCCCGCCTTTGCCGCCGCATAAGGGCTGTGAGGATTTAGCGGGTGTGATTCGTCCATTTTCTTTACCAATCCCTCTCCGTACACCTCACAGGTTGAAATATGGATAAATCGGTCTACTGTCTTTTCATGAGTAAGCACGGCATTTGCAACGCACTGCGTGCCCAATACGTCGGTCTCGAAGAACTTTGTATTATCGTCTATCGACCGCGTAACGTGCGTCTCCGCGGCAAAGTGAAGCACAACATCAGACTTGGAAACAAGAGCCTCTACGAGCTTCGAGTTCCGCACGTCTCCGTACCAGAAAGAGAAGCGAGGACTGTTCCGTATGTTCTCCGGTATGTTCTTCATTTGGCCTGCGTAGGTCAAAACGTCAAGCACTAAAAAACGGTATGCGGGATATTTACTGAAAAGATACTCCAGCACATTGCTGCCGATGAACCCCGCAGCGCCTGTGAGAAGTATCGTTTTAGCTGCCGGTAAATTCGCCGACTTTCCTCGCGTCTTATTTCCGGCCTTTCTTGCCGGTCGTTTCGTCTTCATAGGTAGAGGAATAGTACTCGATTTTCTATCTCCCGCAATACGCGTAAAAATAAGAATGTAGCGCGTACATAAGCAAACTGCGCAAAGAACGACCGAATGCCATTGTTGCACGCCAGCTCAATAGCGTTCAGAGGACTTATGCTCAACTTTCCAAACAAGCTGTGTTGTTATATGATATCTGCAATGACAGAGTTCCGGGAGAAACTCATCGTACTTGGCGCAGACCATAACGGCGTAGCCCTAAAAAGCGAAGTGAAAACCCTGCTTAAGGAGCTTGGTTATCATTGCATAGATGTCGGGCCTTTTACTGATGCGGAGAAAGTGGATTATGTGGATTACGCGAAGACCGTTGCCGAGATAGTGAATAAAAATGAGGCTCGCTGGGGCGTGCTTATCTGTGGGACGGGCATAGGCCTGAGCATGGTCGCGAACAGATTCCCCGGCGTGCGCGCTTCTCTCGTTCATAACGCGTTCTCAGCTCAGAAAACGCGTGAGCACAATGACGCAAATATTCTGTGTCTAGGCACGTGGGTGAACAGCAAGGAAGATAATCTGGAGATCGTAAAAGTGTGGTTTGGAGAGCCCTTTGGTGAACATCGGCATGTCAGACGGGTCGAAAAGACAAAGACACACAGCAAGGAGAAGATAGTTTTCGCCAATGGAGTTTTCGATATAGTGCATCCGGGCCACGTGCAACTCCTGAAATTCGCAAAGTCCTTAGGCGGTAAACTCGTCGTCGGGATCAATTCCGACCGCGCGACTAAATTGCTCAAAGGCAACGATCGACCTATCAACAATCAAGATACGCGCAAGGGAACCCTCGAGAGCTTGAGCTTTGTTGATGAGGTTATTATTTTCGATGACACGAAGACGGAAGGCATCGTTGCGGAAATACGACCCGACATTATCGTAAAAGGCGGCGAATGGACCGCGGACGAAGTCCGAGAGCGCGATCACATACCGGCGGAGATAGAGGTCAAGGTCTTCCCTATTGTTACCGACAAGTTGGGCGGAAAACTCTCTACCACAAGCATAATCGAGAAAATTCGAGCATTATGAAAATGCAGCGTGAGCGCTCCTTTCCTGCGTTCATCCGCGGGAATGTACTCGTGATCGGCGATACTATCCTCGACATCTATCATGAGGGGTCGCCAGCGGGCATTTCCGTCGAAACGCCGACGCTCGTCGTGCGCCACGAAAGAACAAAGGTGACGCTAGGCGGTGCGGCATTTTTAGTGCGCAATATGCTGGCGCTCGGCGGCTCCGTGACATTTGTGACGCTTGCTGGCACAGATGAGCACGCGCGATATCTGAAAAAATTCTCTCACGCTCGTCTTAAGAAAATGTTATTCGTCGACTCACGGCCTACAACGGTGAAGGAGCGCTTCTGGTCCAATCAGCACAAGCTTCTAGCATGGGACCGCGTCGACAACTCGCCTATCCCCTCCGCGCTTGAAGATAAGATAATCGCGTATCTGAAGAAAAACATCGCGTCGTTCGAGCGCGTAGTGATATCGGATTACCGCCACGGCTTGCTGACCAACCGTCTCGCGGCAGAGATAGTGAGGATAGCTGCCCGCGCAAAGAAGGACGTGTTCGTTGACTCCCAGGTCGCTCAGCAGAAAACAAATCATGTGCAGTATACTGGGGCCGACCTCTTTTCTATTAATACGAGAGAAGCAAAAAGTATATATCCGAAATTTGACGAATCGAAGCTTGAGACGTCGCTTTCCAAGCTCCGGGCTTTGCTTAAGGCCCGGCACATCGTTCTGAAACTTGGAGAAAAGGGCTCATTCAGTCTCATCGGCACGTCATTTATAGAAACGCCTGCGTATGAAGTTAGCGTGCGCGATACGATCGGTGCAGGCGACGCATTCTTCGCGGTACTCGCCTGCTCACAGCATATCGACGAGATAGCATTGCGTGCCGCGAACGCATGGGCCGGCCTAAAGACAACACACCTCGGTACGGAAACACCATCTTTAAAGGAATTGAAAAAAATCCTTCGCGCCTCTCATGTATGAATCAATACGGCATCGACATACAGACCCTGGACACATTTGTCGGCAAGCCCGCAAGTAAAATCCTAGTTGAAGAACCTAATTTCCGTTTGGAGCGATTGTCGCTCCCAGAAGACGGAAGAATTGAGCTTCCGGGCGATGCGGCCTTTGAATCGACTCTATGGGTAGAGGAAGGACGGGTCACGATAGGCGGAGTTGATGTCGGCGCGCACGAGGCGATAACCCTGCCGCCTAAAGAAGAATACGAGGTCAAAGCGAAGACGCCGACTATTGTCTATCTTTTCTTAGGATTCCCCGATCCGCGGAGTGAATATCTCAAAAAGACCACGTCGTCCGACTATCGCGATAAGTACTGGGGCACGATAGAATCCATCGTGAGCAAAGATTACGCCGGTAAACGAATGCTGGTAAAGAAAGGTGGGCAGGCAAGCTTTGAATATCACTGCAAGAAAATCGAAGGATATTATATTCATTCGGGGAGACTTCTTTTGCGTTTTCGAGCAGGCCGCGGCGAAGACCGTTTTTTCGAACTCGAAGCCGGTCAAACTGTTTTCATCCCGCCGGGACTTATGCACCAGCGTGGCGGTCTCGAAGACACGGTCATAATAGAGATTTCAACCCGTGACGATGACAGCGACTCATTCCTCGTCGAGGATGGGCAGAAAATCCCTATGCCCCGCCTGCGCACTATGGTATTTCCAAAAGACCCGAAAAAGAAAACGTTGTGCTTCGATATTGATGGATGTATCTGCACCGCGACAGATGGCGATTACGAAAACGCGCAACCGATCAGAGATGCCGTCGACCTCATCAACAATCTCTACGCGAAAGGCCACTACATACTGCTTTTCTCCTCACGCTTCATGGGAAGAACCCATAGCAACCCATCGGAAGCATATGCGATTGGTTACGACTTCACCAGAAAACAGCTTGCCGACTGGGGCGTGCGTTACCATGAGCTTCAGCTCGGCAAACCGCGCGCCGATATCTTCATTGACGACCGTGCGGTGTTTTTTGAGAACGACTGGAAAAAAATCGAAGGGAAAATCAGAGAACTACTGTAATGTTATAATAATATAAATCAAACGGGCCTGGGATTTAACTTGATACCAGGCCCGTTTTCTCGGTCGTTCTCCTACCTAGGATCGCCTATGCGGACCTCCTCCGGATTCAATTCAAGGACAACGGCCGAGCCGTACATGATCCCGGGGATTTTCTCCGCAAGTATCTCGATAAGCGACGGACTGTGGACGGGATGCCCGGGCTTCAGTTCCGGCCCATACACCCACGCTGGATATGTCTCCTCCTCGAAACAGATGCGACACCTTGAGAAGAAGAAGTTCTCCGCCTCGTGATCCTTGTGCCACCTTACACCACGGAACGTCGGCTCCGGAATCAGTATGGTGTGGGCTTTGGGAGCGATCGAGACATTGATCGTGCCCGCGAAGCAGGACGAAAGGTCCAGGCCTCGTTCTTGGAACAAAGGCATCTGCAGCTCGATCGTTCCGCATCCGTACCGACTGTCTCCGTCTATTCCCGAAGCTTTCCGGGCCCCTCGCACTACAACTCCACTCACACGCTGCCATGCGCCCATCTCACCTCCCTATACAAGAAGTTCAGATCTTGACCGAGAGTAGTCTGCAGTGCGCACTAATAATTGTCAATTTCTGGAGAGTCTTTTCTTTTCTCACTTATGTGGTATGTTCAAATCTCATATGTTGCGGAGCATCAAGAAACGAGTAGCCGAGGAGAACCGCCGTCTCACCGAATACAAGCTGGTGATACTCACCGAAGGTAATGTCTCGGAAATCTCGCCAGACCGGACTTTTTTTGTCATAAAACCGTCCGGAGTCGAGTATGAAAATCTGACGCCGGCGAAGACGGTGGTTGTCGATATGAACGGCAGGGTTATCAAAGGAAAGTTCCGTCCTTCTACGGACGCTCCGACGCATTTGGAGATATACAAAGAATTCCCAGAGATAGGAGGCATCGCCCACACACATTCGCCGTACGCGACCATATTTGCTCAAATGATGAGACCTATCCCCTGTTACGGGACTACCCATGCCGACCTTTGCGGTGAGATACCCGTCGCGCGCCCCCTCACCGATAAGGAGATACGTGACGATTATGAGAAAAACACGGGAAAGGCCATCTGCGAAATCCTGCGAAATGGCCATGTGCCATGCATCCTTGTTCCCGCTCACGGTCCGTTTACGTTCGGCAGAAACGCCAAAGAGGCTGTAGAGCACGCGCAGATATTGGAGAAAATAGCCATGATGGCCATCCTCGGCACCCACAAAGGTCCCATTAAAAAGACACTTTTTAGAAAACATCATGATAGGAAGCACGGCAAGAATCACTACTACGGCCAGACTTGACAGGACATCGTTTGTGTATTAATATTACAAATAGTAAATAGGTTTCGTTGCTACGGCGATTCCGTAGCGCCAGGAAGAAAATAGGGGGCCAGAAATGGACCAAGACCGCCGCGACGTGGTGGTGTGGGATTTTGATGGCCCGATCATCGAGTCGCGAGACTTGACGTTCGGGCTCAGGCAAATCGAGTATCCCGAGCTTACGATTGAGGGATATATCGAGATGCACGAGTCGAATTTCTTCTCCGCGCTGCGCGAACGCGGATACAAGAAATCTGGAGAAATCGACTACTTGGCTCAGTATGCTTCCGGCATACTGGGCATCGCGCCGGTTGAGGGTGTTGCTGAGACAATCCGCCAGATTGCAGAAGGCGGGTTCCAGCAATCCATCGTTTCCGGGAACGAAGGGAGGGCCATCGAGGCGTATCTGGAGAGATACGCCATGAAAACCCACCTTCCGTATATCCTCGGTAGCGACTTCAGCAAGAGTAAAGTGGAGAAGTTCGCCGAGGCCCTGCGGCGACATGGAGTGGGGCCAGAGCAAGTCCTCTATGTCACGGACACGCCAGGAGATGTCCGTGAGGCGCGGGAGCTTGGAATCGACTGCATCGCAATCTCGTGGGGCTTCTGCCCGCGGGAGATGCTGATGCGGGCGAGTCCGGCCCGCTTCGTGGAATCACCTCACGAGGTGCTGTCAGCGGTCCTGGAACGTTTCAGGAAAGCCGACTAGTCCTTCCAACGCGACCAAGAAGATACTTGGCGCGGACTGTTCTTCGAATTGAAAAGGGGCTATCCCAGCCCCTTTTTCTTTTCTAGTTTTTCCAAATGTTTCTGCTACACTAACCAAATGAAACTATTTTTAGATACGGCGAATCTCTCGGATATTGAGGAGGCGCTTAAGGGCGGGTTTATTCGCGGCATTACGACAAACCCATCGCTTTTAGCTAAGGAGCCCAAAGCTAATTACGTCGAACATATAAAAAAGATAACCGAGCTTGCCGGAAAATACGGCAAAGATATTTCCGTCAGCATCG